>Ga0255768_10000936_pt1 | contig 30801 bp, 40 predicted proteins | sample 071ome_33_FD_179983 | JGI IMG/M metagenome (GOLD analysis project Ga0255768, IMG submission 179983) | Coastal salt marsh microbial communities from the Groves Creek Marsh, Skidaway Island, Georgia - 071412AT metaG (version 2) | ecosystem: Environmental > Aquatic > Marine > Intertidal zone >...
CTCGTCCAAAAGACGAATGGTGTGGCGAGCATTAGCCCCCACACCGTCCTGTCTCTTCTTATGTTTATCAATCTCTTCAAGAACCTTTAATGGAATAACGACATCGTTTCTTCCAAAGTTTTTAAAAGCTGTTGGGTCAGAAAGATAAACATTTGTGTCTAAAACATAAGTTTTTTTAGCCATTTTCTACAATCTCATCGACAAGACCAAGCTCTACACACTTTTCAGCATCAAACCACTTGTCTCTTTTAAGTATCTCTGTAATCTGTCTTGTTGACATACTTGTCTTTGACTTGTAAATTTTCTTTATCTTGGCCATAAGCATGTCAAGGTTTTCCATCTCATCCTTGAAATCCTCAAACTTGCCCCACATAGAAGAGGAAAGCTGGTGGATAAGCATGTGCGAGTTCTCGTAGATGTACCTCTTGTCGCCGACGACGCTAATCAAAGTTGCCGCTGAGGCGGCTGAGCCGTCAATGTAAGTGTGGACTGGTGTCTTACAGTTTAAAATTACATCTACAGTTGAGAAGCCTGCGAAAACAGAACCGCCATAAGAGCTGATGTGCAACTTAATTGGGGGCGGCTCTGACTCGTATCTAACTTTAAAAACTTGTAAGTCCTTGTCTATAGCTCTAATTGCCTTGTTTAGCAGTTTGGCGTTCTTCTCACTAACCTCGCCATAAAACATAATTGTATTGTCCGTGACATCAATACAATCCATGGCTGGAGGTGGTCCATCAGGGCCACCCATTAGAATAATTGGTGCAATTCCACCATCATCGTGAGATTCTTCTTCAATTTTCTCTTTGGTTTTATCATCACACCAGTAATACCTTGTCATTTTGTTTCCTTTTTATAATTAGTTTATTTGTTCCTGAATGTTGCCACCGTTTAGTGGATAAAGTATTTCATACACTCCAATAATCCGGTAGCCAGCTTGCTTGCTGTTAAGCTCATCTAACTTGTCGTATGCAAACTTCATTGCATCTGTGTATGTATCAAGATCGACATCGCAGCTATAATGATTGCTGACCTTTTCGTTCTTAAAGTGGAACTTGTAGAATCTTCTTTCTTTCATTTTGTTCTCCTAAATTTTGTGAGGGTTATCTGAAAAATAAAATTGTAAATCTTTCACTGCATCAGATAAGAATTCCTCAATTCTCCCTGTAAAATCCTCTTCGGTAGAGTAGTATTCATAGTAATCTGACTTACCATCATTGTTCTTCAAGCTCCAATGGTCCACTTGCCGTAAAATGTCAATCTTATTAAAAACAATTTTATTTACTGCGTTTAACTGGACTGACCTTTTCAAGAAAGGCAAGTCAATCCAATTACACTGTCGCACTCTACCAGTTGTTGCTCCAAACTCCTGTCCCGCCTCCTGAATGTGCTGGAACACCTTGTTGTGTGGCGGCTGGAACTTCTTAGCGCCAACATAAGTCTCGTATGCCTTTGCTACTCCCCACACATCACGAATCGCATAGTGTGGGATTGCGTTTAGAAGCACTGAGGATGTCAGACAGTGGCTTGAAGTCACAAAAGGGTAGTCTCCCCAATCTATGTCCAACCCAAAGCCTTGAGCGCCCTCACAGAGGATTTTTACCTCACCGTGATTCCAGAACTCATCATGTAGGTCAATTAGGTAGGGCTTAAGCTCTTGAAAGTCTTTAGCGAGCTTTCCCGAACGGGAATACTTGTCTCTGTAGGCAGGGCCATTGCCACGCTTTGTGGTGCCAATCTTCTTGTCCTTGCCGTCTTCTTTCTTGTGGTCATCCGTGATTACATGACAGTTTTTAGCCACATAAATAAGTCCCTTAGTATTGATTCCACCTGCCTCAAGCTCATCCAACTCTCGGAAAAACTGAGCAGGGTCAAGAACACAACCGTTCCCAATAATACTTTTAATCCCAAAGAAAACGCCCGCTGGAATGTGGTGAGTAATAAACTTCCTACCTTCATGAAAAATAGTGTGCCCAGCATTGCAACCGCCATTGAACCGTAAGACATGTGTATAATCTCCCGTTTTACAAAGATGGTGAGTGACTTTTCCCTTGCCCTCGTCACCATACTGAAGGCCGACAACTACATCAGCTATCATTTGCCTTCTCCTTCCGCTTTTTACGGGGCTTCTTTTCCTCTGGTCGCGACTCGACCACCGTGGACCTAGTTTTTACTACAAAGCCCTTAACTTGTCTCTTAACCTTTACTTGTAAATTTTCTTCTGAGGAGAGTTGATTTCTCTTATTATCCGCTTCCTCAAAAGTGTTGAATCGACCTACTATCTTCCAAGGTCGTCCAAATAATGCATTCGCCTCCATAGCACCTCCTATTTCTTTGGCTTAACGAAGTATGTCTGAACATAATAACCGCTTATTTTAAACAGTTCACCAGTTTTTACACACTGCATGATGTGTGGTTTATAAGTATACACATTTCTTGTCTTGCTGTCAACTCTTTTCTCTACTTTCTCTATTGTTTGCCCTAAATAAACATAAAGAGATTCCTTATAAATTTTATTTTTTTCTTGTCTACGAGAAACAGAAGCTAGTTGTAAACTACTCCCATCTACTATTACTTCCTTTTTAGTAGTTGGCTTTATAATGTAAAACTCACCTACTACCAGCTCTGAAATCTTCATAAGAAGATTGTATCAGTCTTTAGTGATTTTGTAAACCTTGTTACTTGGTCTTAGTCTTAAGTTAGATGGTCCACGAACAGAAAGTCTAAAGGGAACATAGGCTTCTTGATTAGCCCCTCTATCATACTGAGTAACCAACTGAGACATTTGATTGTCTGTAAAGTCCGCAGATATTCTTACACCAGTTGGTGGCGATTGAGTGTTTGGAAAAGCACTATCACCCCCACTACTTTCTTCATCAGGTGAGAATAGGAAATAATATTGCCCAAGTCCCGTACTATTGGTTGAATCACCAGGAAAGTTTGTCCCTTTATCAGTATCTAAGTTATTGTTTGGAATTCCAGTCTCTACTATACTCCAACCACCGTTAGCATTGCTCTCAGCAACACCACTTGTTCCAATAAAGTCTCTAAAATTTCCATTTTGAGTAGAACTAGTATCGCCTTTAACACCAACAGATGCATTAGAATTAGCAATATCGTTAGTAATTTCATCATATCTAAATTCAATTCTATTTGTGGTTTCAAAAAGAATGATTTGAAATTTTAAGTTTGGTGTAGCATCATTATAAAATGCATTACATTCGTAATCAATAACGAAGCTTCTATTTGGCGATGTTCCTTGTAATTCATAGCGGATCTTATTGCCAGTTAAGCTAAGATCGTCCCACCAGGGACATAAAAGAACTCTAGTGTCAGCATCAATTAAGTTATTACCAAAATCTGGATTTGTAGCAACACCTAGACCGATCATTCCATTACTAGTGGCATCGAATGAAGTGTAGTCTGTATTATTAAAATTAAAAGTAAAACCAATACTTATTAACCCAGTCCGACCTTCATCATCAGATCCAATAATCGCTGCCGTGGTTGGACTAGATAATGCTACTCTACCGGTATCAGTTGTTTTTCTATAAAGATAATATGCATCTAATGCTGCTGTTGCCATCTATAATTCCTACTCCTTATAACTAGACCTTTTTTTCAAAAAACCCCATGTCTTTATGTCTACGCCAAGGAATCTGCTGGCTGAACTGTTAGTGTTAAAATGTTGTTTTGTGAAGTCAATTAGACTTGTTTTAATCATGTCTGGTAGAACCATCCACATTTTAAAACCATAAGGCTCACCGTTCAGGGCTTTAGCTCCTATCTCTAGTTTTAAATGGACTAGTTCTTCGACAGTAAGATTGGCAATTAGAGCTTCAACATCTTTGCTAATTCTTTTCTGCTCTCTAAGGCTTTTTAAAATACTCATGGTTTGGAGCTAGCTTTCTTAGAACCTTGAGAACACTGATACCTTCTTCTAGAGTGGCACCCTGCTCGCCCGCAGAAAAGCGGGCCGTGTTTGCCTTAACCTTCTCGTACTCTGGGGAAGTGGGCTCTTCTAAATTCACATTCTCTTCCTGATCGAACTGGTCAAAGTACATCTTGAGGTTGGCCACTAAGAAGTCGGCATAGTCCTCTTTATCCCTCTTCAGTGAAAGCATGGCATAGCCATCAGCAATTTGTTTTTGGACCTTGGGAAAAGTTCTTTGAGCCATCTCCATGCCAGTGTCATCCAAACCGGGAAGCTGAACGAACTCTTTCTCACCACTAACAGCCTTTGCTACATCATCGGCTCCTTCTGGTGCAGGCTCTTCTGGCTCTGGTTCTTCAATGTCAATAAACTTATCTTCATCACCACCGACTTCAACTTCAATGTCTTCTTCCTCTTGCTCAACGACGACATCTTCAGCTAAAGGCTGTTCAACTGGCTCTTCTACTTCTACCTCGTCAGCAGCTACTTCTGGATTGTCAGGCATTACAACTTCTTCTCTTTCTTGATCACCCATTCTTCTTTCTTCATTTGAACCAGTGGTAAGATCGACTCTAACTAAAGTATTAATAGCATTCTGAATAACATGGGCTCTAAAAGACTTTTTCTGCTCAGGACTAGAAGTTAATTGCTCATAGCCTTGCTTGATAATTGGGACTACTAGCTTGAGAGTAGTAGCCAATACGTTGATGCCTGTGGATCTATTAGGGGTATCGGTGTTGACATCTGTTGCTTCTGTTAGTAGAATGTTCTTAATAATAGATCTAAGCTTGTTTTTATTTAAGGCTTGCTTAAATTGTTCTTCCAATCTTTCTTTCTTCTTTTTAATAATGCCTGCTCTAATAAAAGCTCTTAGTTTTTGTTCTTGTAGTTTTTCCATAGTATAAATAGCCCCTACTTAGTCTTCCTCTCGAATTAGAGAAAACTTGTTTTTATTTCCACCAGCGTATCCTTGCACATTGCCGCCTGCCATCGAGGACATTTCTACAATCTGGTACTCTTCAATCTCTTCGCCCTCAGCCATAGCTCTTGCTTTAAATCCTTCTACCTGACCTAATCTTTTGTTAGCTGCTTTTCTACTTTTATAACAACCATAGGTTCTAAGCTTACCTTCTTTAGTTTTCTTATTTTTAGAAACAACACAGTATTCTTTCTTACCTCTAGTCTTTCTAACTTTCTCAGTAAGTAAAACTACATCTAATGCTTTATCAATAGTCTCCATTATAAACATAACAGATTCGTTTATTTCTTTTAAGTTCCCACCAAGCAATTTAAAAATACTTTTTGCTTCATCACTTGAAAACTCTTCAGGCATAAAGGCTTCAAAGGTTTCAAAATTATCTTCACTTATCGCTCTTCTCATTTCAGTGGCTGAAAATTTAACTCCAGGCTCAACTTCAATCTTCTCTGCTTTTAAGGGCTCAAAAGTAAGATTTTTACCTTTTTTATCATTTAGATAGTTTACAGCATTTTTAATAAAATTAATGTGTGTGTCTTCTGACGACACTGCCACAATTCTTGAGTTTGGATCTAGCTCATTTTCCATTCTAAGACCAATTCTTAAAAATGGACTTGTTGAACTTATTGTAGAACCATCTTTCTTTTTTCTATTTGTCTCAAAACGGTCAAAATAGTCAAGTTCTACTTCGTTGCTAATTCCGTACTTTTCAATGTACTTTTCCCAAACTTGTTTTGCTTGTTCGGCACTAATTTCTAAATCACCGGCAGCTCTTTTTGTTGGACCGCTTGTAATGTGAATAACAGCATTTGGGTATTCTTTTGCCGCTTGAAGTAGCAATGAAAGGTGTCCCTTGTGTGGCGGCTTAAAGCCCCCTGGAATAAAGACGTGAGTTTGTGAATCTTGAAGGTCCAGCAACTCATCATCAATGTCTACTTGCTCTCTAACCACTGACCGATTTGCTTTTGTAAATTTGGAGCGATCAACTAACTTGATTAGATTCCCCTCGTCAGAGAGAACGTATCCTTCTCCAACCTCTTCATCCCCAAGAGACTGACTAAATGGTAGGCCACCTTCAGTATCAATTTTTGCAATAATGTCGTCTTTAATCTCCATGGTTTTTGAAACAATGTCCCAAATAGTATCAAAGGTTGCTTTATTGTCTGTAATGTAACTTGTTACTTTTTCTTTCTTTTGTGAAGAGATTTTATCTTTACTATTTAACCATTCAACAAAATCACTACCTAAGTTTTCTAAGCCGGTATCAACTTTGCCATTCAAGTAGGCATAAAATAGGTTTGGCAAATCGGAAATGGCTAACTTGCGTAGTTTGTCAGAGTTGAAAAATTCATCAATTGCTTGAGAGTTTGTAGAGACCATCTGCTTGACTTGAGCAACCTCTGCATCATCAACCCCGACTGGCTTCTCGATAAATGTCTTTCCGAAAAAAAGAATGTCTGGGTTTGGGGTCATACCTTCAAAATCTAATGGCCGATTCTCAAGGGTTTCGACATCCTTCTTTAGGTGTAAGACAATGCCAACATCCGAATCCGCAATCTTTTTACCTATTTCCGAATCAGTATCGACTTTATACTTAACCATGTTTGGCTTGAAAGTGTATTTGCCATCTTCAATTTCGGGCCTATCAAAATAAAGAACCTCCCCAAAGAAGTATCCCCTGTGGTCAGGGTCAACCGACTTCTCTGCCAGCCTAAATGCCTTTTGCATCATGGGGGTAATCTGTGAATATCTCTTTTCAAATACTTCCTCTGGAGTCATCCCCAACTTTTTGGCTGCCCGCGCAGCACGAGCGCGATACATGCCTTCCATTTCCTGTTCTGACTCGACCTTGCCTTTGTAAGACTTAACGCCAAACCCACTTTTATCAGTAAAAATGAATTTGCCATCTGCATCACGACCAAAAATAACTGCTGGCGAGCCATCCCACTTTAATGAAGTTTCTGGCCGCCTTTCGGGGTCATTCATTCTCTCAAGTGCGTTTAATGCTCGTAATGCGCCTTTACTACCTTCGAAGAAGATAAGGTCTTCTGCGTGTTGGATGCGAGGCTCGATTTTTTTTGCTTCACTCAAAGTTTCATCGCGGTGCGGGAACTCAAAATCTGCCTTTTCGCGGATTGCGTCATAAACATCATCAGGGTATTTTTCTTTATCGGAAATAATTTTAAAAATTGTGTGAATGCTGTCAAAATCTTCAGGTTTGTACCCTGGCCCTAAAACCTTGTCTACGACCTCCTGTGGGTCGTTTACTCTTTCCCCCGTCTCTCTATCCTTTAATCCGAAAAAAGGGCTCCACGCCAATCCTCGTTGGGTTGCGATGGCATTAATGAGAAGCTGCCTGTCACGCCCCTTGTATTGCCCCTCTGGCTCACCCTTGAGTGCCCAAAGCATAAAATCTGGATTGCCGAACATCAAGTCTGTTTGAGCAAAGCCATTTGCTTCATCGCCGCGAATTGGAGTCTTAAAGTGTACTGACGATCCAGTCTTCGCAATCCACTGGCGTAACTTTTGCTTTGCATCTTTTGCGCTTGAGTTTGCTAAATCGAGTTCTGGGTGGTTCTTTTCTAACCATAGTTTTAATTTTTCAACCAACTCTTCTTTTGTAACTTTATTTTTATCAATGGCGATGTCCAAATCACCAGAAGTTTCTTTCTTGCCAGTTGTGCCTAACTTAAAGTCAACAAGATCGATTCCCAAAATGCCTTCTAGCCACTCAAGGGTGGGGTCAACATCTTCGCGCTTAATCCGAATCGTCGCAGCCCCGCCTTCGGGAGCTTTAAAAACATTACCACCTTCATTTAAAGACCGGACTTGCTCTTGAATCACCTCTTTAATCAACAACTTTAATGTTTTTATGTCAATCTTCATTTAATTCTTTCCATTAATTTTGTTTGAATTTTTGAATACTTATTTCTTCTTATTCTAGCATAAAAGTCAATGTTTTCATTAAGAACGTTTGTTTTACCTTCTGCCATTAAATTGTATTTTGTTGCAATCTCATCAAACCAACGGGCTAAATCACTTCCTGATTCGATTGTATAATTTTGAGAAATCCATTTTTTTACAATATCTTGTGGAAGTATACTAGAAAGATACTTTATTGTTTCATCATCAAGTGTTTGTTTTTCTTTTAATTTTGCGATAAATTTTTCATCTTTGGCTAATGCGTCTGTTCCACCTTTTGTTCCGTATGTAGCAATGTGAATCGCGTTTGAAACTGCACCACCTGTGCAGCCTTTTGTTATTGGCATTTGATCACATTTTGCAGGACCTGCTGGAGTTGGACCGGGCTTCTTTTCCTTCTTCTCTGGATCGGGTAATTTTTGAGGCAGCGCTTTCAAACCATAAACTAATTGTAATGATTCATATGCTGGACCAACATTCATTTTTTTAGCAGCATTTAACATTATATTTGATTTCGTCAACGTACCAACAATGCATTTTTCATATTTCTTAGAAAGGGCATCTGCTTTAAACTTTGCTCTTTTTGATTTATCTTTTTCGTTTGGCGGTGGAAGTTCAATTCTATCATTCTTAAGGTCATCCCTGGCTAGAGCAGCGCCTAGCGCAATTAACATCACACCGTCTATTCCTTTCCAAGCGCCGTCTGGAGACTGTTTAAATTTTCTAAGACCGGGAACTAGTCCAAACTTTTCCCTACCAGCACCTCGACCTAAAGATAAATACCATGGAAGTTCCCCAGCTATATCATAAATGTAGCCTCCCCCTTTGCCATTACAAATTACCTCATCACCACAAAGGGAGCCTTTACCACTACAATATACATCCAATTCAGCTATTGCATAGTTGATGTCTTCATTGGCTTTATCAATTCTTTCTTTAGTTTCACCTTCAATATCACTTGCGCCGAATATTGAATTAAGACCATAACCAATTGCTGCGCCTGCTCCTGCTCCCAATAGAATATATCCTGCTACCGAAGATGCTCCAGCAGCGCCAACAGCCGTTTGTCCACCGGTAGTAGCCAAAGCAGCGGTAGCTGATCCAATTGGCGCTCCCGAAGGGAGTAGACTTATTCCTAATCTTGTTGCAATAAATCTAGCTATGCTTGGATTTGACATAATTCTGGTCAATACTGCTCTACCGGGTCCACGGCGAGCTAGAGTCATGACTGTTTCCTGAGCTATTCTTTTACTTAAGGCAATCCCTCTTGGACCTAAGTTACGAAAAAATGATAAAACTCTTGCCGATCGGCTAGCCTTGGTTCCTCCCTCTAAAGCTTTTGCTAACTCAGCCCCTTCAGGACCAGCCTTTTTTATAACAGCCATTAAAATGTTTCTTGCTTGCTTCATCCCATAGAGACTTACAATTGTATTGGTGGCTCCGCTAAGAAAACCGTCATCATCTTCTTTTGCTGCTGCTGGGGCAGGTTTAGATTCGCCCCTATCGGCTCTACGGTTCCTAGCTCTTCTTATGCTAGGAGGTACATCCTGCTCCATGAGAAGAGAGTTTAATCGTTTTAGCCTTTGTTCTTGAAGTTTGTTCATAATATCACTTCTTAAATGTTTTAACTAATTTCTTAAATGACTGATCTTGTTTTTCACTTTTGTAATCATTTAGCTCTTCGGTAAAAGATTTTAAATCAAATTTAACACTTTCACGAAGTGTTGTTTTTTCTATGTTGCGCAAACGTTGATCTAGTTGGGCAACGTAATTTGCATCCCCTAGTTTGTTTGGTGCATCCATAAGTGGACTAAAGTATTTATTTGCCAACTCTTTTGCTCTAGCAGTAACTTTATTTTGAGAGTATTCTTTACCATCATCAGTTAATAAATTGCTTCTCTCTAATTTCATTGTTTTCATAATTAAAGATCTTAGTTGGGTCCTTAATCCCCTTAGCGTGATGTTTAATGTTCTAATATTTTTTTCATTTTCAGGAGTTAATTTTTTTTCTTTTTTTAATTCTAAAATTTTATTCATTATTTTTTCGTTGTAACCGTCAACAATTGGAGCTATAGCCTTATCTACAATTCCACCAATTGGCATTCCCGGCTGGCGTCCAAGCCCTCTATCGGGAGTTGGTCCTGATGGGCTTGGTCCTGGTATTGGAGTTGGTGCTGGCGCTGATTTTGCTTTTTGTAACAAACCAAGTAGCTTTCTACAGTTTCTACTGTCTCGCGCTACAAATCTATTCCTACCTACAACTTTTTTACCAAGCGCTTTGACAAGATTATTGTAGGTGTCCCTTCCAAAAATTCCATCAACACCATCAGGTGCTCTTCTAGTTGGCTTAAGCTTGTAACCAAGTTCATTTAGTTTCTTTTGAATTTGAGTGGTAATTTTTCTTGAACATCGTTTGCTTCTACGTTTGCCTTTACCTGCTGGAGTTGGAGATGGTGTTGGTGCTGGAGTTGGAGATGGTGTTGGTGCTGGAGTTGGTTCTGCTTTTGGCGTTTTCATGCGGTTATTAACAATTCTGTTAATTAGATTTTTCAGGTTTTGGCTAGCTGCTGACAGCATTACCGCAGCCATAAGTGGTGTTCCTGCCTGAACATTAACCGCTCCAATTGCTTGCGTAAAGCCGGGTCCTGCTTCAATTCTGGGTAACAATTGACTAATTTCAAGAGCATTTTTATCTGCCATGTCCGTTTGTCTAGGCGCATCTTTCAAAGTTGTTAAATTTTTAACCTTTTGAGCTATCTGGTTCACCAACTCTCTTTCAGATTGTTCTTGTAAAAGATTAATCTCTTCATTGATAAGTTTTTTAACCACAGTTCTTAACTTATTAATTTTATTTTCAGACATTCTATTTGCTCCTGGTTTTTTATAATTATCTTCAAAGTCCCTAAAGTTCATTATATTGCCCATTGTGTAAGCTTCATGCTCCATTCCTCGCATGTGCTTGTCGTCTTGAGCGTAGCCTAATTTGTTTGCGCCGTGATCTAAATCGCCACGACAATTTTGAACATGGTGAATTAGCTCATGTGAAATAGATCTTAGAATGTCTTTAAGATGTCTTCCCGTTACATAGATGGTAATTTTCATCTCATCGGGATTGTAGTGGGCTGTTGATCCTAAAGGATTTTTAGCGTTTTCTTCATCATCTAAAAAGTCAATTTCAACTGGCTTGTCAAAGTCTAAATTTTTAGATGAGTAATCCGTAAAATTATCGATAAGTTCCATGTTGGAACTATAAATCCCATCTCTGGACTTATCATTTATTCTAATCATGAAGTAAATAGTTTATTCTTCAGACATAAAACTACTAATACCGGGGATTTTTTTCAAGGTATCTGTAAAGCTAATTTTGCAAATAGCAGTTGATAATTGTTGAAAAGCGCCGTCGTCTTTTAAATCTTCTAATGCTACACGACTTAAAAAGACGCCACTTTTTAGTCCTAAATCAGTTAATCCACCAAGAACTGCACCAATACCTTCACCGCTAACTTCTTTAGCTTTATTGCCAATAGCATAGGAAATTTCTTCACTAATTTCTTCAGTTACAACTTCTATTAAAGATTTTATTAAATTAGTAGCTACTAAATCACAAAATCTGCTTTTATCAGAGAAAACTAGTTTAATATCTTTTAAATCAATGTTGCCTAAGCCTCTAACACTTGCTTTATAAAGCATGGTTTCTTTTACATCAGGATCTTTTGCAACATCAAAAACCTCTTCTAAAATAGCATCAACAAGGGCTGTCTGGATGCTTGTCGCGATAGCTTTGGTAAAGCCGTCGCCTTTGCCCGTGAACATGTTCATAAGCCCAGAGCCAAAATCTCCCAAGAAGCCTTCTTGCAACTCTTGCAAAGTTGCTTCTTTTGCGCAACCAACACATTTGTTTTTTGACTTTTTAACTTCTACAATAATAGCCATTTATCTTTCTCCGGTGTTTTTCTTTTGACCTTTCTTAGATCTTGTTTTTAGGTTCTTACAAAACCGCTCCATGGTGAAGCCTTTTGGGTTGGCACACTTTTTAGCCCTTTTTCTTCTTTCTGAAGCAGACCACTTTTCATAAATAGTCTCGCTCTCTTCTAAACCACCGGGAGCGCCGGGTGGTGCTGAAAGGTAGTTTGGCTTTGGTTGATGGATGTAGGGTTTCATCTTTTTATTCTTTTTGCGAGGCATAAATGATTTACCCCCGCCTTTTAATCCTAACAGAATTGGAACATTAATTTTATTAATTTTAATTGATTGTCTTTGGTACTTTTCCATTTCATCTAAGGATAGTGATCGATCAATTGAATCATTAATTTCATTTAGCAGGGCTTCTAAAAAGCCGTTGTTTCTCAACTCTTTGAAAACTAAATTCTCAGTTGAGAACTCACCGCCCTTCTCTAAACCAGCCTTTCTCATGTTCATAATCTTGTCTTTGAATTTTTCAAGTCTTTCAACTTTGTCGTAGAGATCTTCTGTGTTTATGATAAGCTTGGCTTTATCAATCAACTCCTCGGCTTTTCTACGAATTAAGCTTTTATCTACATCAACTTGAGTTGGAGTTGGTTTAGTAATCCACTCGCCATTTTTAACACTGTAAACCGCTGTAGAATAGTGTGGTTCGCTTGCATCTTGTGGATACAACTCTACCTCCCTATCTTTGATTTTAATGTCGTGACGGTCATTGTAGAGGGCTTTCTTGGCTCGTAACATCTTCTTTACGAGGTCAACATTATCATCGATGTCTTTGTAGTCTAAAACAATGTGAAGATCGATGTCTGATTTTGGACCGTAGTGAAAATTTGCCATACTACCTGTAAAAGTTACATCTTCAACAGACTCCTCTGGGATATCGAGATATTCAGCAAAGTGAATAGCGATCTCTATTAGCTTACGACGAACTTCGGGATCTAGCTTCATGCCGTCCCAAAGCTCGGGGTTTAAAGTTTTGCCGACAGTAATTTCAATCATTAACTTATTGCCCTTTGCCCGATGTGAGAGCCATATTCATCCATCGCTCTCTTTCTAAATCTTGCATAAGTTCGTTCCCACTTATTTAAAAAGTCTTTTGGTCTCATAATTTGATCATTAAAAGTTTGTTTAGATAATAAATAAGAAATACTGCCTATCTTTCTTGGTTTTAAACCTCTTTGTTTGCGAGCAGGATTTAATTCTCTAGCCATCTGTTTTCTATTTTTACCTTCAATACTTATTGTTTTCCCAGTATCTGGATCCGTTAGTTGTTTACCAGCAGAGTAAGGATATGCTGAATACCAGTTGTTTATAGAGTTTTCATAATATTGTCTACTTGTATATCGCCCACCTCTATCAGCCGCTCTTTTTACACTTGCGGCTCCAGAGGGACCTTGTTGCCACAACAAATAAATAAAATATTGTTTGTCAGATGGAATGTTTCTAAAATCTTTAATTTCTGGAAAAAGATTTTTTAGGCGATCTTTCATAAGCCTCATAAAAACTCGTGCTGATTGTTCTGGATTGAATTGATCTCCGCGCTTCCAGTTTAATCCATATTTAGCCCATGTTTTTTTAAATTGTCTACCAAATTGATACAATCCTTTATATGAGCCTTTTTTTAAATTAGATAATGGATTTAAACCGCTTTCAATTCTAGCCATTGTTAAAGCTGCTACTGGATCAAATCCTTCTTCTTCAGCGACTTTTACAATTATTTTTGCAACATCTTGCTTGCTTAGCTTGGCGACCTCTTCTTGATTAACAGGTGTTACTGGACCACCAGTACTTATGTCTTTTTGAGTTTGATCTGCTCCAAGAGCACCCATTGTTTCTGGTCCAACACAACCATCAGTTCTGATTTTAGACATTTTTTGGAAGGCTATAATGTTGTAAAGGGTTCTTAAATCAAATGTTCCGTAAGCTTCCTCGTCTTTGGTCGGTGGGTTCAAGCCCAGATCAGCTAATCTATCTTGAATTTCTTTTACTTCATCGCCCTTAGAGCCGATGGTAAAGTAGCCCATCCCTTGACAAGCAGATGCTCTGGACTTAGCATAGCGAGCCAACTGAACTAAATCTAGTCCTCTTAATTTGCTTGTAGCAAGTCTTTTACCTGAAAAATCTTTAATGACGGCAGAAATAGGAGCTTGAGTGTTTGCCCTGCCAGTTATTTGAGAGGCTATGGCTTCAGCAAAGTTTTGAGCGTCAGAGCCCTTTAAATGAATTCCATCACCAGTGTTGATGTCATCATCTAAAAATCCAGCAGTGTGTGGGTTGACAGCTTTTACGCCCATGCTATTTGCAGTTGTTATAATAGCATCAGCCATTTCTCTTCTTCTAGCTTTGAGGGATTCAGAGTGGGAATCTCTACCAAAGACTCTTTTCACCATGGCAGGATCACCAGTTCTTGCTGGAGGGGCAGCACCGATTACAATCTCTACACCTTCACCGAACTTTCTTCTAATCAATTCAATTAAATTTGCTGTTGCAGTTTCAGAAAAAGCTGCGTTTGGATTGTTGCCGCCTGTAAAAACAGCAACTAAACTAACTGGTCTATCTGGGCTAATCGTTGAAAGTCTTTGGATTGTTTTATTTGTGTTCTCACCAGTTTTGAAGTTTCTAATAACTTCGTAACCGTTTCCTTTTAGAATGTTTTCTAGGGCTCTGCCACTGTAAGCGGTCTGACTATCACCAACAATGATGGCTAGCTTGTCTTGGCTCTGTTCTGATAGCATCCTGAACCATTTAAATGTTAGATTTTCACCTTTCTTATCCCACATTACCTGTTCTTCCTTACTATCTTAATTAGCATGTTGTAAATCTCACGAACAAACTCTTCTAGTCTATCAACGGAGTTTTGAGTGGTGTGAAGATCAGCTTCAATCCTTTTCATTGGGTCTTTTGCTTTGGATCTTTTCTTTGTTGGTCTTCGTAAAGAGACAATACGAGGAACATCAATTCCCGTTGTGGTGAATTCATTTAGTAGCTCCTCGCGGATAATCTCTTTTACTTTTGACTCAGTTATTTTCATTCGTCTACCACATAAATTGCGGCGATGTCTTTTTCTTGACCGCCTGTTCTATATTCATACTCTAAATAGTGTTTAACTGCTCCGAGATAGTCGGCTGCTTTTGTGATCTTGGATTGAACCCAAGCTTCTAGCTCGTCATCGTCTCCAATGTTATCCATGATCTCTTGAGCATACTTGCCCGCTCTATAAAGCTGTGACTTGGCCATTCTACCTTCATCATCAGGATGGTCAAGCTGTCTAGCTGGAGCTTGATCGCCGCCGACTGGCTCTGGCATCATAGTATCCATGTTAACTCGCTTCATTTGACGAGGCTGAGTTGGCGGTGGTAGCATAGCAGCACACTGCTCTTCAATTATTTTTCTAAGTTCTGCTTTTGTGATTTTCATTTCTTTTTCCTTAACCTCTCGGTCTTTTTCTTTGAAGCTTCCTTTCGCTTTTTAGCATACTCAAAAGCCGTCTTGAGTCTCTTTTTAGTGTCTGGGTTTTTAGCATTGTTGTATGCTGCTCTGACCCTTTGGTGTATTAAATTAATTATCTGTGATTGTCTCTTGTGTGACTTAGATTTAAAACTTTTTTTAGATAAAGTCTTTCTAATGTCCGCTGCTGTACGAAATTTTACTGAAACTGTGTCGGTTGGATCTTCATCTGTGTAAAGACGACGACCTGAGCCTTTTGGCTTTTTACCTGTTCCTACTTTTGGATCTTTAGCTTCTTCTAGAAATTGAGCCCAAAGTTCTAAGATTTCGTCCATAAAGTAAATAGCTCTAGAGCATTGAAAGAGCCTTTTTGATTAAATGATCTGAATTATCTGGCTTATCGTAGTCTGATAACTCGTCCATAGCCACCCATTCGTAGCCATCATGCTCTTTATAGACCTTCTGGGCATCAACATTGCCTTCAAAATTGTTACAGGCAAAGACATGTACTTCTCTTTTGTCTGGCGAGACGACTTTCTGTAAGAAAACTAGATCTTCAGGTAGAACTTTGATGCCAGTTTCCTCAGCAGTCTCTCTAATAGCTGCCTCTTCAGGTGTTTCGCCTTTTTCTGCTCCTCCACCTGGAAATCCCCACAATCCACCATAAGGTACACTGTCTTTTCTTTTTAAAAGTAAAACTTTTCCATTATCAAGGCAGACTACAATAGAAGAAAATTGCCTTGTTCTGGCGGATTTAATTTCAACAATCAACACTAGGCTTCTCCATCGGTCGCTACGGTCATCAGTGACTGGAATCTGAGCTTATCATAAACCTCAGCAAACATTTGACGGTATTCTGGATTAGAAATGTTAGATTTTTCAAATTCATCGAGTAGAAACCATAAAGAAGCATTTTCGTCTTCAAGTCTTTTGTTTTCTTTCTCTAATTCTAGAATTTTATTTTTCATTTCACTGTAATCCATTGTTAATTATCTCCTTGATTGCCTTAAGTGGAGAGCAAACCACTAAATGTTTAAAATCTGTTGTTGTCGCGCTAATAACACCAATTACTTCACCTCTTTTATTTAAAACTGGCGATCCTGACGACCCACCAATGGCTGGAATACTGAATATAGATCTTCCGTAAGCATCTCCGCTATAAATCCCAGCAAAAAGTGGTACCATGTCTTCACCAAAGATACCAATTGGTGATGCTATGTTATATGCTGGATCACCGAGCTTTGGAGGGTTGTTTGATATGCGATAAGCTGGTAGATCAACTCTTGTAGTCCGTAAAAGACATAAATCGCTTTCCTTATCAAGCGAAACAATTTCAAAATTATGTTTTTTGTTTTTAAGAGTGATTCCATAGAACTGAATATCTGCTCTAAAGCCTGGAAGCTGTGTTAATCTACCAAAATTGATCTCGCAAACATGCCCAGAGGTCAAAAGATAAGAATATTTTTCTTTATGAGCGACAATAAATGATGAAGCAGACGATCCATACTTCTTTGTTATACAATGTTTTGGATCTTTTGGGTTACAAGCTGTAATTTCAATTATTTTTTCGACTTTTAAAAAGGTTCCTTTAAAAAATGGGGAACTTCGGTTGTAAGTTGGACTTGAACAACTATTTAAAATCAGTAAAGTCGCTATCAAAAAAATAAATCTCATATAGTAACTACTTTGGAGGATAAGGTTTGTACAAAACATTAGTATTTTTAGGTTTTATTTTTATAGCCGCACCAATTAGTCTATCAACATCAGTTCATAATGTAAATAAAAAACAACAAGAACAAAATTTTAAAAGCAAGTTTGAAAAAGCATACGAACTAAAGACTTATGATCAATTTGAAAGAGATTTTTTCGAAAAATTTGAAAAAGTTTCTAAAAAGTGATATACTAAGGTGTGGAAATATATCAATTTGTTAAAATCTATAGCATCACCAAGTGTTGTTATGGCAGAATAATAGAAATAATGCGAGATCTGAGTGACTACAACGAAAAAGTCATCGAAGATCTCGCAGAATTCGTTTTAGTTCTTAGTGAAACCATGATTTTTATTGAAGATCTGATGGAATCAGTTGATAGTAAAACTGAAGTAATAACAGATAGTGTAATTTTGAAGGAATTTCATAGTCTGTTGAAGACCGCCGCAGAATTAGAAGTTAAATTAGAAAATTATGTTCCAATTTATTTAAATTAATCACTTTAGATAGCTTTCTTTAGCTGTTAAAAGTAATTCTCTATAAAAAGACTTCTTTAGCTTTAATAATTTTTCAAATTTTGCTCTAGTTCTAGACTCCATCCAGATTGTAGATGGCTTTTTTATGTTTCCGTCGATCAACTGGTCACTAAAATCGTAAAATTTTGAACTAGTCTTCTTTGATTTAGCAAAAATTGGTCCTGATATCAACAAGATTAGTAAAAATGGCAATAATTTTTTCATTTTGCTCCTCCAACAATAACTAGTTAAATTAATTTTTGATTCATGCTACCATTAAACTATGAGTAATAACTTAAAAAGAAAAATTAAAAGAAAGAAATACTTAGAAGAAAGAAAGATCTCTGAAAAAGAGCTAGCTTCAAAGATGAAAAACATCTTTTTACCTGATCAATGCTCTAATTGTGAAAAGCCTTTTGATAAAAAGAGCAGAGAGATGGCTATGACTTGGAAGGTTGTTGCTAGAGAGGAGCGAAAACACCTAATTTGCCCCACCTGTTGGGACCTTATAGAAAGAATTGATCCCCTACGCGAAGAGCGAGAGCGGAAGCTTCGCCTGCGTCAAGCTCAATTACATACTGAGCAGGGCCAGGAGACTCAATCGAATCCTCAGAATGAGGCTTAGCATTCAAATGGATGCCTATAATCTCGCCATTTTCATCTAAAAACACAATATCAAGTGGAATATAAGTGTTTTTCATCCAAAATGATCGCATCTCAGGTTTGTTGTAGATAAAAAGACCGGCTGTGTTGGGTCCTAGTGGCTCTTCACGGTACATCAAGCCCTTAGCTTGCTCTACTGGGGTTGTAAATGGAATAAAATTCATGTTCCTACCACGAAATTTTAAGCTAGATGCTTCTAAAATTTGCCATTTTTTCCATGTATAGAGCATATACTAAGTAGTTTGAGAGAGAAAAGCTTGACTTAGAAAGCTATCCTTGTTATACTGTCAACAGCTTTGGAGGAGACTATGAAGAAGATAGCTATTTTATTTTTCATCTCTTGTTTATCGAGTAATGCATATGCATTTTCCGTTATAAATAACGGCTCAGTAACAAATTATGTTAAATGCGATAAAGCAAAACAAAAATATTTAAATAAAGCGATACCTAGTATCGGACTTTTTGCTAAATCTTATAAAAAAGGAACACTGGATAAGTATCTTACTCAAATTAGAGTGTGTAGTGTAATAACTTTAGATGGCATGGATTGGGTGTCCGGTACATACGACACAGATAAAAAAATTATTTATCTTAAAACTGCTGGGCGTACAGACATCGAATATATTTTACACCATGAATTCTCTAGTATTGTCTTAAATAATAACAGAAATATTAATCAAAAACGAGCCCTTTTTCGAAAATTTATTAAATTTAATGATGGCGACTACAGAGGCGTAGGAAGATCCCACCAATCTAACTGGATGGAAGAAAACCCAGCTTATCAAAAGCGAGGTTTTATAGTTCCTTATGCTCAAACTAATTTCGAAAATGATTTTAACATGATAGTCAGTTACTTAAAAACAAGTTACTTAAATTATTCAACAAAAAAGGCTAGAAAGTTTAAAAGATTGAATTATAAATTTAAAGCAGTAGAGCAATTTTATAAAAATCTTTGAAATTTATTCTTTATAGACTCATTAGTAAGCTTAACATTCACTCGCTTTTCTTTCTTTTTAGGATTTTTTAGATCAAGTTCGGGGTCTCTTTTTAAAGTTGTTGCTTGTGGTACCTCAATTGGTTTTACACCATCATCTTCTTTACCAGGAGGTGTGGCTGTTGGCAGCGGTGGCTCTGCCTGGGAACTTATCTGCTGTGCAATTTGAGTTGCTGTTACATCAACCACATCTTTTTTATTTTCCAATGTTTGGGCTAGCATGTTTACCATTTGATCATTAGAAAATGGAGACTTCTTTGAAAGAGCAGCTAAAGACGCCCTAAGAAGATCGGGCTGTCTTAAAAATTTAGCAGAATGCTCACAGCCAGAGGCTTTAGATTTTCTACCAATACACTGAAAACCGGGCAAAACGGCTGCTAAGGCTGTTGCTGTCTTAGGACCGGGGAGTCCATCGACCTTTAGAGGTTTAAGGTCGTTGCCCATAGCGCCTAGTCGGTTTAACTCTTGTTGAACTTTCATTAAAAGAGGATCTCTACGTTTACCTTTAATCATAGTTGGCTTGTCAGTGATAGTTTCAGTTTCACCTTTTGCCATCTTGGTGTAAGCTGCTTTTTCGTTATCTGGGAGGCTGTTAAATTCATCAGCAGTCATGCCAATTGACTCAAGTTCGTCTGGTGTTAACTGCTCGTTTAAAACTGCTTGTAATTCTTCTTGAATTATTTTTCTAAGCGCTTCTTTCTTAAATTTCATTGACATTAACTCCGCAAATGTGGTAAAATAAATAGCTAATAAAAAAAGTTTAATCCATGTCTAAAACAACCCTAATTTTACTCGGCTCTCTTATGCTCTTACTAGGTCAAGTCTTCGCTTGGTTCCTAAACAACTCTCAATTTGTTTGGGACTGGTGGAAAGATAAGCCGCTAGTGACTTCGCTAATTTTTGCCTTTCCAGTTTCACTGTCATTTTGGTGGGGTTCTAAATGGTCTTATGCTGGATTAGAATCTGCTTGGGGATCAAGATTGCTTGGATTTGGACTTTCTTATGTAAGTTTTCCTATTCTAACTTGGGTATTCTTAGGCGAATCTGCTTTTACACCTAAGAATATTGTAAGTTCTCTTCTTGCTTTTGTGCTTGTTGGTATTCAAATTTTCTGGAAATAAAAAACTATTTATCCTATAAACCACGGAGGGTGAATGGGTGGAAGCATTAAATGGATTAGTTGAATACGGCATACTTGGTATGTGGACTCTTTCTCTACTATTGTCAAACCACACGATGAGAAAGAACTTTCAGGGTCGCTACGATGACCTAAATAAGAATGTAGTTGAGACTCTAAAGAAAAACTACGAAATGTTACAGCGAAATCGCGAAGACCATAAAGAAATTATGGAAAAGCTCGATGAGGGTCTTGAGGCAATGAAGCAGAAATACCTTGAGGAAAAGCTCAGAGCACAATACGAGCAAAAAGAAAATTGCAAAAATACAAAAGGTTAATTACTCCCTAATCAAAATATCTAAAACCTGTCTTTCATGAGGGCGAAGGTCCATTCGCTTGATTCTTTCGAACTCCTCCTTTAAGGTCATTTCAACCAAATTGTCATAAGGATACATCCAGTAGTAAGCTGAGGAACTAAATTGACGCTTATAGAAGCCCCAGTTTGGCTCCTGTGTCTCTGTCCACCATCTAACGGCCATGCTTACGGCATAAGCCCTAAACTCCAACTCAGCCCGCCCTGGGGCCGGCAAAGGCAATAGGAATAGCGCACATAGCCAAGCTGGGGGCCAGACCAAACCGAGCGGAGCGAGAATCGCGAAAATTTGCGGAAACAAGTAGCCAAACTTGTATAGTAAACCCCACCTTTTAGCATCTTTCATGTGAACCCATTCATGAGCTAAGATTACGCAAGCGCTTAATGGGTCATCCTCCTTATAGGGTAGGGAGGGGACATAGACCTTGTTCCCTATAACAGTAATGTAGCGGCTCATAAAAGCCTTGTTAAAAAATAAGACCTTAGATAGGGCTTTCATAAGCAGCGATTTGCGTTTATCAACTAATTCAAAGTCGGGGAATTCCTTTTTTATCTCTAATTCTAGGTTCTTGCGTAATAGGGCGTAATCCATCATGCTGTAAATAGGTGTTTAAGCCTGGAAAATTCGTATTCTATGGCAGACATAATATTTGCGAGTTTTATTTCATATTCATTCATTAATGATTACCTCCAGGTACGGGGCAATTAGCAATTGATAAACTTAGTTGACTTTGGACATAAAAGTTGTTATAATGGCCTTATGAAATACGTTCTAAAATTTATTCTTCTTTTGGTTGGGTTATTTATAATTTATGACATCGTTGTATTTGGTATAATGGATAACAAACAACCAAACGGAGAGATCATTGAATGCCAATATAAAGACCCCTGTCCAGAAGGTGCTTTGATTAAAATTTTTAGTGATTAAATTTGAATCCTAGCTGCTTCACCAAAATCTTCTGGCAATGGGGCATATACGGAATAAAGATTCATATGTGATCCATACTTTTTGGTATAAGCCATATAATCTGATTTAAAGTCTAAGATCTGATTGGTTAAATCAATACAACCACTACTTCCCCATACTTTACCACCATGGATAGTAAATCCGCTTCTTTTACCAACATCTGCGTTATTTGGCTCTAACCAAACTCGCCATTGCCCCCAAGAAGATTTACCACCGCGCCAATTGGTAAATCTTTTAGCTGCATCTACATACTTAGACACTTTAGTGATACCTCGATTAATCATGTTACCAAATTTATTTTTCCAATACCATGGCATATCTTGAGGATCGTGAGTGAAATATAAACCAGGGGGTAAAGGGCCTTTATAAGGCATATTTTTTAATGCAGCAGCAATTCCATAAGGAATATAATCATCAACATTTTCAGGCTTTGGATCAAGAGCAGGCAGTTTTGATCTACCTGATGTTGCAGTCCATGATTTGACAATCTTTCCCTTTGGAAGAGTATTATCTTCTGGTGTTTTTGAGGCACTGGAAATGTCTGTTTCTACCCAGTGTAGTTTTTTACTTGGAAAGTGAAAAAGAAGGTACGCGGGTTTATTTGAAATAGAACTTTCTTTAAGATAAGCTCGCCATTCGTTTAGTAGTTTCTGCATGTAGTAAATAGGGGTTAAAATCTCAAAAAATTACGGGCCAATTTTTTAGCCTACCCACTTTTTAAACAATAAAGCCGTCTTAGGGGTAGTAAGGGGTAGTAGGGGAACACAACCATTGGCCTAAGTCTAGGGTATTAGGGGATAACAGCCTGTTTAGGGGTAGTAGGGGATCACCACTAGTATCCTAAGTCTAGGGAATCACTTAGACAACGAACGCCAACTCTGTAAAAATTATAGCCGTATCGTGCGTGCCCCTGCCCCGCTTTTCCCAATGATTCCGCTTACTTAGACTTACTTTTCGGTAGTAACGGGTGACAGGGGGAGGGGGGAGTCCCTGTAATCATTAAGCTTTTGGGCTTGTAACAATAAAAGCCTGTGATTTCAAATGCTTGTTTAAACGCGTAGAATGGCGTTTTTATTCAACTTTCTCTAGGCGGAGATAAAGCTTTTATTGTCAATAGGTTAGCCATGGCCGTTAGAGAGCTTAGAAAGGGGGGTAACACCTGAAGATCATTAGGTTAAAAAGGCTAAACGTGACACTGCTTTACAGTTGCTCTAGGCGGAGATAAAACTTTCTTAGGGATATCGGGGGGTTAGGGTTGGTTAGGGAACTGAGGGGTTTAGCTGGTTTGGTTAGGGGACTAAGGGAACGCCGTTAGAAGGCTTAAAAAGGGGGTTAACAGGTTGAAATTATTAGGTTATGATGGGGGACTAAGTGCAACACCGGTAACAGCTTATAATCACTAAGGTTTCTAGCCTTAGCGGGTTTGTTGCCCTTTCTCTTAGAGTCCTCATGAGCCTCCTAACCTATTGAACTTATAAGGGAATCTAGGGCTTGTATTGGGTGTTACTATTTTTCCTTAGTGATCTCGGCTAGTTAGGAGGGCTTGGGGGGTGGTAGTTAGGTACCGTAGTGCTTTCAAAAGTACAAAAAAAAGCCCAGCAGATCCGCTGGGTTAGAGCAGACCTACTGGGCTGGTGGGTAAGTGCCTGTGTTCATTTAACTTTTGGTTATTCTATGTAAGTCCTTATAATGATTAACATAATGGGTAGGCTTGTATCTTAGCGGAATCTGGATTGATTCCACCTTGTTTAGCTTAACCCCTTGTAATCGCAGGATTATTTCTCGCGCCACTCCGTCTTCTGAAATGGTAATGAATCCGGTACGTTTAATGATTTCTATTTTAAGTCTCCGAAATAACTGGCTTATTGCTGTGGGCTAACCTCTTGTAATCTAAGGGTTAATGCGAGCTATCCTCGGGGCCACTCGCGCATCATAATCCTAATGATAACAAGGGCTTCCTCGGCTCGCGGGTGATTGCTGTTGTTAACCATGAGGTTACGCTTGAGCCAGCTCAAGTTGCTGAATTTGTTCAGCAATCGCCGCATGTTCGGGAGGTCCATTTCCAGAAGGATTTCCTGCAGTTCCGCCCTGCGTGCCTCGTCTGCCATCTCTTTGAAATTCTTAGTCATTTGCGTCCTCCCAACTTTCCTTTACGTTATGCAGAGTTAGCTTGATGTTGCCAAGCTGGAAAACCCCAATCTTTTTGAGGCCTTCGAAGAAATCATAAGACGACTCACTACGTCTCGCAAGTAGGTACAATGATTCATCATTGTTGACCCATAGCGAAATCTCGCGTGATTCCCATTGATTATCTGTCATCTATTAACCTCTTGTTATTATTGTTATTTCCGCAAGTGCTTGTCGTGGCTATCCAAGTCCTTGTTCTTCAAGAACTTTTTGCCGTCCTTCGCAAAGTCCCAAACGTTTGAAACTTCGCGCAGTTGCGGCAAGAGCAATTCGTCAATGATTTCATCGTCTTCAAGCTCTTTAAGCTGCTGCCTAACGTTCCTGCGTAACCGCCTGTTAGCATTAGCTTTATCGCTTTTGTCCGATGGGGCGGTAGTGATTGAAATGATTGGAGTTTTCTTTTTTGACCTCGCCAAAGTCTAACCTCCCGTTATTGTTAGCGATTCTATCCTATTCGATGCCCTTGATAGTGGGCAGCAAATCGAAGCGATCATACTCAAGATCCCTGAACGATTTCACGGGCTTGCGTGCTGCGGTAAAGCAGCGACCGGCTTTGACGTAAGCGAGCAATTCGCTGTCAGAAAGCTCCATAAAATCGGAGGGTTCGTCACGATCCGGCTGCTGCACGGCGAACGTCTCGTCTGGATCGCCCAAGCCCAACAGGTCGTTTTCATTGATGATTTTGTTCAACAGCTTGCGAATTGCGAAAACGTCAAACTTTGTCACCCACATTGTCCTATCGTTAAACTCTTGAAAAACAACAACTTTCATAGATTCTTTTTCTCCCTAACAAGTGCTGACCTATTGCGGTGTCAGCAACTCATTGAATTTATTGAATTGTTTGTGGAACTGTGGAAAGGAATTGAACCTCTCAGTTTCCAAGGCAGCCAACCTTTCGAAACTATTACCATTTCACAGATTCGGACAGTGGTATTGACACCGGGTTGTCCAGCCCGGTCTGCTGTGCTATAACCTCCCAAGATTATTAGCAAAGTTTGGCTATCCAGGCAGACTGCTAACTGCTTGATATTTCACGCTTCCATCGTTATCGTCATAAAGCGCAACGATTTCGCCTGAGTCGATTAGCGTGATAAGTGCCTGAAATAACTCATTTTCTTCGAATCCCTGCGTCTGCTGCCAATCGCTGTAAGCGAGCGCAATCATTGAAATTTTCTCGTTATCGCTGATGTTCACTGTAACCTCTTAATCTTGTTGAACTTTCTTGCGGCAAGCTAGCTTGCTGTTTTTCTTACGTTTATCGCCGTGATGCCCTTTTCCCTTGTGGAAACAAAGGCTTAGAGCGTAGGGGTTTCTGTGCTTGTGTAACCTCTTGTTTTTCTTACGTTTCTTTGCCATCGAACCCTAACCCTCCGAGTTAATTAGTCATCCAGCGGATCCAAGACTTCCCAAATGAATTCAAGGACATAACAGGCGACACCGAACAGAACCGGAATCGCGAAAACGCTAATGATTTCCATTACTTGTCCTCAGTCTGCTTCTTCAGAAACCAGACCACTTTCTTCAATGATTTGAACTGCTTAGGCGTCAGTGGGATTCCCGATTCAATTCGCTCATCTAGCGACTTGACGAAATCCGGTTGAAAATCAGGCACTTGCGGGATAAGCTCCTTTGCCTGTGAAATCCAACGCTTATGAGCGTCCAAGTATTTCATACCCTTATGTTCCATGACTTAACCTCCTGAAATGATTGAGTTATTTGAGAATCTTTTCCATAATCCAGACCGAATCGGAACCTTGCAGAATAACAAGGTTTTTCAGGCATCGTTCGGCATCCGAACGCAAGCTGAAAACATCAATGATTTCCAAGTCTTTGCCAGGGAGCTTCCGCCCCGTGCGCCTAACCACAAGATAAACCTTATGAAAATCGAGCATGACTTAACCTCCTGAAATGATTGACTTTTAACCGAACACCGAAACAACAAAACCGGCAAGTGTGCAACATGCCGGAATCACTACGAAAATCTCCAACCCTGGGAACTGGTGAATCTTCTTCATGTTTTGCTTACCTATTGTTTGAGTAAAATCGAGGACTTACCAGTTTGACTGAAAGTCCTTGCAGATCGCACGGTTAAACCGTCGAATGGCTTTGTTGCTACGTCGCTGAAAAGACTTGCGAATTCCAGGGTTTAGAAGCCGGGAATCGCAATCTCGCATGTACTTGAGATCATTGGTGATCTTATGGGCCTGAGCCATTGTGCTCATCTGGCGCTTTGTCATTGCGCTAACCTCCTGAAATGATTGAGTTATCGCCAATACTTAAGCGGGAATCGTGCAACCCCTTGAAACTCTGTTGTTTTCTCGTCTTTCGTTAGAGGGCACTCAGTTTCCAAATACCACACCCAATTCCGTTGGAAAATCGCGGGGTTGCCCTTTGCCCATCCGTAAAGCAGCGCATTGATTCGGCTTTTCGTCGTTACCGTTTCGAAGCCGCCGCTTTTCACAGTGATTTTATTGGCTTGCGCGTCAATCTGACAAATCTCGGTATTCCAAAGGAAAACGCTAACTTTGCCGTTGCCGTCGCTAACTACGCGATCTCGCTTGGTTAGCTTGCGATTGAACGCCTTGCCCTCCAAACCCTCCAGAATCATTGCAGAAATCCTGTTATCAATAACCCGTGAATGATAAATCCGCATACCCATCGAAACCTCTTGTTTTTGTTGTGTTTTTTGTCTGATTGCTTGTCGGCTAACCCAGCGAAATCACTGAGTTTTTCCAGTAACCAGCGTTCTTCAGACGATTCGTCAATCGTTTCGCCTCTTTAAAGCAGTAGTCCACAAGCATCTGATTTCGCAGTTCTTTTGGCTGGCAGGCTTCCAAGTAAGCCATTTCACTGAGCTTTTGTGCCTGCTGGGCAACCTCGCGGTATGTAAGGGTTTTTCGGTAGTTCATGCTTATTCCTTGAAAAGAGTAGTGATTTTAATGGGTTGCAATGATCCTCGGCGGATCCTTGTTTCGGGTCATTATTCCGAACTCCCCGATTCTATTGAAGAATCTGATTATCAATTTAACATCTAACCCCCCGTTATCGGAGGATCTTTGTTTCGGGTCACTATTGGTCCGAACTCCCCGATTCTATTGAAGAATCTGTTTATCAATTTATTAAATGGTTAGGGCGCTGCCTAACCCCCCGTTATCGCAGGGTTGCGCCCCAGACGCAACACCTTGATTTCCTTCAGCTTTACGCCACTGTGGCGTGCAGCGAATTCCTTACGGAAATCATAGGCTTGCACGCGACTCGGAAGCGTAGTGAGGCGCAGCGGACGCTTGCCGGAACGCCATAGAATCACTCGGTAATTCATTTCTGACCTCGCTTTCTGATTGTTTTTAGGTAGTTAGGCGGGAATCGAACCCGCCCAAATGGCAACCATGCTAACTACTTGAAAAGATTGAACTAATTAGAGCTGCGTGACGATGTTCGCCATTTCCTCACTGATTCCGCTAAGGTCGGCCATAGCAGCCAACTTAGCGTCTTCCTTAGCCTTTCGGCTGTCCGACGACTTTGCCTTCGATTCCGCAGGCTTAGCCGGCTTGGCAGCGGTCAGCTTGTCCAACTTGCTGGAAAGCTTGACGATTTCGTTGGACTGAAAATCCACCTTATCTTTCAGCAGGTTGCAAAGCTGCCGAGTGCGGATAATCTCATTCTGCATTTTCGTAAGCATTTCAAGGACTTCCGACTGATCGTTGGAAGTCTCACCAGCAGGCAAAGCCTTAACGATTTCGGCCACTTGCGTGGCAACAATCGCGGCTACCTCGTCAGCCGAAACCCCCTTGGATTTCGCGGACTTGCGAGGAGCCTTGACCTTCTCAGTCTTTTCAGCAGGCTCGCGGACAACCTTGAACCCCTCGGAATCCTTCGCCTTTTCCAGCGTCGAACCCTCAGCAGTTTCGGGAGCTTCCACGATCATCCAAAAAGGCGAAGGCTTTCCACGGGTTAGACGGATCAGCTTGCCATCATCCGACACTCGGAACTTCTTGATTTTACTGGACTTCTTGGCCACTCGCTTACCTCCTGATTTCGCGACCTTATCGGACGCCTTGTCGAAATCGTCAGAATCATTGACGAAATGAACGATGCGCTCTGCAATCGCCTGCTTGTCCTCGCAAACCTTGTAAATCATTCCGCTTTTCACGACCAGACCCTTGCCAGCCGCCAAGTCGGCGGAATCCTTGGCACAATCAAGCAGCTTGTTGCGCCCCTTGTAACCAAGCGGAATCGCAAGGGAAGTGAAAGCCTTTTTGCGTGCGATGCCCATCGGCGCGAGCCCACGCTCGGAAGTAGCCGAAATCACACCGGAAACCAGCGGCAGATGCTTCTTGGAGAGCGTAACCTTGTGCTTTCCCTCAGAAAACTCGACAGACGACGGAAAAACCTTGACTGAAACCTTACCCATCATAACCTCTCAAAATTATTGGACTTTTTGTCCAGTGAAACGATGAAGGAACTTTCTTCAACGATGTTGGCTGGTTATCAGGGAATCGAACCCTAACCCAGCCGGAGCTAGGCAGACCATCTGTAACCAGTTGTAATCACAAGGCTTTTTTCCCAAGTCCGTCGCGCTACACCTTTGGAATCGACCTTATCACAATGATTCCAAACCCTTACGCGGGAACTCATCTTGTCTTGTTGTAAAATCGGGTAGTTGCGCTCCACCGCAACCCCGTGAAAAGACAAGGGGACTAAAATGTCAAAGAAACCGGGCACTTGGCGCTCAGGTCGCTGGCCAGGGCCAAGGACGGGCACACCGTCGCGAGGCACCCCCTAATAGTGCAGGACCCGTGCCAGCCTGAGGCCAGAGCCGGAAAGAAAGTTGTAAGTCTATGAGATTATTCAGAAAAAAAACTTTGTAAAGAATTGTGAAGATGGAACTTGCTGATTTTATTGATTAAATTTTGTTGAATAAAGTTAGGTAGTTACAAGAGGCGGCATTTTGGGGCAGCAGCGAAGGTGGCAAGGTTTGCACAGTTTCAGCGCCAAGGTCAAAATGGTGAATGATTTTAGCAAGTTCTGCTATGACAGAGGTGTCGCATACTGCGCAATGTGTTCTTAGTTTTATGTGCTTGTAATTATTACACTTTTTTTAAGCTCCTGGCTGGTTGATAGTTGTCAAGTAAATACCAAAAGTGTCTACCTTGTAACCTATTGAAATCATTAAAGAAAAAAAATCTGTGAAGATTTGTGAAGATCGCCCAAGTTGGCACGCTATTTGCATAAGGCGAAAGTGCAATGATTTCAATTACTTGCCGCGCTGTTGACACTTATTCAGTTCGTCCTACCTTGTATCTGTAACCGGGCGAAATCATTTACCCGGCAACTAGACAACTGTTAAGTTGTAAGTCCCCGGAATCGTTCGGCTTTTGTAATCGGTGTAACCTACTGATTTGATTAGGCTTTTAAGTCCCCGGAATCGTTCAGCTTTTGTCCGGGGCGCAACCGACTGATTTGATTAGGCTTTTAAAGCACCTGTAATCATTCAGTTTTTGTAGCTTCTTGAAATCATTGAGTTTTCCTAACTCTCTGAAATTATTGAGAAGACAAAATCGTATTCTTGATTATACCAATAATAAAATAATTTGTCTTCATAGTCGAAAAACTGAAGACAAAACCAACTTTCCACACTTTCGACACAATAGGCATAACCCTTCCCCCCAGCAAAGTTGTCTTCTAACACAACCAAGTCACCGACTTTCGGCTTGATTTGTGGGCTCATAAACATCTAAATCTCCCTCGAACACCATTCTTATTTTTCCAGTAGTCAAAATCCTGACTCGGAAAATGCCCAAGGTGCCGTCGTGGGAAACCTTTTCAATACAACAAACATCATCTTTCCACAAATCAGTTCGAGACGCCCCAACATACCTAACCAAATCACCTACTTCCATCAAGACCCCCTACTACCCTACTACTGGGGTGGTACTCCACTGGTGGATAACCTCTGGTACTTGTTCATCTTTAATAACTCGGTAGCGTGATTTGTAATCGTAAAGAGTTGAACCGAATCCTTTACCTGTGGTGCTATAAACCACTGTAAACTTTGGGTCTTTGTCTTGGTCAAAACCTGTAACGATTCCAATAACTTTGCCCAAGTTAATAACTGGTGCCTTAGAGACAATGTTATCACCTACTTTCACTTTAACTCCTTCAAAATGTCGCCTCTTGCCACACCTCTTAATCCAGACTTAAATTCTTCAACGAGATAAGTACCTTGTTCCATGTAGATTTGTTTATAGTCTAAACCGACCGCTTGGGTTATTTGCTCTTCGTTTAACTGACCAACAATAAAGCCTTTTCTTTCTTCGACTTCGGCACTAACCTCGTAATAAACCAAGTCCCCAACTTCCCAAGTCATTTAACTAACTCCAGTTCATCTAAATCGGCATACCAACTTTCCCCGCTTCCAAGGTGCATAACAACTGAAGATGGAATGTGAACTCTCATACAAAATTCAACAATAACCCCAATTTCGCCAGTTGATTTTACTTTTACAAGGTCGCCAACTTTCATTTCATCCCGCCTTCACCAGCAAATACCGGGACTTGGAATGTAGAGTTGGTCTTCTTCATAATAACCCATAACCTCGCGATCTTCTGGGTCTTCTCCAATCCTAATAAACCTAACAAAATCTTCGCCACCTTCATTATCATTTACGGCATCTTCAAAAAACTTTGTAATCTTTCTGACTTCTTCAAAGTCTTCATACCATTTGATGCTATTAAGATTAACAACAATGTCGCCTTCATTGTAAAAGCCAAACCGGATGCCCTCTTTGTAAGTTTCATTATACTTAACCAAATCGCGGACTTTCTCGCTTGCTGCCATAACTGCCAGAAACTTATCAACTAATGGTGGACCAATAGCAAAAACCACTTCACTTCTGTAGCCCATTTTCTTACCTCCTGAAACCTTTGAGTTTTCTTTCCTCACACCAAAACTGGATGGCGGGGTTGATAATCGCTGAACAACAAACCCGTTTATGCTGACCGGGATTTTCTTTTGGGTCTTCTTGGTCAATA
>Ga0255768_10000944_pt1 | contig 30667 bp, 31 predicted proteins | sample 071ome_33_FD_179983 | JGI IMG/M metagenome (GOLD analysis project Ga0255768, IMG submission 179983) | Coastal salt marsh microbial communities from the Groves Creek Marsh, Skidaway Island, Georgia - 071412AT metaG (version 2) | ecosystem: Environmental > Aquatic > Marine > Intertidal zone >...
CACCACTAATTGCATTAACAATATCATCTTGAAACTCATTAGGATTTAAGTTATATGTTCTTACAGTAGCTTTCATATTGTCTACAGCAGCAACATATTCTTGTTCTGTCATTCTAAGTGAACCATCTTTTCTCTTTATTCCAGGGTATACTTCTTCCATAAGAGGGTCTGCTCTCATCTCTGCTAAAGCTAAACGTTCATTTCCTGATTCTGCATATTTATTTAAAAATAATCTAATTAATCTGTCATCTAAATAAGGATATAAGCCTTTAGCCTGTTCAAATGTAGATGGTCCTGTTTGTTTTGTTTCTTCTACTTGTGCTGATTTAGAATAATTACCAAGCAAATCTTCTAATGTACCTGTATCTAACTTTCCTTTTTCACCTGTAGGTGGAGATGTATTTGTAAAACCTTGTCCTCTATATATACTTTCTTGGTCTGCACTACTGACTAATATTGCAACACCTTCATCATTGTATAAATAAAATGGTGTAAAAGTAACTTCTTCTACAACTGTTTCATCAACTGTATCATCAACTGTATCATCAGGTTCTTCTGTACTCACATCACTTCCATAAACTAAACCAGTAGTTTTTGTAACGTTATATAAATTTGGGTCTGCTGCTTCTGCTTCACCTATAGACCTAAAAGTACCTATCTTTGCTTCTGCTGCTGCTCTTGTGTTTGGTCCAATAATTCCATCAGGTGTTACACCTAATTCTCTTTGTAACGCCTTAATTTCTTCTGTTGTCATGTTTTCCATAATTAACCTACTAAACTTTGTCCTGTAAATACACCTGATACATCTTGCTTAAACACACTTGCCATAGCACCTAACGCTTGGTCTTGATATGTAGGGTCATTTTCATATTGTTTTCTTACTTCTCCTGCAAACAATGTCATATCTCCACCGACTTTTTGTGATATAATGTCCACATTCTTTTTGTCTTGATTAGACAATGCACTCTTACCAGTTATAGATTGAAATGTTCTATATAGTGGTGCTGACCATAGTTCATGTTGACTACCTTCATAATTAGGAAATAATTTATCGTGTGCTTTCTGCAACTGTTCTATAATTACTTCTCTATTTGTAGTGACACCTTCACCTTGTGCAGCATCAGCACGTAACATAGCAGCGTATTGTTCTATAACGCCATTATCTTCAAATGCAACTGCTGCATCTACACCAAGATATTTTGTAACTAAACTTTTAGCATCAGACATACCACTTTTTGTAGGATTAATCTTGTCAATATATCCTATGTAGTCTTGGTTCATAGCACTTACACCACCTGCCATAGATAATTTATATGGGTCTATTAAGAAAGATATTGTTTGTGCAGCTTCTGCTGTAGTTAAATTACCTTGTGCAATATCACTTGCTAGTTCTCTAACTAAATCATCAACACCTTCTCCAGATATACCTAACTGTGCAATCTGTAGCTTTAGTGCTGTGTAGTTATCTTTAACTAGCTCTGCTGCTTTAGTTGGATTTGTATATACAAGCTGAATCCAATCTCTTTGTTCTGGTGTGTGGTCTTTAAACCAAGTTAAATTTTCTAAGTATGGAGTTATGTCCTGTCCAGTAATTGCACCATATGCAAATAACTGTTGTACTTCATCATCTAAATACCAAGTCTTACCAAATATTGTTGCTTTCTTTTGTAAATCATTTTCTACGTTTTCTAATAACCAATCTATATCTGTCTTAGGATTTTCAGGGTCAAGAAGTTTTAGGTCTGATAAGTTGAACATAGGAAAAAATGCATATCCATACTTATCTGTAAATGTTTGTTCTGTATACGCAACTGCAGTATCTAATGCACCTTCTGCAAAACTTTCTGGTAAATCTACATCTACTACTAATGGCATAACAGCACCACTTGTAGTTGTGTAATTATACACAGCATAGTACCTTCCATTAACGAAAATTAATTCATCTGGAACTTGTAGTCTACTACCTTCTTTAAATATTGCCATTAGTCATCTCTATTATAAACATTGTTTGCTAACTTTACAGTCCTATCTATTATCACATTAGCACTAGGGTTATTGTTTAAATACCCTGTAAATACTTTATCATAATCAATAGAGTTCTGCATAAGGTCTAGTTTTTGGCTATCTGGTATATTACTGTAATAAATATCATTTCTCATATCTATATCACCTACATCTTCTATGTAACTTTCTTCTAAAGCATCACCATTAGATGCTCTAGTCATAACATCTATAGCTGTACTCCATATTGCATTACCTAATAATTCTGCAGGTGACCTTGAACCTGCTTCTTCTAACATTTCTAATAACTCACCACCATAATCTTGCCAAAAAGTTTCTTCAACCAGTTGCTTTTCCCATTCTTCACCATTAGCAAGTATCTCATTTCTACGTGCATATACTTGATATAGTTCAGGTAACGATAGTGCAGCAGTTCCTAACAAGTTAAATATTTCATAAAAAGACCATATTGCTGCTGCAGTTGCAACACCTGTACCAAGAGTAATAGCACCTGCTGCTGCTGCTACAGTTGCAGCTTTTGAAAACGCTTTGTTAATTAATGTTTCACCTATGTCTAATGTTTTCCAACCTACTCCTAAAGCCTTACCTACTTTGCTTTGTGCAAATGATTTCATCATCTTACGTAAAGTTGCTACATCAGGTGTTAATCCAGTAGGAACTCTTTCTTGATTATATGGAATACCATAATAACCAATATTGTTACTACCACCTACTGCTCTTCCATAAGTATAAGAAGCTCTTACACTATCAATAGTTTCATTACCATACACTACTGGTTGAACAGGATTTACTACTGCATCATATCTTGGTGCGTTATTAGGATATAATTCCTCAATAGATATGTCGTAATCTAATATATTGTTTAAATTAGTTTCAATTATTCCATTTTGAAAATGCTCATCTGGTGCAATAATAGTTATATCTCCAACTATGAAATTTGATGGTATATCTCTTAATTGTTGCCGACTAAGATTAACTGGTGTTGTACTGCTATCTGGTGCTGTAACATTAAATATAGGTTCTTGACCAGTTCTTTTTATAATTTCTATCTCTGGTCGTGTTGTTCCATCAATAGGACTTGGACCACGCAAATTTATCTTTACAGCACCTACTGTTCTATTGTCAACCATATCATATAAATTATCTAATGCAGTATTAAGTTTTTGTACATCAATTCCCTCATTACTTGCAAACGCTTCTATAGGAGGAGTAATGTTTGCTTGTGAAAATACTGGTTGTGGAGATATATCTCTAGGAGTTCTAGTTTCTGAACTTGTATTTCTAACCATTTCTAATTCTTCATCTATAACAAATTGTCTGTTTTGTATTTCTTCATTAGAAGTTTTTCTATTTATATATAAAAAATTATCTGATGCTCTCAATCTTAAAGAACCATCATTTGATTCATAAGCAACATTAAAAGCAGCACCCACTCTACCAGTAGGATGTATTCTTGAAGATATTGGATTATCTCTTTCTTGTCCTGAAAAACCATCTCTTACTTCTATTCCTAATTCTTTCATCATATGAATAAAAGAACGATTTATTATATTTGTTGTAATTCCACTTCCTGTTTTTGTAGATTGCACATTAGAAGTAATAGATGCAACCACATTATTATTTACATCTAAATGATTTGTTACTTCTATAGTTGCATAATGTTTTGTTAATGTTAAATCTCCATTTGTATTTTCTACATCATATATAAAACCAACTTCAAAATAATCTTTTGGTCCAAATCTGTCTGATAATGTTTGTCTTGTTCCAACGTGTTCAATTTCTACAACTAAAAGATTTCTATCAGCACCACCAAATAAATCTGACTCATTAAATAAAGTTTCTGCACTTCTTGTAAAGTAATGTTTAGCTTTATCAGATAATATAACTTTATCTTGAAATGAACCACCATTTATTTTTCTAAATGCTTGATTTAGTTCAGTACCAAAAATATCTTCATTATTAAAATATATACTACTTAATACTGCTAATTGACCATCTCCTAATAACTGATTTCTATACCAACCCTGATTTTCAAATAATGGGTCTAAATCCTCAAACATATCATATATAGAAAATGCACCTGCTTCGGCATCTAATATATTAATATTGCCTTCACTTATTCTTGCTAATACAGCTCTTTCACTAAGATTATCTTGGTTTAACAACTGTGTTACAGGTCTACTATCTGTAATTGTTGAACCTCTAGTTGATGGAGATGTTGTTGTATCTGGTGTTGTTGTTTCTGGTGTTGTTGTTTCTGCTGCTTGTCCAAATCTTGAATCTACCCATTGTAATATACCTTGTGTTTGTATATTTGCTTCTGAACCTGCTAAACCATCTATCTGTGACAATAATGATTCTCTTGTAAACATATTTAGATTACTTTCTCTCATTGTGTCCGAAGGATATGTTTCAATTAAATCTTCTAAGAAGTAATACATAGCTTCTCCATTATTATCCATAAAGTTATTTAGTGAACCAGTTTTAATAATTCCAGTATCATCAAGTTGAGAATGTACTACTAAATCATTTGTATAGACTAAACCTAAATTTTCAAATATATTTTGTAGCTCTGTTACATCTTCCATAGGATTTAAACCTGTAGAAGTTACCATAGCTTCAGTACGCATAAGTAGTTGTGCAAACATTTGTGGGTCTACCTCATATGAAAGTGCATCAAACAAACCATAAATATCATCTTTTTTTCCGAAGTATTTTATTTTCTCTAGTTTTTCTGGGTTATCGTAGTTATCAGATAAAAACTTAATCATTGGATTGCCACCAATATTTTTTCTTCCAGTAGCAATATAAAGTAATTCTTGATTAAGTTTACTTCTTTTTACATCAGTCAAATTTTCTAAATCTACTGATGCTAATAAATTCAACATAGATACGTGTCTAGGAGATTTTAATATATTGGTTTGCTTTGGTTTAATTGCAAACTCTGCATCAGTACCATCCAAAGGACTACCCCATAATGATTGAATTACTCTTGGCAATCTTACTTTAAATTCACCACCTACTCTACGAGTTTTCCATTCATCTACTTTTTTCCACAATGGTCCTGGATATCTCACCATAGAACTGTGACTCCAGTTAGTAAATTTTGTATCTACATCTAATTCGGTAAAATATTCACCTGTAAATATAAATCCACCATTTTGATACAAATTAGCAACTCTATCATTTATAGGAGAGTTAGTTAATATTACAAAGTCTGCATCAGCTACAGTTAATAAACCATGAAACCATTCTTGGCTTTTTATTACACCTGCTTTTTTAACTTTTTCAGCTAATGACATTGTAGATTCTCCTGTAAATATAGAATATTCTGATGGCGAAATGACATTAGGATAATATCCAGTTACTGAACCTGGATGTGTAGATAAAAAGTTAGTAGTGATACTTGCACTTCTTTGACCTAAAATATCTCTACTACTACGAATACTATTTTCGTACTGTCTAGCATATGCAGAATCTGATTCAAAAAAACTAAGTATATGTTTTTTACCATTTACATCTTGATACGTTAAAGCTAGTACATAGCTTGGTTTTTTTTCTAATGTTGTATATCTTTCTCCAAATGGTTTTGCTAATATTTTTTTAATATAATCTGGAAAACCTTTCCAATGAACTGCCATATTGGTATAGTCACCTTGAACTGGAGATTTCATTTGACCTATAATTTCAAAACTATAATCTCCACCTTCAAGAACTGTATCTAAAGCTGCAGCTACTTCTGAATTGTATTTAGCATTTTGAAGTATAGAACCCATTTTTCTATGGTTTTGTTTATTAGTAGTTAGTAATGGTCCATCTTCTCCATATTGTTTAAATCTTATATCTGTTAAATTTTCAAATCTTCCATCTAAAAATTCTGCAACTCTTATTTTTAATGCATCTTTATCTTCAGGAAAAATAATTAAATCGTGTGTGATATTGCCTGTAGTGTTATTTAGTACATTTTTTTCAACATCACGTATGCTGTTTTGTCTTTTAATTTGGTTTTCATCTTCAAGAAACCCACCTTCTTCATCCATAAATGCAGGTCTTTCTGTATTAGGGTCTAATCCCCTAAATACTATAGAGTGTTTGTTATCTTTAGAATATCTTTTTAATATCTCAAAAAACCTCTCTTCAATTTTTTTAAAATATATTCCATCATCAGTAGTAGGATTATTATTGACATTAAATTTATCTACATCTATGTCAAACTTATCATATATTCCTTTATATCTTGGTGAGTTCCTAGGTGATGTTGCAACAGATACAACATCATCTGTTCTTAAAGATAAAGTTAAAATATCATTATCTACTGCATATTTAAGATAGCTAATCATATCTTCTCTAACACTAATACTTATTGCATCTGACCTATTTATATAATCAACTAAACCTTGATACTTAGAAACATTAATATCATACCCTTCTAAAAACTCACCAAATTCTTCTAAGTTTCTTGAACTGTAAGAATTAAGTATATTTGCATTATCACTACCTACTGAAGTTTGAGTAGGAGTAGCATCAGGAACATCTGGAGTTTCAGTAGTAATTTCTGGTGTACTGTTTGCTTCCCTTTGAATAGAAGCAATTTGTTCTGGGTTAGTATCTAAACGATTATAGAAAGCACCTAAATCACCTGAATCTATATTTTGAAATAAAAACTCTCCTAAATTATCAACTAAACCTTCTGTACTATAACCTGCATTACTAGCGATTGTTGCTATTTTGTCTACTATAGCATCAATTATTTCATCACCCCAAGTAGTAATACTTGAAGATGGAAATACTTCAGCAACTGATTGTGCTATAGCATTTGATACTGGTCCATCAAATTGTCTAATTCTATCAGCAGGTGTTAAATCTTCTAATCTTGTATCAATGTTTTCAGTAACAAAACGTGTAACTAAACCTAATACTTGTGATTTAAAAGCATCAAAGTTCATAATACATCTTCATAAAGAGTTGCTGATATAAACAACTCTGTATCATCTATGTATGTAGAATTAGTCCTTTCTATGTCAATGTTAATATTTAATGAGGACCAATCTATTTCACCATCAACAATGTATTTATTAAACTCTGGATTATCTTCTAAATATTCTTTTAATTCATCACTCATTATCCACCAAACATACTTCTAAAAGCGTTTCTATCTTTAGGATTTTGTTTTTTAATTTTATTACCTTGTGGTTTTACTCTTAATATTTTTTCTAAATTATTTAAAAATGTAGGTGCAGCTTCTTGGGCAGATGCTACAGGATTGTAACCACTTCTTCTAACTTCATTTTCACCACTAAACATAGAAGGAAAAGGATTGTAACCACTTTCTTTTACTAAATTATTACTACTAGGTGTACTACTTAAAGCATTTGCAGCATCTTCACTTATTTTTACATAAGGTTCTATTGTTCTAAATAAATATTCATAAACATTATCTATCTGTGCTAATGGTTCGTTTTCATTTTTACTTAAATAATATCTGTACATATAGTTTTTTGCAGAGTTCATTCTTTTATTAACTACATCACCTGTGATAACACTACCAGTAGAAGCATCATAAAAATAATCTTGATTGTTTACATTTTTATTTTGTACTAAATCAACAATATTCCTACCTTCATTTTTCATGTTTACTTTTCTATAAGTAACACCATATGGTAAATATCCACTTAAATCTTTTACGTACATATCAACTACTTCTTTAGGCGATAAATCTTTAACTTCTATATTTGCGTACATATTTTTAAAATCATTATTTAAATCAGAACCTACTACTTTTCTTATATTGTTTCCTTTGTAAGAAATGTATGTTTCTGGTTTAGAAAAGTATATACCATCTTTTGCAGATTGTAATGCACTCATCATTTGTTTGATTGTCAAAGGTGTATCTTCCAATATTTTTTCACCTCTATTTACATTTACTGCTAATGGTTCAGCAGGTATTTCTTCAATAGTTCCATCTGGTTTTTGTATCATTTCTGGATTTTCTATATAATCAGTATCATACTCTTTTGCTTTTTCTACGAAATTACCAACACCTGCTTTTATTTGAAATGGGTCATCTTCTATGATGACTGTTTCTTTAGTATCTGGATTAACTTGTTTATTCATAACTGTTTGCCAATTATTAATACCATATGTTCTATCATCACCTGTTTCAGATTGTGCAATTATTAATGCAGCAACAGCATTCAAACCAGGGTCATCTAGTGCTGTTTCAATACTGTCATAAGAATTAAATATGTCGTATTTACGTAAAGTTTTTTCCCAAGTAGGAATATGTATTTGCCATGGTCCTCTTGACTTTTCATTATCTCCTGCTGTATTAGCGGCAAATCCAGATGTAACATCTCCATCTCTATGTTCTGCAAGTGCTATAGCAATAAGAGTATTAATATCTTCTTCGTTATTAGGATTAACTAATAAGTCACCACTTTTAAATTCAAAATCTTCTGATTCTAAATACTGTTTAGCAAACTGTATAAATTGATAAAGTTGCTGTGGACTATACATTAAAAGTTCTCCTCAAATTGCATAAAGTTTCTTGTAAACTCTACTGCTGCTGCAGACCTAGCTGATAATTCTTGACTAGCATCTATTCTACCTGCTTCTAAATCATCTACTATTTTACTTAATTCATATCTTACATCAATAGGTTGTAATAATGGTTTACCTAATTGCTTTCTTGCTTGTTCAGGAGTTGGTGTCATTAAATTAAAATTACTATATGTATATGGTCCTATTTGTGTAGGTGCAGTTCCTGTATCATTTAATGTACTTAAACCAATTACTTCTGATAAAGTAGGTTTATTTTTTTCTATCTCTACTTGTCTTGCTGCTGCATCTTTTTGTAAATTAGAAAATATTCCTGCATACTTTTCATAATCTCTAGCTGTGGCATATATTCCTTTTTCAGCAAACAACTCATCTACTACAGCTTTTACTTCTGCTTCTGTAGGTGGTACTACTTCACTACCATATTGTTCTAAACCTTCAACTAATACATTTGTTCTTTCTAACTTTTCTGCTGCATAAGATAAATAAGGAGTTAACTGACCCCATAAACTTGGTGCATTTTTATCTATCAAACCACTACTTGGCATTAAAAAATTATCATCATTTGCTTGTGTCATCAACATAGCAACAAAATCTATTTCGTTTCCTTTAGCAGAAAAGTTTATAACACCAGGCACAAAGTCGTATGATGATGGGTCTAAACCTAAATTAAATAATTCTTGTTGTATTTCAAATATTGCATTAGATGATAAACCTTCAAATAAAGCTGCAGCAGACCCTCTTCTAAAATGTGGTCTAATAGGGTTACCATTACTGTCTAGTTTTAGTTCTCCTGTTTTACCATCTACATAAAAATCATTTTCATCAATAGGTATATTAGGACCTGTGTAATAGTTTCTTGATTGGAAAAAAAACTCTCCAGTTTCAGGGTCTATTTTTTCTGCAGGTGGAACACTTAACCCTAGTACTTTTTGATTTTCTGGACCAAAGGTTTGTGTTTCAGTTGATGTTATATTCCAATTAAATACATTATCTTTTATTTCCCCTACATATCCTAAAGTAACATCAGGCACAAATAGACTTAAAGTAAAATTACCTTGTGTTCCTGATACCTCTACTTCTCCTGCTAACTCATTTAAAAAGCTAGATAAAGTAGCTGTATAACTATTCCAATCTGTAGGATTTTCTAGTTCACCTTTATACTTTTCTAATATAGGCTCTAAATCATAACCTAATCTTAATTTAGGATTACTAAGTAAATAACTTAATGTATATTCCTCACCTTTTGTACCAAATTCTGCACTTGAAACTCTAATAGGTATTTGTAATATTCTATTTACATCTTTAATAAAATCAGATAAAGGCTTTTCATAATCTTGGTTTTTATCAATATCAGCTAATAAATTTTCTATTTGATTTTTTGATTTCTCTGTTGTCATTTCAAATACCTTCTGTTATCTAATTCTTTCCAGAAACTTCCTAAATACATATCAATCCAGTTTGTATCTTCATACTCTAACGCTAATTCTCTAGCATAAGCATCTAGTTCTTCACGTATATCAGCAATATTACCTGATGTACCACTTAGTGTAGCAGCAACTTTACCCTGAATACCACCTTTAGGAACTCTTATTGATTCTTTTGAAAAACCTTCTATATAAAATAAACCACCATTTAATACAGTATCTATAGCTTTATCATATTCTTTAAAGAACTTTTGTAATGGTACAAATTCAGGTGATTCTTTAAGTAATGGTTCATTTTCCCAATCTCTTAGTTCTAATATAATCTGGTATTTATCTGCCATAAGTACAGCATCGCCTAAACTACCATAAGCAATAACACCATATTCTTCTTGAAGTTTTGTTTTCCTAGCAGAGTATGCTTCATTTCTTGCAGTAGGTGTTAATGATTTATCGTTCTTTAGTTCCTCTTTGTATTTTTCTAATTCAAATTGTAATAATGATTGTTGTACTGCACGTGAATATGCATTAGGGTCTAATGTTTCTGCACCTGCCATAAATGCAGGTAACGAGAACTCATCATCAACTTTATCAGGAAATAAATATATAGCTGTATATGGTTTTCTTTCAATCAACTTTTGATTTTCAATTTGCTGCCAAAACATATAAGATTCTTTCTTAACAGGAAATCTACCTTGTTTTGCACTTGATGATTGTCTTAATGGAATTGGATTTAAACCAAATCTTTTTTCAAATTGTTGTGTTGTTATTGTATAGTCAAACTGATTAGCTTCTAACATTTGTTGATACTTTTGTGCTAATACTTGTATTGTCCACCAACCACCATTCTTATCTTGTATTTCATATCTTGGTTGTATTGATGTAGGATAAGCAGCTTGTGCAGAACCTCTAATTAACCAATGTGTAGCAGCAGCTTTTTCTGCTTCTACCATAGCAAGTTTTATAGATTCTTCATCTTCAGGTGTCCATTTACCTGCGTAGTAATACAAAGTAAATATATCCATTACTGTTCTTGAATATGATGCATTTATTTCTTCTGTAGCTTCTTGTGATAATGGCATAGCTTTTAATAAACCTTTAAACCAAGATGGTAAAAATGGTTCTACCAACAATTCTTGTATGCTAGTAGTTCCTGGTTGTTCAAAATTACCTAATACAAAATCTGTTAAGAATTTAGGTGCAGTAGCAATTTTTGTTAATACTTTAAATGGAACAGTAACTATTGGTCCAAAACCAGGAGAAAATCCATTAGCAGATATTAAGTTAAGTCCTTCTAAGAAACCATAAGGTTTTACTCTTACACCTTGTTCAGTTAAATCTTCTCCAAGCAACCCAGTTTGTAATGGTGCAAAACCAAAAGCACCTGGTATTGCTGACAAACCAAATGTCATAACATTCATAACATCTACATAATTAAATAACAACTCTCCTGTTATTGGGTCAGATGTAAAAAATGCATTATCTGTATCCCAAGGTTTAGCTTCTTTACCTCTATCTATTGCTATACGAGTTCTATTAAATTTTTGTGGATTTTCTAATGTTAACTTACCCCAAGTTTTTAATACTTCTTGAAATATTTCAGGGAATGGAACATATGATGCCATAACATCAGATAGTACGTGTCTTTCTTGACTAGCATATAAAAGATTTTGAACTTCTTCCATAGCTTTATATTTAAGTAATGTTTCTGCTTGTTCTAAAGTTGTAATGCTTCCTTCTGATGCAGGTTCTTTTGCTTTTTTAAGTAAATTTAAATATAGCTCACTACCTTCTGTCCAAGTCTTTGCACCTATAACAAATTCTTTTTTAACTTCTGGTGTCATAAATGGCATTAATTCTTCAGCTAATGTATAAAATGTCCACCTGAACATTGGGTCACGATTCAAATAATCAGATGGTTTAGCTAACAAAAGTGAATACATTGAACCTAATGCATCATCCCATTTTTGTATAGCTTGTTCTACAAGTTGACCTGATTTACTTAAATTAGGATTATTATTAAAAGCAACATTACGTGGACCTAAATCCATTTTTACAACTTCATCATCAAATATCTTTTTAATTTGGTCATAAAATTTTCCAAAGTATCTTTCTGTTTTAGATGCTTGTACTGCATTTTTTTGTGCTAACTCTAACCAATCTTCATCATCAACAAAACCACCATTAGCTATAAATTCACGTATTTTAGAAGCACCCATGTTTAAATCTACTTCGTAATCAGGATATACATATTCTCCATTTCCATTTGTTAATAATTCTCTTGCCTCACGTTCTGTAATTTCTTGACCATTACGTAAAATTTTATTTGTAGGGTTTCCTTGTAACCTACCAATTTCCCATTCAGCAGTTTTTAAATATTTTAACAACTGGTCTTTATTTTTTAATACTGCACGTGCATCAGGGTCATCACTTCTTTTAATTAAATCATCTATGTATTTTTTACCTTGTGTAGTATTTGTAAAAAACTCTAATGCTTTATTAGCACCATCTCTTGCAACTATTACAAACAATGGGTCATTTGCTCTATTTAAAATTTCGTGTATAAACCCTCTCCACCATCTAGGGTCTATTGTTGCATTACCATCAGCATCAATAATATATTTATCTACATTAATAAAAAAATCATCTACTGCGTTTCTACCTCTGTTTTGTGGTTTTAAAACTTTCAATAATGTTTGTTCAGACATTGTATTTATATATTGTGGTGTAGTGTTAAAAAACGTTCCTGAAGGTGCAGCTTGTGCATAACCTGTTTTTTTACTTACAATTTTTCTAGCTGTTTGAAAATTGCTATCAAACAAATACTCCATAACTTCTTTAATTACTGGTGAATCAAAATCAACATTATCTATACGTGGGTCTGGTTGTCCATATACAGGTACTTCTATAAATTGAAAAGCAGGACTTTCATTAGTATTTAATACTTTAGATAATTTTCTAATAGGATGCTCTTTAGGCAATATATCAAGTATTTCTTTTCTCATGTGTATTTTTGGTTGATGTGCTTTTATAGCAATAGACAAAGCATTTCGTATGTATGTTTCAGCTTGTGCTAATGTTTTGATTTCATCATAATCACCAAGATTTACAACAACATCTAATATCAAATTGTTTTCTACAATATTTACAGAAACACCATGATTAGCTTTTAGAAGTTGTGGTTCTATAGATGGATTTGTAACATACTGTCTTACTAATTTTCCTACATCTTCTATATTTTCAAACTCTAATATTTGTTTATATTTTTTATTAGGTACTACAGATATAGCACCTCTTTTAAATCCATTATTAATTCCTGCAGATGGATTTAAAAATGGATGTAAAAAACCACCTGCAACATTAACACTTTGTACATCACCAAATCCCATATCTTCTAATTTGTTAAAATTTAATAATGATTGTCTTTTTAGTTTTTTTAAATCTCCTACTATTTCATCAAATGCAAAGTCTGTAGCACTATTGCCATCAATAGCATATTGTATAAATGAATCTCCAACTTGACCTGATGCATTTGTATTTAATCTAAGAGTTTTCATTATTTGTTGTATTTGTTCATATTTCAAATTTTCTATTGATTTTTTCATATCAACATTTCCAATTAATTCTGCTACGCTATCTATCTCATCAGAGTTAATTCTTGTAGCAAATAATTGTTCTCCTAAATTGTCAAGCATTTGCACAAATACAGGGTCTGATTTATCTAAATTTAATTTATCTACAACTCTAGGAAATGGTCTTGCTTTCAATGAAGCTAATAACAAAGGGTGTCTAAACACACTAGGACCACCATACATAGCAATACGTACAGCTTCTTCTGGTGGTACACGTAATGTTAAAGCAGGTCTAAGCATCCAAACTGGTTTTAATGCACGTTGCATAATGAAATCAGAATAAATATATTCTAAATAACTCTTAGGTGCTAACGTTGTATTTTTTTTAGCGTAATTAGTTTTTAATCCACGTGTAGGTATTTTTGCTTGTTGCATAATTTTTTCCATTAAAGAGTAATCTTTTTTACCCCAAGTAGTTGATAAAAACTTTCTTAAACCACTATTACTTGGACCAACCAATCTTCTAAATTTAGACAATGCTCTAGCGAGTTCGTTGTAGTCTGTTAATGGAACAAAGTTATCAGCAAACTGTCCAATAGAAAAAGCAGTAGGAACTGCAACTTCAATAGCTTCTAATATGTTTCCTTCTTCATCTACTCTGTCAGGTCTTAATTTATACTTAGTACCTGGAAAAGATAATGGCATACCATCTGAATCATATAAATATTTTCTTTTCTCTACTAACTCATTATTAACAAAATCCATAACTTCAGTAATTAATTCTTCATCATCTTTTAAATCAGGATTATCTTTAATTACTTTATCTTTCATTTTGTTATTGACTTTTCTAACAATTTTTACAATGTCATCTTGATTTTTAGAATTTAACAATTCATTAATTATAAAATCTCTACCTAGTTGGTCCTCACCCATAGCTATTAAAACGCCATCTATATTTTCTATTGTTTCTGCAATATAATTAATAGAAGCAAATTTACTTGGTGCTAAATCAAATAGTCTTTTAACTCTTTGTGGTAATGCATTTTTTAAAGAACCTCCGATACCGATAATACCTCTAAATGGGTCATTTTTAGGAGTACCAAGTAAAGCACCTATGCTATTTCTTAATGGTGCTATATCTACTGCTTTACCACCAAACTTATACGCTAATTGATTTGCCATTTCAGCAACAACAGATTGTCGCATAGGTAATTTATTTATAGGTGTTAATGTAGCTGCTTGTGCAATTTCTTGACCTACAAAAGTACCTGAATAAGGTGCAATCATTAAATCTGATAAATCACCATTTTTAAGTAATGAAGTAACTATCTCTTTCATAGATTCTTTATTTTTTACTTTTGCTAATAAATTTAAAACTCTAGTATCTACTTTTGAAAATGTTGGTATGTCTTTTAATCTTGCAACAGATTCATTTACAGTTAATGCTTCTATAAATTTATCTCCCCATTTTGAATCTAGAATTTGTTCTGCAGTTTTACCAAAAGTCATTCTTCTAGCTTCTTTACCTGCTTTTGTTGGCTTTAATGTATTTAACGCTCTAGTAATAAAAGCAGCATCATCTACGTATTGTGCAACTTCTGCTGCCGATACAACGCTTCTACCTGCAGTTTTTACTGCACTACCATAACCTAAAAGTAGGTTAATTGGGTCTGCACCTAATCTAAATGCACCATCAATAATTGTAGATGTTAAAGCATATGATATTTCTCCTTCTTGTGAAAACTGTGCTGCAACTATACGACCAGGAGATATTGGTATTCTCTCTCCTGTTTTAGTTGTATATTTATATTGGTATTCATCACGTTCAAATTCTTCTGTTATTGGATTACCATAAACAGCAGCAGCAGCTTCATATGCTTCTGTTGGAGATTTACCTAATTTAATCTGTTTACTATATACATCTGTATCTTCTAACGCTATTGAATTAGGTAAAATTCCAACACCTAAGTTAAGTGGTTTACCTGCATCTATTTCATTTAATGCTCTACGAAATTCGTTTTCTCCATATGCTTCTTTTGCTTTGTTGTATGTATCATTAAAATCTTTTCCTAAAGTTGCCTGTCTTGCATTTTCTGTCCATTTTTCTGTAGGTAACAAACCTGATATCAAGTTAGCACCAACTGCAAAAGGAACTGGTGTATCTGTTTCTTGTGCAGCTACTACAGATGATTTAAAATTTCTTGATATATTTTGAAATGCACTATCCATAGCTAAGAAACCTAACTGTGTTGCTCTCTTAAAACCACCAACATTTGTATTAATTTTTACACGTTGTTTCTTTTCCATAGCTTTTTGTTGTGTCTGTGCAATTTTTAGTACATCTTCATCATCTGCTTTTAATCCCATTAATGGCAAATAAGCAACTAATCTTCTATCTAAAGATGGATATGTGTATGCCATATCACGCATAGCTTCTACTAGTTCAGGAGATATAGCTCTTTCAAATTGAGATATTTCATCTAAATTTTTAGATGTAGATTCTGCTAAACCTTGTTTGAAATATGAAGGTACAAAAAAATTAGATTTGTAATCCATATTATCCTATGTCTATATCTGCTTCTAATAACTCATCCCATATTGGGTCAGGTAATATTCGTTTAGCTGCTTTAAAAATATTAGCTACTGTATCAGTAGGTATAGCCATACCACCATTGTCACCAGGTCCATAAGGTATTCCTGATTGTATTGGTTCAAAAGGTTTGTTTGTTGGTGCAGCTATATTCATAGGTGGCAAGTTAGGAATGCTAGGCATACCTCCTGTAGCACCTACTTCTTGTTGCATTGGACTAATAGCTTCTGCTTGTTGTTCCAATGCTGTTGTTTGTCCTGTTGGGTCGCCTTCCATTCTAGGTGGTGCAACTATATCTGCAAACGCACCTGATTGTGTTAGGTCAGTAGCTTCCTCTAATGCTTTACTTTTTCTTCCTCTGTTATATTTAGCCAAAGAAATCATCTCCTAGTCTTGGGTTATATTCGTACTCGAATGTTAAATTAATAAAAAAGTGTGGATGTGGTGTAGGTATAGTAATAAAGTTTTTCATAACTATCTCTCCCTCATCTGTGCCTGTAAATACATCTTCAGACCAATCTTCTCCATTAATTATATTATAAAACTTAGCGATAACTTCTTGTTCATCCACCAGGTACTCCTTGTGGTTGTGGTGGTTGTTGACCTAATGCACCTAGAACTTGTTCTATTCCTGGTAATCCACCACCTGGACCTGTAGGTATTTGTGGTCCACCTTGTCCAAGTAAAGCTAATTCTTCTGGTGTAGGTTCTTCACCTTCTGCTGTATAAAATTTATCTAGTATCTCTGACATTTTTTGTGGATTTTTTCTAATCTCTATTGCTGCCATTAATGCTTTTTGGTCACCTTGTGCAGCTTGTGACATAAGTGTTTCAAACAAAACAGTTTCTGCTTTTTCAGAATGTATACGTTGTTGTATTCTACTTATGTTATCCAATCCATCCATATTTTCTTGTAATGTCTGTGTATCAATAATTCCTTGTTGTTTTAATTGCAAACCAGTAATAATTTTTTGTGCTTCATCAAACCCTGCCATAACACCATAAACTCTTCTTGTTTCATAGATTTCTGATATGTCAGATTCTGGTGTGTAGTTTTCTTTAAAGGATGTTCCTTTATATCTACCTGCCATAGGTTTACGAAGTTTACCAAACATCAACTCATCATATTCAAGTCTTTTAGCATCCATTTCCTCTAAAGCATCTTTCATAATAGTTTGATACTCTCTAACGTGTAATGATGCAGATTGACCTAACTCCTCTAAACCTCTACCAGTAACAAAACTGTTAGGAGATTGTCCATCATCAGATACAGGATATGATGCACCAAGTCGCAAGTGTCGTTCAAGTCTATCTACTTGTTGAAATAATTGGTATGGTAGATTATTGACTGGCTTTGACACTTGTGAACCTGGAGTTAAATAGTTAACAGCAAATCTGCCTTTTCTATATTTTCCTGATTCAATCTCACCGACTATGTTTGTTTCTGTAAATACTGCATCTTCCATAGCAATAGTTCCAAGAATATTAATCTTTGCCATGTTTGCCATAAGACCTGTAATGTGTTGAAACTGTGATTGCATTTGGTCAAACGCATATCGTTTAGCTATAACAAAAGCAGGACCAGATTTAAGTATGTTAGGTATAAAATCTATAATCTTTTTATTTTCTGGTAGGAATACGTATGTTCCTTCTTTGTCATAATACTGAACCACTACTTTTCCATGACCTGTTGAGTTCGCCCAACTACCTGCTCTATCTGTACTATCAAGTAGTGCAGAGTATGGATTTTGAAAACCTGTGTTATCTTCTTGTTGATATATATATGCTTTAGCTTCTGGATATTGGTCAGCTAATATTCTATGTGGAACTCTACGAATAATTGCTAACTCATCAGGTTGTTGGTCATTACCAAATGTTCCTGGATAGCAAGTAAATGAATCTTGTAGTTCAGCATATGGATAGGGAACATTATCTCTATCCCTTCTATGTGATATTGTCCACACAACAAAACCATAACCAGGTAACCATCTAGCTGCTTGTGGTAATTGTTTATCTAGTTTTTGAAACTTATCATAAGATGTAACAATTCTCTCTATTTTCTCTGATTTTCTTTTAGCTCTCTCGCTATCTTTTTGATTAATTACATCAACTTTTAAATCAGGACTTCTACCTAGTTTTTGTGCAAATCTTTCTAGTGCAGTTAAAAATAAGTTAGGTGCAGGTAACTCGTGGTACTCCACATTAATTGTATTACCTAGCAACGCTTTAACTGCTGCTTCTCCACCATTCATAATGTCACGAATCCTAGACCTATCAATCATTTGTTCTTGATTAATAACTCTTAGGTAATCTATTCTGTCGTATAATTTTTCACTATCTAATGGCATTTATCTCCAATTATCTATATCCATGTTACTAGATTCGTACCCTGTAAAGCTAGGATTATAATCATATCCTAGTTCTGCAAAGCGTTCTTTTTGCATACGCCTAATTGCTCTCATTGGAAACCAACTAGCCATAACAATATCAGTTTTTGTACCCACGCTCTTGCTTTTGTTCCTAGCAGAACTAAAGTACACTAACTGACTTGTATATAAGTTTACCTTCTCTTGTGCTTCAAAGCTAAGATATGGCAAAGAAATATTTTGTTCTTGAAACATAGGTCGCATAGCTGTAACACCATAAATTGGGTCAAACTTATTCTTGTGTGTTTCGTGTCCTTCTAAAAATATTCCATGCTTAGATGCAAACTCTCTAATACTTTTATCTTGTCGTATTGCTTTTTGAAAACCATTTTCCTCAATAACCCAATGTGATAAATTATATTTAACCCACCACTCTTTCATTATCTCTAGTGCTTGTGGAATACCACCACCTAAGTTGTTATTCATATCTACCATATGCAACTTGTTAGTTACTGAATCGTATGCCCATAAAAATGCAGCTTGATAACCTGTAGATGCAGGGTCTAATCCTGCTATAAGTCTTGTACCTTGTGGTACGTGTCCAATGTCACGTTTTTGGTCACGACATTCCTCTATCTCTACTCTATCAAACAAAGCTAATCCATCAGGCATAGCTACATTAAGATAAACCATTTCGTATATTGCTCTACCACCTGTAGTTTCTGCTGCTCTCTTTCTATCCATTAACCACTTGTACGTTCTCTTTCCACCCCACAACATACAATCTACGTGTTCTTCTTCATTCCAGTCTGGCAAGTTACAAGCTGTGTCATGTGCTTCTTCTACAGTTGTAGTCCAACTTTGGTTCTCTAAAAGATGTGAATACAAATCATCATAATGCTGTCTTGAACCGATAACGACCATAGCTGTGTGTTCCTCTTTACGACTAGATAGTGTTGTTGTCCACCAACTTCTAGTGTTTTCTCTTGATGAAGGTTGCATAGTTGAGTTATGGTCCTCAATGTCATCAGCAATAATTATGTCACAGTCACGAGAAAGTATCTTACCACCTCTACCAATGCCAACCATTGTCGGTGACTTAATACCAGTAACTGTTCTTGTACCTACAGTAAAACCATTTTGTGACCAAGACTTACCTGTACGAGATGTAGGTTTAAATTTTGCACCAGGTCCACATATCTCTTCTATCAGTAACTCGTTACTTTCTAGTTGGTCAAGTACAGAACCTACTGCATTCTTAGCAATCTCTTCGTTACCACCTACCCATAAAATACGTATGTTTGGATTTTTACAAATAAGCCATACTGCAAAGTGAATTAACAAATCTGTTTTACCATGTCGTGGTGGAGAAAGTATCATGTGCTGTCCACCATTATCTATAGCATTCATAATCTCACCTATCCATTTGTGATGAAAGTCTGGTGTTTCGTATGCTACACCTTGTTCTGTCTGGAAATATCTCTGTCTAAAATCATCAAAGTCTGCTAATGACTTTTCTGCTACTTGTGGTAATGACCATTTATCTTGTTCTTGTTTGCTTGTTAAATCTTCTATGTATGCAGAGTATGCCATAGATACTGCACCTTGTGTTGTGCCTAATATATCTGCAACTTCTTGCATTGTTATTTTCTTTGTATAGATATCTGCAGCTAAACCTGATTCGACTATGTCGTTATAGACTTGTCCTCTACGTGCTTGTACATTTGTTTTTTGACTAGGTATATCTAGTACATCATCTTCTTGTGTCCACTCTTTACCTGCTTTTCTAGCACGTTTCTTTTGCATATTAATTCTGTTAGAACAACGTGTAGAACAAAACTTACGTTTTTTAGGTGGTAGTGGTCTATGGCAACCTGCTGCATAACATAACTTTTTATCTACCATAATTACTACACTCTTTATTTTTGCAAACTACTTTGCTATCTACAATATTTAAAACCTTTCCACATACTGGACAGGTTAATTTAATACTCAATTATTTTTTCTTATTCTTTGTTTTTGCATAATATGCTTGTACTTGTTTCAGGGTCATCTTTTTACCACTAGGTGAATAATAATACTTACCTCGTTTAGTAAAAGGCATAATTACATCTTCTTAGATTTTTTCTTACCACCTTTTTTGGCGTAAGATTTCTTTTTACCATATTTGTTTATTGGCATAATAACTCCTGTTGTTTATTACCACCCACTATAACACAAAACCCTGCCGAAGCAGGGTCTTGTCGTACAGTCTGTCCATTTACTGTGTGAGTTTTGTAGGCAGTTGTTTCCTCAATTAAAGGTCCTCACACCTACGCTACTCTATGAAAGAAAATGAAAAATCAAACCAACTTTATCTATACACAACAATTTCTGCGAACTGTCTTAAATATGATTAAGCTATCTTTCTTTTCATATCTTTACGCATACCCCTATGCGTATCTAGGACTTTCCTAGATACGAGTAGTATAGCTACCCCCCCGAATTAGCTAGTGTGTAAAAAAAATTTTTTTTTAAACAAAGGTTGTCATTATCCAGTTAGATAGAACATACCCTCTATTGCTAGAGGGTGTTGTTCTCAATCAGAAAGGAGTAAACAATGAAACCTAGAAAGGTTGATGTTTACCTGTTTAGTATAACATACTTAAAATATAATGGGGTTTATGTTGAATGTTCGTAGGCGAAAGGAGGAAACTCCTACTATACACAAACCCCATTAGTTAAATACTACCATTTAAAACAAAAGGTGGTATAGTTACGAAACAAGCAAGATTTCCTTCCTGCTTTCAGAAAAGGATATTTGATAATAGACATCAATTAAGTGGACTAGCAGGACCATGATAACTAGGGTAAAAGCCTATTACTTCACATATTTATTTGTTACTAAACTTTAGTTCATTCTGGTTGGGAGGGAGTGACACAGGGTTAGCTGTACTCTCTATGTTAGTGTTAACTTAATAAAACTTACTTTAAAAAAACACCTTACTTACTGTTGTGGTACACCACTATATATAGTACCACCATATTTAGTACCTACTTAACAGCATATTCTTAGAGGGTGTACACAATAAAAGAGCGCGCCCCACATTTAACCCCCCTATGTGAAAGCCCACCAAATTATTGCGTGTGTGCGTGGTAGACCTAATCCATATTGCTACACATACTATATGTTGTGCATACATTATGTAGTGATACGAGATATAGTGTACCTACTTTGTTTAAATACTAGGGATATATAGTTAACTTAGTTCTTATCGAAGGTAACTCAATTAAATCTGTGATAGAAAATCAAACGAAGGCATAAAAGAAAAGACACCTGCGTTAACAAGTGCCTTCTCTCTGCGTTGGTTGGTTGTGCGTTACATAAGATTTGTTTTCAACTTAGTGTTATCTTGTTGTAGTTCTGCAATCTTGATTTGCATTGTGCATATATCAATGTTCAATAAACATATATCAATGTTGTTACTAATCAACTGCATTTTATTAAATTCAACTGGAGTAAATCTTTTAGTGTTACTCCAATCGACTTCTGCATTGTTGTTAAGCTCTTGTCTTTCTTTTTTGTAACGTTCAAGATTTTCTTTCCAACTTTCTTTATGAGATTTCCACGCACTAACATCAACTGTCTTAGCTTTACTCATTATTCACCAACTCTTTCTTTAATCATCTCAATACGAATTTTTGTATTTTGAATTTGTTTATCCACATAAGTAAACCCACAATCCATACATAGATATTCGCTTTCCATTTTATTAACTTCATAGACTTTGATTTCATTATCAACATCTCTGTCTGTATAGCTAACTTCACAATCAATACACTCTGTTTCATAAGGTACTGCAACCTTAGGATATGGTGCTTGATTTGTGCTTTCTACTTCTGCACGTGTGCTTTCTAGTTCTGCTAAACGCAATTCTGCTTTAGCTAAAACATCTTTCCAATCTGTCATTTTTAACCAACCTTTCTAATTGATATAACTATCTTACCAACTTGTAGTTTTATGCAACACTTATTTACAAATTAATAATCTAGTGTCGGTAGTACATCAATAATTTTGTTTCTTGTTTCTGCTACTTTCTCTTTAGCAAAATTTCCTAATTCATAAGTGCTATAAAAATTTAAATCAAAAAGACTTTCCTCAACTTCTTGTAAAAGTTTTATAGCTTTTTCTATATCTGTCATTTCTACCTTTCTAAATTGTTTCTAGTTCCATTAAGATTTTTCTAAAGTCATCTTGCTTTAAATTGTTCTCTAATAGTTCTAATAAAATTCTAATCTCTCTACCAATACCCATGACACTATCTGCTTTAGATGTATCAAGATTATTCTTAGTCGCTTGACTATGTAAGAAAGACCTAACACGTTCTCTGTGTGCTAGGTATTCTGTCGTGCTACGTACTGTCATTACTTACCAACCTTTCTAATTGATATAACCACAATAGCATACTCACAATATATGCAAACTATTGTTTACAAGTTTTTATATATTGATTGTATCGATAGTGTGTTTATGTTCTCTTAATCTTTCTGGAATAACTCTTGAATAGTTACACCAGTTACAACAGATACCATGAGCAACAGGCATAGCATTATGCTTGTCATCTATCTCTCTAATCGGTTGACTACAAATTACACATTTCATAACGTGCCTTTCTCTAGCTTGATTTAAGTATATACGTAAGAATATTTTATGACAAGTATTGTTTACTTATAATTAAGAGTGTAGTAATGTAGTGAAAGGAAAGGAAACAATGAGTAACGTAGATACTAAACCAAATGAAAGTTGCCCACGTGTAGAGGACAACTGTATGTTTGGTGATAATTGTTATTGTACAGTACAGGAAGTAAAGGTAAGTTTATCTATTTATGATGAACAAACAGACCAAACGTACAGAGTGAAAGTTAGTAATGATTTTTACGATAACACAACAAAAGATTACACAAGCAAATTACAAGATAAAAGAATTGCAAAACTAATACACGACATTGAAAATGTAGTTTGTGATTTCGCAGGTCTTGATTATAGAAGTGGAGAATAGTGGAACAATTAATAAAACGAGTTGAGAAACTTGAAAGCAGAATGCGTATGTTGGCTACTGGTCAACGTGCAATCATAGAACACTTTAGCGAGGAAAGTAAAGAGTTCTTTATCCATATGATAAGTTCATTTATGGCTAACAAAGAAGTTAGACATGACTTTACAGAATACGTAAACGAATATGCAGATGATGACATAAAAATATTTATGACAGAGATGAACGAGATTGCGTTAGACATAGATAAAGAAGTTGATGATGAATAAGTTAGAGTTGTACTTCTGGATATTACTTCCAGTTTATATTGTAGGTGCATTAACTATTGCTAACTGGTTGGCTAGTCATGTCAATAGATTTGTTTACATCTACAAAGAAAAAAAATATAAGAAAAAATTAGTTGATTAGGAGATAATACAAAATGTGTGATTGTGAAAACATTTACTACAGTAATGAGGGAGATATAGATTATTATTACTGCCAAAATTGTGATATTAGTCAAGTTGGCTAATATAAAAAAAAATATAAAAAAAAGACAACATATAATTACAAGTATGGTAAGGTACTTGTAGAAAGGAAATGATGAAAGGAACGCATAAGGTTGGAAACACTATCAATAGCAATAGTGATTTGAAATACCATATAAACAATGTAATTCCAGTTTGGTACGCTAACTTTCATCTTTTCTTTAACGTAATCCCCTTATTACGTAAAGCTACTTATGAAAACAAACTACTTGACCTCTCGCTTAGACTGGTCAAAGTATGATAACGAACTAAGGCATACACGAAGTCAAGTATCTTGTTCAAATTTGTAGGTAGCTTGTAGCACATAAAGGTATAAGGTTTGAAATTTGAGAGTACAATACAAAACCTTTGAGGCACTTAGCCAAGATTATACCAACTCTCTGTGTGTTACAAGCTATCTATAACTTAGATATTGTATCGTGAGATACAAGATAGTCGGACAACGAAGTCTAATTAACTTCGGCTTGTAGTGAGTAAATAGAAACGCAACGACTTCACTACCAAAAGTTAGTAGATAGCAACACAAGTTAGTTAGTGAGTAGGAGTTCTTTTCAATGCCCTGTTTAGTTCAACCGAAAGCTAACTAACTTTCTTTTTGTACACATATATTTACAGATGTGATACAATATATATTGACAGAAAGGATAATATGTCAAAAGGAATAGATGAGTTTGACAACTCTTGGTATGAGATTGATGACCAGTTTGACACTATTGCAACTAACAATAGTTTTAAAACATCTTGGACACCAATGTCATTTAAGAAATCAAACGTAAACAAACAAGCAAACGTTACCTTTATGGGAGATAGTGTGCTTGATTGCAAAGCATATACTGGTACAGGCAAAGGTACTGTTGACTATGTAATCAAACAAGCACATGGTGACTATAAAAATAACACGAGAAATGTTAACGACATAAGCGTAGATGGTTTTACAATTCCAGATTGTATTGATGTTGTTAATGATGTTTATGGTAAAGCAGTAGTTATTAGTGCAGGTGGTAACGACTTACTTGCAAAACTATCTTTACTCAAATCAAGTACAGATAACAATGTAACTATGGGTATTATGAACGCAGAGTTAGACAAGCTAAGTAATGCATACGAAACTTTACTACACCAACTAAGACAGGGTGGTAGAAAGTTCTTACTCATTACTTGTTACGAGGGTAACCTAGCTTACAATCCACAACGTTTTCATAACGTAGATAATATTGCACTATCAATAGTATCAATGTGGAACGACAGATTATACAGACTAGCTAACGTTCATAACAATAAAAGCAACAGAGTAGGACAGCAGTTTGATGTACTAGATACACGTACATTTATGAAACCTAACTGTTTCTATAACGAGATAGAGCCAAACGAAATTGGTGCAAAACGTATAGCAACACAAATCAACAAGTGGTTGTACGCAAATCAAGTATGGTAATGTGCGACCACTTAGAATACGTAATAGAAAATGGTAACAAGTGGTGTGTTGATTGTGGCACAGCACTTGGTCAACCATTTGAATTAGAAAAGGAATAACAATGGCAGATGAATTTATAGAATATAAAGTCGAAGTTCGTTTTATGGCAAAAGATTTAGATGATGCAGAAAACTTTATTCATTCAATGAGTGGTGGAGATTGGATAGAACACTTAGAAACTACATCTGGACTTGATGTTGAGGAAACTAGAAAGAGAAAAGGAATAACAGTTGAAAGACATAATCCAGAAACTTGTGATGAGTGTATTGTTGCAAGAGAAAATAACGATATGGATAGACAAGGATATGAAAATTAATGGACTATCAATACTTTAGAAATAAACCAGTTCCTAAACTAAATCAACGAGATACAGTTGAGTGGGTATTAGTAACTGCTAGGCAAAGTGATGAACCATTAGTATCATCTAGCACATTTGTATATGACTTCGGTATTCCTAGAATATCGGCACACATATTTAATATGCGAGAGGACTTGTGGGAAATCGAAACAATCAAGAAAGGTAGAAAGCATTACTATAAGTTATTGCAAACACCTAGAGAAATACTAGAACAAGCAAAGACAGAAAGGTTATTCACATGAGTAATACAATTAGACACGATATACCAGTAAGAGAATATGGTATAAGAGTGTTTATTAAAACACCAAATCCTATTGACTTAACTGTTGTATGTGATGAAACACAATTCAATGCAAAAGTAAAAGAGTATCAACAAGACATTATTGATGATGTTGTTGAGCAAGTTAAGAAACAACTTGATGACATAGAGATTGGTAGTGGTATAGCAGTTATTGATAAGAGAGATGTTGATTGGGATTTAAAATAATGACAGACAGCTTGTGTTTCTGCTGTAATAAAATACCTAAAAATGACTTTTATATTATGGATAGTGTATTAGTTTGTTGTGATTATTGTCATGACAAATGTTTACCAAAAAAATGAGAAAGGAAACTGATGAGCGAAAAGCCAACAATAAGTGATACCGATTATGGTTTCAATGGATTGCTTAGAATATTTAATGAGCAAGAGATTGATATAACAGAGTGGGTATTTGAAAGACTAGACAAAGAACGTGGTGGAATATCTTTTAATCTACCTATGTGTCATGGAGAAATCTATTTGACATGGGGAGATTTATATAGAGCAGACATACAGTTTGTAAGGTCGCAGAAAAAGTATGATGAAGTATTAATGTTAGGACAACTGTACGAAATCATAAAAGAACTAGAGAAAACAAGACTTGACTTTAAGAAATCGTTAAGTGAAATGCTAAAGAACGCATTTAAAAGTGAGGAAGAATAATGGATAGTAAATGGAATAAGATAGTTAAGGGTTTGTTAAATGAGGAAGATTACTTAGAAAAACAAATCAAAGCATTTAGAAAGACCAGACTTACAGTAATAAAACAAATGCAAGAGGAACTTTCTATACAAGAGATTGCAAAACTTTTTAAGATATCAAGACAAAGAGTGTATAAAATAATAGAGAAAGGACAATAATGCCTAAGTTTAATTTAGATAATTACGAAACAGTAGAGGACAGACTTAAAGTATTCTGGACAGATAATCCAAATGGTCGTGTGTTTACAGAAGTAGTACACGAAACTGATGATGGAAGTTGTGTAACTATTAGAGCATTTGTATATAAAGATGAGAGCGACACAAATCCAGTAGCTACTGGTATAGCACAAGAAACTAAAGGACAGGGTGGTTTCGCAAATACTGATGCATGGGTAGAGAACTGCGAAACATCTGCTATTGGTAGAGCATTAGCTAACTGGAAATATCAAGGTAGCAACAAAGCAAGACCTAGCCGAGAGGAAATGTCTAAGGTAGGTAATCAAGATAACGTTGAAGTTACTAAGGTAAGAACACCTAGAACAACTAAAGCACAACAAGAACAGATGAATAAAGTTGTTGATGAAATGGTAGCCGAGCCAAAGACTACAACAGTAGCTAGTCAACTTAAAACTATCATGCAAACAATGGTAGATGATGAGAAAAAACTTGTTGAGTACCAACGTGAAGCCTACGTTAAATGTGTAAGCGAACACAACACACCAGAACAAGTTGAAAGTTGGAACGAAGAACACATGGATATATTCCTTAGTGAGTTTGAAAAGCAAATACCTAATGGAAGTATTGAAAACGTAAGTGAAGTTTTTGATACAGAGGAAATAACAGAAGGAGGTGATGACATGGGAGATGAATGGAAGAGCAATCCTGCAACAGAAAACCAACTCAAATGGTGTAAAGATATTGTTGCAAAAGCTACAGATAAAAACATTGAAGGACTATCCGAACTAAAAGAGTTGTGGAATGGTGGAAATATCAATGGACAAACTGCTAGTGATATCATATCTAACTGGAACGATAAGGTTAAGTAATGAGTGAACTAGAGCCAATAAGCTATAATGTGCAGAAGTTGGTTGAAAGATTACAGAAACGTTTTCCTGATTATGACTTCAACCAACCTGCAAAGCTAGATAGAAGATGTAAGAAAAGTTATACAGGTCAATGCCCAGTTGTAAAACATTCTAGTTACGCAACTGATATGGAGGGTAATGACTTCTGTATAAAGCAAATTAAAGTAGCACTTGAAGATAATCCTTATGCACATAATGTGATTACTTGTAATGCAATATTAAGAACTAAGCAAGAAAAAGAACTTGCAGAGAAAGGAAACTTTTAATGCCAAATATATTTGATGAGCCAAAGATGTTAAAAGCGTGGGCAATAAAGTTAGCTAATGCTTGTGGTGGACAAAAGGTAGAGAAAACTATGTTTCTTACAAAGTTAAACACTAAAAGAATTGGAGAACTGTTAGATGAATTTGTTAATGACCACAACGACAACACTTTAAAGGTAGCTGAACAGCTTGGACAGATAGAGAAAACAGAGGAAGAGTAATGTCATTTGATAGTGGAGATGTAATAACATATTGTTACGATTGTTTGACTTACAAGTGTTGTTCGGTACAGAAAAATGATAAATCACAATGCTGTAGTAAGCTAACGTGTGATGAATATAGGGAGATAAAATGAGTAGTCCAGATGCAAAAGATTATCCTGTTTGTGTAAAGTGTAATCAAGTACCAGAGATACCATTAGATACAAAAGACACCTGTTATGACTGTAACAGAGGAAACATTTAAAGCAGTTCTAAGTTAGCCCAACCTTTATTGTTAACTGTGAAAGTGAGAACAGCAGGGTGCGACCATAGTCCAGACCTTTCTGTAAAATCAATAGACTTATCTAAACTTGGAGATTGAAACCAAGCACGATTACCTTGATACTTACTACGCAAATGGTGGTAATGTCCTGTTACTAATATCTCTGCCTGTCCACTAGGTAGGTGTCCATACATCTGACCTTTCCACCAATTCTCTATCTTAGCTTCTGGATTAGAGCCACCACCTGTCATATGACCATGTGTCCAAGCACAAGTCTTACCTTTAATTTTCATAACTTGATGAAATCCATCTGGTATTTCAACTGATACTTTTCCATATCGTTCTGGATTAGCATTCATAATCTCTTGACATATCTGCAAGTGCATTGTATCGCTGTTATCTAATCTATTTGTATAGACTTGACCTTTACTGGACCTAGACATTTCGCCATGATTACCTGGAACACCTGCAAGAACAAGTTTATCTGCTAAAGGTAAGAAGGTTTCAACAGTTTTCATAATCATAGAACGTGCAAGAGCATATTGTTCAATGAGAGAGAGCGAAACATTGAAGGGTTGACTGTCGTAAAAAGCTGCTGTACAGTTTTCTGTGAGGTCACCAAGTCCTATCATATAAATTTCATCTATCTCCACACCAATCCTACGCAAATCTTTTATACGATTAACTGCATCTTGTAAAGCAACATCATATCTTTTAATTGTATTCTCTACACCAAAATCTTTCTTACCTAATTGCCAATCTGCCATAAAGAATAAGAATGCTGTATCTCCACCTAGTGTTTTCTTTTTTATAGGTGGTTTTTTCTTAGCTTGTTTAAATAATTCTTGAAAATACTTGTCGTGTCCTGGATTTTTCTTTCGTACAACGCCTTTAAATGCGTAAAACGTTTCAGTTTTACCACCTTTTAGCTGAACATTCCACGAAGATGCACGTACAGAGCCTTCAATGTAATATAATTCAGGGTCAAATCCCCATTCTTTTAATATAGAATCGAACTTATTTCTGTAATCAGGGTCTATACCAACGTGAGTTATCTCACCTAGCCCTGTCTGTTCGTTGACTTCTAGTCCTGGTTGCCAACCTGATTTGTAAAAGTTATTACCCCATTCATCAGGTATAAGTTTTTTCTTTGTGATACTTTCCTCCTGTCAATATAAGTGTACAGGATTATTAGTAATATTTAATTATTTAGAAACTTTTTTTGGTTGTGGACTTACTTTCTTTTTAGCAAAAGATTTCAATACTGACAATACAGCAGCACCACCAGACAAAGCAGCAACTTCAAGTGTGCTTATATCTACTCCAAGTGCAGGTGTAATGACAAGTGTTGAAGCAAATGTTTCCACAAATGTCCATAGACATCTCTCCAATAAGTCTTTATATTCTTCACTCATTGTATTAGCTTTCCTAACTTTAACTTGTTTTCTATATTCTCTAGTTTAGCAATAATAATATCAAGTTTCTTTTGAAATGCTTGTGGATGTATCATATCTGGACCACTTGCATTTGATAAATCTTCTGCTGTTATGTTTGTAGATTTTTTTAGTGATTCAGTATCTACTTTATCCCATTCAATAATGAATTGTCGCCAAGCATCACCAGGACAAGATGTTTGTTTAAACGAAGAGTGTGGTCTTAGTTCTCCTTTGACCTGTGAGTAGAGCCACTTAACAGATTCAACAGCTTTATCTGAAGGTTTGTCGGTAGGTTTGCTACCACCAAGCCAACACACAGCAACATAATGCTTGTTATTGTAGTTAATTTCTTGCCTACTGTTGCCACCTTGTGCTGCACTTCTGTTTCCCCAACCTCTGCCTTCATAAATCTGTCCTGTATCTCCTACTAAAAAGTTATATGCTACATCATTCCAACCTCTGTCAACTTGATGTA
>Ga0255768_10000948_pt1 | contig 30605 bp, 21 predicted proteins | sample 071ome_33_FD_179983 | JGI IMG/M metagenome (GOLD analysis project Ga0255768, IMG submission 179983) | Coastal salt marsh microbial communities from the Groves Creek Marsh, Skidaway Island, Georgia - 071412AT metaG (version 2) | ecosystem: Environmental > Aquatic > Marine > Intertidal zone >...
GGTCAAACTCTTAGCAAGACCAACAACTACATTTCTAGAAACCATATCAAGTGGATTTCTTCTTAAAGCAGCAATTTGTCTGTTACCGACATCTAGATCGGGATTATAGAACCTAACGTTTCCTTGATTTGCTGCGAACTCTGCTCTATAGAGAGTGAACTTAAGATCTTCAAACTGACTGGGATCCCAAGTAGCACCGTTCTGTGACTTGAACAGAGAACCGAGGAGTGGTTGTTGAGAAACAATAATTTTCTCGGAATCTGGTCTATTTACTGTGGTGATGTCTTCCTCTCCCATTCTGGAGATGAAGACGGTATACTCATTAGATGCCGAAAGAAGAACCAATGCATATTCACCGCCACCTTCACAATAAACAGGGGATGGGAACTCAAAAGTAGTTGCCTTTGTTCCATCTTCAGAAACCACAACATTATCTGGATCGAGAATTGCCTCACCAAATGGCAGAATTGTTTGGGTTGGCAAACCAGTTTGCAAAGTTCTAACTTGGAGAGTAACTGGCAAACTCTTAGAGTCCTTAGTTCTAAAGAACACATCACACTTGGTGAGGAATACACCATTTACATCTGGAACCTCAAAAGATTCGGCAAGAGGGTCAACCCATCTTGTTTGTTGAGTTGTTCTATTACTAAATGTAGTATCAGCAACTAATCTAGTGTCGGTCTCAGTAATTGTTCTAGAATCCGATCTAGGAATTCTTTGAACATCTGCATTTCTCATTCTCAGAGTAGATTCCTCTACGTTCTGTAGAGTACCTTGAGAAGTAAAGTTTGTTTCGGCAGAACTATCAGTGAATCCAGAAATAGTTTCATTAGTAGAACTAGAAGACAACGTGAATGTCTTTGTACCAGTGTCAAATGTAGGAGTAGCTGGAGTAACGGGATCGGGGATAAACAAAGATCCAATCAACACGCCTGCTTGATCAGTAATCAGTCTAATGTCCTTAACGGTAGCAATAGCACCACTCGATTGACCAACTAATCTCATTCCCTTACTTACATAACCAAAGAATCCAGATGCAGACTGGAGTTCCAGAGATGCAGTATCAACGTTCAATGCTGTTGCTGTAGAAGAGTATGTCGATGACAATCCATCGGCAGGAGAATATGGATTTACTTTATAAACTTCAGTTGGAGCATTGTATGGGCCATACTTGTGGTTTTGTTGTGCAAGTCTGAATCTAACGTTGGCAGAACCTAAAGATCCCTGAACAACTTCTCCAGTACCAAAAGTACCACTGACCATTTCAATTTCAATCAGTTTGGGTACAGTGTACCTATTCATATCAACGTTATCGAAGAATGAATAGAGTCTGGTATTAGGTTTCAGTCTTCTGCAAATAAATTCAATATTTCTCGATCTCATCGTTGCGACAACATCGAGAGAGACTACTTTATCACCAAGGCTGGTAGAGTCGAATCTCTCACCAACACGGAACTGAATGCCTTCTCTGGTTTGGTTTCTAGTTGTAGTAGTTGTCTGATTTCTGAAGGTTGTCGTTCTACTTGTTGTGGTAGTTGTAGTAGTAATGGGAATACCGCGACCACCTTGGAAACCGCCACGACTTTGAGAGCTGGTAGAACCAATATCTCTCGAAATAGTTTCAATAGCGCCACCAAGACTGACACTTTGTCCAGTCCAAGTAGTCTCCCAAGATCCCCAATCAACTGGAGACATACCAGTATTACTATCTGCACCAGTAATCGCCATAGAGGCACTAAAACTACCTTCAATATCGTAGGTTCTGGCACTTCTTCTAGTCTCGATCCAAGTATCACTAGATGGATTCAGTTCAATTTGACCAATCCAGTTGACAACTGCAAATGGGTTTACGTTTTCAGTTCTCGTAGCAAACTTATTCTCAATATACGTTACATTAGAATAGTTAAGACACACAACGTCACCCTTTCTCACAACGTTCGTATCGCCGAGGTCACTTACAAATCGATAGTCCGCAGATGGGTTGGCAGATGTAGCCGCACCAACAACAACTTCCGAACCCAACAGAAGATCAATAGATGTCGTATAGTGAGATGGTCTCAATCTTCCAGCAACAGTGTCAATACTTGCCTTAAATTGGACATTTTGAATATCACCACCAAGAATAGACTTAAAGTTATCAACAAAGAAACCTGCCTTAAATCTATCCAAGTTAGTCTGAGGATCCCTCAGAGTCATGTTAGCGGTCTCACTTTCCAAAAGAGAAAGTGAAGTATAATATTCTACATTCTTCAGTCTCTTTTCAATACCCGCAATATCCTTCATTCTATATCGCTTGTGCGACTGAAGACGTGTTCTTACCTGGTCTGCAGAATAAACATATGGAGGGACATAGATTGTCGCAACTTCCAGAGCATTATCCAAAGTATTAGGTACTTTGGGCACATCCGCAGGGACACCTTTCTGAAGACTAAAAATGCCTTCTTTTGTCAAGTAAAGTTTATCAATTCTACCAACATAATAATCATAAGAAAGATTTGTAGATTTATCTTTAGCAATGATGTGAGTAGAAGATGATGTTAATGGGTCAAAAGTTCTAGACTCAAATTCAAATGGAGATAATGCGCCAGAGAATGATGTTACTCTTGGTCTAAAATCAATAATGTCAGATGCAGGAAGTCTATCTACCGTAGGAAGATCGTAGGTATATCTGTCAGCATCATAAGAATTGATAACTACGAAATCTCCAGGATCCGAAGAATCAATATAGTAGTTGTTATAAACTACTTTAAGTTTTCTGGAGGGAGAAGAAGAGGCAGACTTTCTGATAATGGCAGAATAGTTAACATACTCTCTAAGTTGTCCAGGATCAAATTCAAAGTTGTCTTTAATATCTCTATCACCAGGAATGATCCCAGAAATGTTTGCAGAAATATTAGATTCTCTAAATTTAACTAACTCATTACTACTAAAGACATTTTCATTTAGATATACAAACTCAATTTCGTTAGTTCCATTGGTTGCAACGAATGCTGCGGCTGCACCAGAATCTTGACCAATAAGAGTTTCGCCCTTAATCGCATTTAAGATATTTGAATTTAAATTTACGAGGGTAAGTTTTGGAAGTGCTGGATCAGAAGAAGTGGAAGACTCGAAAATACCAATGACCTGAGCAACATCTGAAATACCAAGAGAGATTCTTCTATCTTGAACTCTAGTTCCGTAAATCGTGCTGTATGTCAGTCCATCATCTAATTTTTCTACGCCTGTTCCAGAACCACTCTTAGAAGACTTATCGATCAAAGAAATACTACATCTCTGATAAACCTTCTTTTTGGGTTTGAGATTAATTTTTTTCCAAGTAACAGTCAGTTTTCCATCACCATTAGTGCTGATATTACTCAGAGTTACCGTTCTACCAGAAACGGTGAGTTTTTGATCCGTGAGTGGTTCAATAGTTCCATCATCAAATGATAGAGTATAATCCTCTTCATCAAAAGGTTCCAGAGTCAAGTTTGGATCGGTTTCGAGAACCTGGCTGAAAGCACCTCCAGCAACAGATACTGCATAGGACTTTCTGAATACAATAGAAGAAGATGTCAGGTCTACGTTAGATACGTTAGATCTTGTTAGATCTGAAAAGAGATATGCATCTCCATCATTCTTGACCTCTAAAGAAACGTTAAAAAAGTCATTTGTAGTTATCTGTCCAGAGGGCAGAGTTCCATCACAAACTCCAGTAACGTTAGTTGTAGCAACAAGTACAACGTTCTTAGATGCAGTATTAACTGCAGATACTCTGTTGTAAGTTGGAACTGTATTGCCAGTTTTTGTGTACTGAACAATATCACCCGTTTTGATTCCAACTGCAAATGATGCATTTGCAGAAGTAACCGTAGAAACACCACCAGATGCAGCAGAAATCGTATATTGTGTTCCTGCAGGTGCCAGAAGTTTACCAAGATTCAAGATTGGATCTGCAGTAAATGGGACACCAGAGTTTCCTACGATTTGGTGTACATCATCAAATCTATAATCCTTTGCTCTAGTGATCGATCTATTGAATACTTCACCATTTACGATAATTTCTTCACCCGATTGGAAAGATCCAGATACCTGATACAGTACCATTTGGTTGGTATCTGACATATCTTCATACAAATATCCAGATGCATTACTGCTCTGTCCCTCAACAAAGGCAGGTCTAGAGAGAGTCGATGTTGCATTCAGATTCAAATAACTAAATGTCTGAACATCATAAAGAGATGCCTCAAACTTTGTTGTCTCATCTTGATACTCAGAGTTCTTGAGTTTTAAATCATATACTCTAGCAACACCAATTTTTGTTCCAGATGCAGTGCCTGGTGTTGTTGTTCTTTGGTCATACAAATGAACCATGGATGTGGTTCCAAATCCAACAGGAGTAGAACCATATACATTATTGAGTTCAATTTGTCTACCCAGAGTAAAGGAAAGGGACTCATTCTTTTGTGTAAGAGTTGTTCTTGCCTTTGGCAGATCGATATTTGTAGTATTGATAGTTTCTACTTCATATCCCCTAATGTAAGCCTTACCAGGACTTACAGAAAGAGTCAGGAGATCATCGGAAGGAATATTTCCTCCTTTTGTTTTTTGATTTTCAAAATATACACCATTATTACCCTGTCTATCATTCAGAGATTCTCTGGTGGAGAGAGTAAATGGTCTTACATAGTAATCTCCAGATTCGTCATAGGTTCTTCTGGCTAATTCATCTCTAATGAGATTATAATTACTATCTTTAACAAACTTAGAGAGAATTCCATTTTCTACTCTTAGAAGTTCTACAAAGTTTTCATCATCAAAGTCATTCAACGACTTTTTGATGAGAGTTGTGGAAATTTTAAATCTATCAGCACCTGGTGCAGCAAAGTTAGAAAATCCCCTAGCATTATCAAACAAATCCGAATTCGTTTGGGATGCTGTGACTAACTCCTCAGTTACCAACAAACCAACTCTATAACTAGGTCTATTAGAATACTGATCGAGGATTACTGTTTGCGACTGAACATTTACAAAGAAACCACGAATAAAGTATACTCCATCAGCAATCTTTGCAGCTGAACCAGTCCTAGTAGAACTGGAAATAGTCGTAGTTGCAAAACTAGAACCAGATCTAATATTAGAAAGTCCGTATTGAACCTCATCAAGAGTAATAAGGTTTTCCCCATCAGAGAATGTCTGTCTGGCAAAGTCGGTTTCACTAGAACTCTGATACTTTACATACAGAGTGTAGTTACCAAGATCAGACGTAGAATTGGTGATAAAGGTTTCTACCTTAGCAGTTACACCACTATCTTCGCCTTTGATTGTTTTGCCAACCAAACTATTCAGATAAAGATTAACTGGTAGACCCAGGTGGGTCTCGTCAATCATTACTGCGGTGAAATCCGAATCATATGCAATCTGACCAGGAATAACAACGGATCCTTCTTTAAAGAAATGCTTACCGAACTTCTCAATCTGATTCTGAAGGATCGATTGCAGAGTCGTTAATTCCCTAGCCTGAATAGGGAGTCCTGGCTTGAATAATACCTTTTGATAATTTTTATCTTCACTAAAATCGTCAAAATATGGAGACGCATTGAGGTTAGTATTTTGTGGCATTGTTCTTTAGAACTCCAGTACGATTTTAATGTCTTCCTTCTGACTAGATGATCTGGGAATTGCGGTCCTATTATCGATGTAGATAAGCTCTCCAGATTTCTTGTTGTATTCTGCCGAAGCAATACCAGCGACGAAGTTAATGCCTAACTGGTATGTTGTATTATTTATTGACGTTGTAATACCGTTAAAATCAGTGTTCAACGACAAAACTGGTCCAGTTACAGAACTACCATTGATAGTAACTCCATATCCTGCATCTGGATTTGAGGTGAATGGAATAATTTTATATCCACTCTCACTCTTAGCAAGACCAACTGGTTGATAATACTTAAGAACTGCCGTAACGGGATCCCATGATGCAACCATACCGATGGCGGTAGATCCAAGTCCAACTGTTTGAGTAATGGTAGAATCCACGGCATAAGTTGTCTGTGTAGAAACACCAGACAGTTTTAGTGCCTGAAGACCACTGACAACTGATGTATCTAGAAGTTCTTTGTCACTTCCAAATACAGTAGGATTTTTAAGAACTCCAATTCTGGCAAAGTCATTGCCCTCAATAACGTCTGGGTTTGTCTCTTGAGTTTCAAATCTAGAATAGAGAAGAACTCTATATGCACCAAGTTCACGATAAATGTCATAACCATGCCCACCTTTAGGAGGAATAATCACTCCAAATTGAGCTCTTGCTGTAGTACCAATACCAGTGTTAGTGAGGTTTTCTAATGGACCACCAGACTCACTTCCAGGAGCACCTGGATAGAACTGAATATTTCCATGAGTGTATCCTTTACCACCATCAGTAACAAAGATTTCGGATACTTTACCGAAAGAGTCAATTGTAATCGTTGCCTTTCCACCAGTTCCATCGCCAAGGATGGGAACATTTGCAAATGAAGTGGAGATTGGCTGATAACTCGTACCTCTATTATCAATAACTACGACTTCAATTTTTCCATCAATAGCATTATTTTTGGTAGATACAGTCTCTCCCTGCACACCCCAGTTCTCTGGAACTGGAATATACTCAATAGAATCAAATTTTACGATCTCGGATGGTTTAATGGTATAAAGATATTTCCAAATATATCCATCACCAGATGTACCAGCAGCTCTTGGTTCTAAGTCAATAAATTGTGGTTGATCATAAGAAGGACGACCTTTTGGATTCTCGGGGTCAGATCCATTCTGCAAACAAACATAAACTCTCAGATCTTCATTGACAACATAATAATTTGCTTCATACAGATTTGCCTGTGAAGTAGTTGGAGTCAAATTATAGATGCTATAGTCATGTCTATACATCTCATAGGTTTGTCCCGCAACCCAGTTTACTTTTCTAATAAGTCTGCGGACATCCTTATCAGTAACTTTCTTCAGGGCAATAATAGATTCTTTTACTTCACCCTCTTCCTTAAAACCATCTAATGGCGAAGGTGTGTTAGTGTTCCAATCACTAACACCGCCACCCTCAGGATTTGTGGAATTTGGTAGTCCAATAAAAGTATAATACTTATTAACTGTAGAACCAACGCCAACAAAACTTTTCACAAAAGTCTCTGCGTTGAGAATTCTAAATTGGTCTGAAATGATGGCGGGCATTTTAACCGAGCTGATTTTTTCTTTATTTATAGACGTTATGTAAGAGGCTTCGTTCTACTGATTTGTGCAGCAGTGGAAAGTCCAACCAATCCAGCATCAACATTGACAAAGAAGTTCTCTGGATTTCCAGAAATTCTATTCTGGAAATCGTAAATTTTACCCCAAGAATACTTACCATAATAATCACTAATTGTTGTAGTGCCAATTCCAACTTGAATTTGACTATTGCTATTTGGTCCAGGTAAGAATGAACAAGTAACAGTAACAATACCACTTACCACATCAGGCACAGTAACATCATCGACTCTGAACAATCCGTTCAAATTCTCTCCTTCTGAAATAATTCCAACTTTATTTGTAGGATAGTTATTGTACCCACCAACATAAGTGCTGATGCCAGTTAAGGCATGTCCAACAACTACTGGGCTATCGTAAATTACAAAATAATCACCTATTTGGAGTTGGGAATTATTAATACCAAAAGTATTTAAAGAAGAGAATCCATATCCAAGATTAGTATTATCATTAAATTCGGACTTGAGATAGAATTCGAGTTTTGGAGGAACACTAAATCCAATTCCAGTAATAAACGTATTCATTCCAACAATTGTTCCAAAATCACCAACTGTCTTGAAAGAATATACAGTTTCTCTCTTTGGAGTATCTGTTTGCACAACTACTGGTGGATTAGTATCATATTCATATCCAAAACCACCATTAATAATCACTGCGGTGGAAACTCCGCCATTTGTAACGGCACAAGTTGCAGTTGCTCTGTTGAAGATTGGTTCTGCGTAATATGCAGTTCCAGAACTACCAACAACAATAAGTCTGCCCTCTAAACCAAAATCAGAGAACACTAGATCTCCAACTGGTTGACTTTGGCCACTATATCTATAGTTCCAGTTTGCAAGATCTAAAGAATAATAAATTTCACCCAGTGTGGTAATGCCAACATAGATTCCATCCTTATATCTCAGTTTATCAAAATCAAAGGTTGCAGGAGAAGTGGTGCCTGCTGGAAGATTTTCGCTAAATGGGAACCAGAAGTTTTTATCGGTTGAAGTAACAATAGTACCTTGATCACCAACAGCAACAAATCTACTTCCGTCATAGATAATGTCTTTCAAATTCTTTAAGGTATTACTGGTCTTCAGTCCCCAAATTTTACCTTTATTGGAAGCAAGAATAGCACCACCATTTCCAACAACAATATACTCATTTTGTGCATATGTAATGCCATGAAGTGTCTGTGGAGTGCCAGAGTATTGACTATAAAGAGTTGTTGTTCCAATACCAACACCAGTAAAGATAGATCCACCAAATCCAATAGCAACCCAAGATCCAGCAGTAGGATCCCACATAACATCATTGAATTCTCTACTGAAAGTAGTTGGATAGTCAACACTAAGACCAATAGAAGGAATTTGTCTCTGTTCGATAAGATTCAATTCTGTCCAAGGCCCAACGGTATCACCATATGCAACCGCTGTCGCAGCAGCTGCATAATCGCCAACCGCAATAGTTCTATAATTAGACCCTTCTACTCCAACATCAATGGCATTAAAGGTTATTGTTCCACCAAATCCAATATTTCCCCTTTCCCAGAAGAAACCACTAAGAGTATTGATGTATTGACTACTACTACCAACTGCAATAATCGGTTCATATTGGGTAATGGCCTGTAAATTTGAAGAATAGATTTCTCCAGTAATCACATCAAATTTCCAATCAACCATTGGATCTTTTCTTGTCACTTTTGCACCAGAGATAGAAATCTCTGGATTTGTGACATTCAAGTATCCAACTCCAGAAGAAGCAATACTTAAATTAGAAATACTAGAGGAAGTCGATACTACTGTAGTAATAATTGCTGGCTCAATCTCTCTTTCTTCGAAAATTTCAATGTGTCTGTCTTCTTCGGTCAAAAGATCAATTTCACTGAATGTTGGAAACGCATTTTGGACATATATCGAATCATCTGTTTGCCCAACGTTATTGATGATTCTAGTAACTGGGCTAATTTTACTTCTATAATTTAATCTGTTCTTAGAATAATAGACACCCGAAATAATTTTATCCGACTTCTGTTTTTCCCAAGAAAGTGGTCTCTCTGCATCCTGAGATGTGTTAATACCCAAACTATCATAGGTAAAGGTTTCGAGTACGTCAGAGGCAACGATTCTCTTGGTCATTCTCTCAAACTGGTCTCTATCGAGAACATCCAATTTATTTTCTTTAATCTGAATGATATCTCCAGGTTTAATTGTTGTTGGAGGTTCAATCTCCTCAACATCAATAGAAGACCCTCTATAATAGAAAACGGAACACTTGGATCCTTCCTTTGGAGCTTCCGTAAACAGAACTCTACTGCCTTTCCAGGTATATGCTTCTCCTGGGGTCTGGAGAATATCATTGATATAGATGAAAATGTTATTTGTAACATCCATATCACTGCCTTCGACAGTCTTGAGGCTGAGAATTTCTGTTACACCAGCAGTGGTAACGGAGAGAGTAAATTTCTTTCTCTGTCCATTAAAGAATTCTGAAATGTCATCAAAGAGAACAAATTGACCAGGATAGAATCCAAAGAATTTATCATTTCCAATCTCAATAACATTTAATTGGAACTCTGTAAGGACTCCCACTCTTGGGTCACTAGAAAGTCCAGCAATAGTCAACGCATCATTGACTTTAAATCCCACACCCTCTTCTTTAACATCAAATACACCAATCTCACCATCAACATTGACGGCAACATCTGCAGTTGCATTTGTGCCGATGCCACTTGTGGTGTATCCAACAGAATCTTCATTATAAATTAGTGGAAGATTGAAATAACCTATTGGTTCCGAAATTTCAAGATAAACTGGTTTTTCTACAGTACCACCTCTGGAATACATCCATCTAGAAGTAACTAATCCAGACTGAACACGGAAGTTGGCATTATCAAGTTTTTCTAGGACATATTGTCCGTCACCAAACTGTTGAGATGCCAGACCATATGCATCGAGATATGGAAGTGGATATCTATAAACATGTTGAACAGTTCCACTTCCGTCGTAACTATATTGAGTAATTGTAGAGATTCCTACAAAGGAAGAGAAAATAGTTGAAGTGCCAACTGTGTCTACCTGAGATCCGTTATAGTATGGATCGGTAACTCTGGGGAAAGTAAGAATGCCAACTCCGCCATCATAATTGCATGTCATGGCAATTCCAGACATGATTACAAAATCCCTCTCAGAGAGATAGTGTGGTGTCGTTGTAGTTACTGTAATAATTCCAGATGCACCATCATAAACTGCATCATAGATATTCAACTCTGGCCAGTAATTAGTGGTCATTGCAACACCAGCAGCAACCACAAAGTCATCTGTCTTTACTCCATGAGGAGCATAAGTTTGGAACGTTCCTGTTGATTGTTGATGTGTGTGGACACCCAGAGTAGAAATGCCGAGATTTACGGTGAAATCAATTGTACTAGGAGTGGACTTTACCTCATAGTAGGGTTGTCTCAATGGATATTCAAGATCCCCAATAGGAGTACTAAATCCAATTCCAGTAAGTTTGACAACATCGCCAACAGAGAGTCCATGAAGATTTGTGCCTTGGATTGTGGCAATACCAGTAGAATCTGTGTAATAGACGTTTGCAATTGTAGTAACAATTCCAATCGCATCGCCAACTGCGGTAATTGTAGTAACACCATTAGAGGGTTCATAATCTACAAAAGAAATGGTTTTGGGAATGAAATAGTTTGCACCAGGATCTACAATAGCGAGTCCAGTAATAATACCAGCATGTGCCTTAGTTGCAGTACCACCAGAAACATAATTATGAACATGGGTAGTAATACCAACAAAAGCCGTGAAAGTATCTGTAGTGACACCAATCAAATCAAAACCTACAAGATTTCTTCCCTCAAGAATATTAGTATCAATACCAGTTTTTACAGTTCCACCACTATCATATGTGTAAGATGTTGTTCCAATTCCCGCCTGAATTTCTACTACTTGTGTACTTGCAATAGAAACAATGGGATATCCATCCTCCCTAAATGTGACTGTATTTAAATCGCCATCAATTACCGAAACTCCTTCCACAAGAAGATACTTAGATTGGTTCGATCCAGTCCCAATATAGTGACCAGAGTCAACAGTGATGGTTGCAATACCAGTGATATGAGTGTAAGCAAAAGTTGTTATATTTCTGGCAGGAAGGTTCTGTACGACGGTTATGCCTGCACCAACCAGTCTAATTCTATCTCCAACTTGATAATCATGAGATGATGAAGTAGTAAAGGTCATGATTCCAACCACTTCATTATATGTTGCTGTAGAAATACTATATGTTGTTGTCGTATTTACACCAAGATATGCAGTTGCAATGGCTCCAGATCCCTCTGCAGACCGTATACGAACATCAGGAACGTTTCTATACCCCTGCCCACCGCCAGTAAGTTGAATGACACTGACAGTTCCCGTAGACCCAATGCCGACCTTGCCAGACGCTGCCAGTGGGTAGTAGTAACCAGAACCAGTTGTCAATCCAACTCTAATGATTCTACCAGCACGAGGAATCCCGCTTAAGAAATTGATATCATTGGAAATCGAGTCCGCAACTTCAAAATCCAATCCAGGAGTTTGAATTACATTATTAATCAAAACAAAGGGGTTATTTCCAATATCAGATCCCGCATTCACATTGTTATATGCAGAAGTGACATCATTTAAATTCGATGTTAGTGGAAATTGAGTTCCAGCAACACCAGTAAAATCTAAAGATATATCGTCAAAAATAACATTGTAATCTTTTGTTTGATATGGATCGAGTTTTCTGGAGAACATTCTTCCAGAAAATGTTGATCCAGTTTCTAATCCAATAGGACCCTGTTTTCCATATGGAGGAGCAGAGAAGAAAATTTCATCATCGACAATATTGAAATCGCCACTAAAAACGGATGATGTCCCTACAGTATGTGCGGATGCTACTGTACCAAAAACACCTCTATCAATAAAAGCCTGGCCAGCGGTTGTAGTTGAGAAAACTGGAAAATATCCAGCACCAGCAGAGAAGATAACAATTTCTCTGATTGTGCCTACACCACTAATTACTGGGTAGAAAACGCCCTCAACTGAGGGGGTTTGTGTACCATCTACAGTAATTTTTGGTGGATCTGTACTTGCATACCCAGATCCACCTTCGACTACTTCAATTTTTTCGATTCCATAAGAGGAGTTGAAAAACGGTTTAAGAATCGCACCGCTTCCAGGAGTAAATCTGGTTGCCATTTATTCCCCCTTATTGAATATTCAGAGAACTACTGCAATAGACTCTTGTTAAACCAGTTCCGTCCCTAACAATACTAAATGTCAAAATGTCTTCAGCGTTAGTTGCTGGAGGAGCATTTCCACCAACCCATCTAATGCCACCAGCAATATCATTACCATTTACCTTACATGCATCTCCATATGTGGATGATTGTCCAGCATCATTGATAATAGTGACGGTTGTCGCTTTACTATTGAGTGTTGTTACGTTGGTAAATGCCCATGTAGACACGGATGTTGTAAGTCCACCCAACATTACCGTTCCCTGGGAAACATCAACAGTTAATGTTCCACCAATTGCTGTCAATGGAGTATTGAAATTGCCAACAACCTTTTCAGTAATTGATCCATTGAGGTGACTGGTTCCTGTGTGGGTCGTAACACCAATTAGTTCGGTGTCACCATTAACAATGAGTTTTGATGTTGGTGCGGTAGAGGCAATACCTACCTTTCCCGCAGAAGTTATAACAACTGCACTTGAATCAGTTCCATCTTCATCGGATACTTGGAAACCATGTCCATTCGATTTTGGAACAGCATGAATTGCAGGTCTCTCAAGAGAATACGAAGTTACTTGAAGTTGAGAGGTAGGCAGAGAGGTGCCAATACCAACAAAACCATTCTGAATTCGGAAAATTGTTCTTGCAAAACCAACTGCAAAAGTGGTCTCTACAGGAGTACCAAACTCCTGAATCTTCATCCCCTCAGTAAAGTTAGCGTACTGAGCAGTAATCACACCAGTGGTATTAATATTAATATCGCTAGCGACACCCGCAGCAGTTCCCGAGTATACCGAAGTAGATGCAATACCAGCATTGGTAGAGTATCCAGCGGTAGTAGCAAAGGAGACGAAACTTACTAAATTTGTACCATCACCAAAGTTAGCATAGATATCGTCAAAGTTCGCATTAATCTTTAGAGTTGCATTAAGTAAAGTATCTCCTGTGCCATCATTTGGGGCTGATCCTGTGTTAATACCCTGTTTAGCCATTATTCAAGTGAACTTTTCAGTTATTTATAGTTAATATGGAGGGTGATCATCCATGGTCACCAAATTACTATCAACTCTAGTTACAGAAGAGTTAACTCTGTTTCTGTCATAATAGAAATTCACATCAACTTCACTATTCACGGTCGCGGATCTCTGAGAAACAAAAGTACCATCCCCAATGAAGTTAATTCTTACTAATTCCTCATCCAACTTCAAGATATCCCCAATTTGCAGAGAGCCAATACCTGCAGAAATTGCAACTGCCTGAGAAGATGCACTGATACCCTCTCCCGTCTGAATTTCGAGTTTCTTATTTCTAATTGGACTTTGTACAATTCCATCAATCAGAATCAAGGCATTTTCATTTGGATTTTCATATCTAAGTGTATGAATTCCTGTTCCGAAAGAAGTGAGATCAAAAATAATAGAAGTAGAAAGTCCAGAGAATCTAAACTTAACGTCATCAATCTTTTGAACATATACTATATCGGGCAATACATTAGATCCCAGTTCAGTTGGAGTGAGGAATAAATCATCATCTGGAGAAATTCCACCAATGGCAGTGCCTGCGATAGAAATTGTATTTGTGGATGCATAACCAGATCCACCAGAAAGAACAAGAACTTGACTAATATCAAGGTTTTCGTCTCTTTCTACACTGAAGATTGCACCAGATCCTGCGCCGTCATTAGTGCCTGTAAGATTTGTATAAACTGTTTGAATACCAACTCTTGTACCCGTTACTGCAGTAACTGGGAAAGTCAAATCGTTAGTTGGAGTAGCTCCACCAAGGTGAGTACCAGCAATACTTACTGTATCACCAACATAGTAACCAGAACCACCTTCACGAAGAACAACATTAGTTGAAATTGGTTGTCCAGTTCCATCATAGGTAATTAAAACAGTAAATGTTGCACCAGATCCTCTTGTAGAAATTCCAAGAATTCCAGTTCCAAATCCAAACTGTTTTGCTCCAACAATGGGATTGGCAACAGTAGAGATGCCTGTTACTGGTCCAGGAATTTCTACGTTATATCCATTTTCAAACATTGCACTTCCACCAGCGCCAGAAACACGCATAAGAATGTCTTTGGTTGCAGTGGTGTATGATGTTGTAGCAACACCAATAGGATTACCAGCGCCCCTATCAATGATCAATCTTTGTCCACTTTGGAAATTGTGATTTGGAATGGAGAGTGAATTATTATTCAAATCCACAACTGCACTACTTGAAGAACTGAAAGATTTCTTGAACAGTGGTACGGAATTAGTTTTTAGTTTGAAGTTTGTTTTGCCAAACAAATTACCAGATCTATCAAGTTGACCATCAAATTCCTGACTAATATCATCAATTTTCAAAACTTTATTAGTTTTATTAAGAATATAACTCTTGAGTGGTCTTCCTTCTGGGAAGAATACTCTTTGTACAGATCCATCTGGCAATGCATCATCTTCAGTAACCATTGCAAAATTAGTTCTCTTACCAAGATATGCTTCATTATCAATGTTGATAACAAGGTCTATCTTTTGGTCAACTGACCTTACAGCCATGTTGGTGGACTTAGCAAGACCAGCATTCACATAATTGTTTTCAATGGCATCTTTTTTGGGATCACCAACAATAACAAAATCGGAGAACTCTCTAAATCCAGATGGGTGGATGATAGACCTTACTGCCTCTCTCCAAGTATCATAGGAAATATTACTCTTAATAGAATAAGAGAACTTTTGGTAGTAGAAGTTGTCGGATATTCTCTGCAAATAATCATTAAGAATACCTACGGATTGATCTACTTCACCAACTTTCTCTCTAGAAAGTCCAAGAGATGTTCTAATATTAAATCTGTTTACAGATTCAACATAACCACTGAGTTTAGATCTCTCTCCATAAAGAGTGTCTCCGGCTCTCAATTCACCAATACTATTTGTAAGTCTCAATTGACTGAGATTAACATCCCAACCATTTTCGACCACAGTTGCCTCGAATTTGGAAGAGGTTACTTTTTCGCCAGAAATAAACTTAGCATCATCAATAAGTTCCATCTGGAACTTGGCCATATCATTATAATTCGAAATATATCCAAGGGTTAATCCATCTTCATAAGAACCAAGAGTGCCAGTTGCAATACCAACCATACTATAAGTTACGGTATAATTTAGCTCATCAACTGCAGTAACATCAAAGGTTCTATATCCATAGTTTTCGGAGTTAAAATTAGACTCTCCTGCTTGGAGAGAAGCAGAAGTCAATCTACAACCTTCGACATAAACTTTATCGCCTACTGCAAATGGGAACTTAATTTCTGTAGATCCATATCCAGTTTTAACCAATTTATTGAACTGTTCATCCAATAAAAGTTCAACAGTAACGTAGTTATTCGAATGAGTGATGGCATCAATGTCATAACCATTAGTGTTTCTGGTTGGAACAATAGCAAGAGGCGAATCAAATTCAAATGCATTGTTTAAAATATCAACAGCAACAACCGATCCTCCCTGAACATGTGCAGATAGACTGATGTTGTTATTACCCAGAACTTTTAATGTTGGTGGTTGGTGATAATTAACTCCACCATCCGTGACTAAAATTCTATTGATCCTAGAAATTCCACTAATGTCACATACAACAGGAACACTGAGGAATGGTAAGAGAGTTGGATCTGTCGGATAATCAAATCCATCTTTAACTCTTTCTGCCGTTTCAATTTTACCAATTTTATCAGAATTGATTTTAACTACAGCATCCTTACCAGAAATAGTATCAAACCCAATAACCTTTGGAAGTTTCACATAACCTTTGCCCTCAAAGTTAATCTTGGTTTGAGCAATAGGACCAATAGCATCTAAAGAATCAGTCTCGTAGAAAACAGTCGTGAGGCCAGAAACCGTAGTGAATAATTCGGACGATGTTGGTTTCTTATCTAAGTTAAACGAGAATGAGTTTTGATTGTTTACAATAACATTATGATCACTTTCAAGAATACTATTTTCTACAGTAATTGAGTTAAATCCTCTAACTGTGTTATCAACACTAATTTGATTTTTTCTTTGGTCTGTAGGAACAATAGGAGTCAAGAAGTAAAAAGACTTTCTTGGGAATCCAGCAAGAGTTCTAATTTGAACATTTGCTCCAACAAGACCAGGTATACCATCTCTAATTACATTAAACGCACCAGAACTACCATTAACATCAAGTTTCTTTCTAAACTGAAGATCTTCAAAAATATCCAGTCTCATATCGGCAAGACCTGGATCTGAAACATCAATTTTCAGGATATTGCCTTTATTTACGGTAATTGGTGGGTTTACTTTTGCCAGTTCATATGTTCCAAATGGCATACTGGTGATAGCAATACCAACACCAGATTTAACATCCGATGCAAACCTACACAGTTTAATTCTAGTTGCACTCTCTCTGAGAATATAATAAATTTCATTATCAGACAATTCACTGATTGTGGCACCATTTGTATAATAAACTACTTTGTCGCCATTCTTGAATGTTTGATCTGGGAAATCAAAGGTAGAATCAACAGCATCAAAAGATGTGGAAGACCAAGAAACTTTTCCAGTGGTAATCTTTCTAATAACAGGATCATAAATGATCTTTACATTTTCCTCAACAAATGGAACAGCAGATAAAGAAATTTTATCTCCTGTTTTCAATCCATGAGAAGATCCCGTAGAGACTTGACCTCTATATCTTTCAAGAACAGAAGTAGTTCTTGGATTTGTAGTAGTAAATGAATGTGCGGCACCAACTGGTTGAGCAACGGTGTACCAATAAACAGCATCTCCGACTGTTGGGAATCCAACGGTAGAAATTCCGAGATAATCAACGCCAAGGTTTACTGCATAAACTTCACTACCATCAATCAGATTTTCTGTACCAATACCACTTGTCGCTCCAATAGCAGTTTTTGCCCATGTAATAGAGGTTCCACCAACACCCATGTTGTAAACCAACTTTTGCCCAGTTGTAAATGGATGATTCTTAATGTAAATTGATCTTTCAGGGATGAATCTAGTTACCTTAGTCTCAGAAGAACCAGTGTTTATTCCAGTAGGAGTATAGTCAAAGACAACACCAGTGCTTCCCACACCAACCGTATATTGTGGATTGAAGAAGAGTACCTTATTTTCGAAGGAAAGATAACTCGATTGTACCCTAGAATCATACGAGAATCTGGTGGGCAAAAGATTGACATTGTTAGTACCAACATCATGAGTTTCTGCAAGTCCAACTTGTCTATTAACTCCCAGTCTAGAGTATTCGGGATCGATAGAAGTGACTCTCAGGACTTCTGTGCCAATGCCAATGATATCATTAACTTCAAATCCACCAATATCAGTAACGGAAATAAAAGTAGAAATACCAGTATTATTAACGGTATTCAGATATGAGGTAAGTCCAACACTTCTATTTGCAACGGAAACGCGGAATGATCCCTCATAATCAGAAAGGACAGCAGTAGAAATACCACTGATAATGATGGTTTCTCCATCAATTAGTCCATGTGGATCTTGAGTTTTTCCATATACAAAATTATTAATTACCCTAAGGTCAACATCGATAAAGGTTTCAACTCCAACAGCAACAGAGGTAATATCTTTACCCAGAACTTTGGATACAATAATGTTTGTGCCAGTTCCATTTGTACCAGCATTATCGAGTTGAAGTCTATCCCCAACTCGATATCCATCGCCAGCAGAGAAGATAGTTGTAGATGTAACTCCAGCAGTTTGAGTTTTGGTGATCTTAAATTCTTGTTTGAATGAAGAATCTACTTTATCAATAAGATCATAAACAGAATTTTCATAATTTGTATAATATGGACCGATATTTCTAGTTACATTAAGACTCTTAATATCAATGTCCTGATTAAAGTCACCAACAAAGTTCTCTTTTACTGGAGTGTCCTTGAAGAATTTTCCAATAGTGTATGGATATTTTGGCTCAGCAACTCCACTGGAATCAACGTCAATGGAATAAAAATACGCATAAGTTCCATCAGGATATTGTGGCGTTACACAATACCTGCCACCATACTCGTCAAGGTCGCCAGAACCGTTGTAATCATAGTCATCGATAAAATACCCAGGAGTGTACCCAGGAGGTCTTAGGCCTACCTTTGGCGACGTGTTGAGGATATATCCACTTGTGAGTCTTCTTACAGGGCCGCCAGTAGATCCAGAGAATCCATATGGACCGTAAATTGGATTACCATCATAAGCGTAACCCAAAATTGGAGAGTGCGATGGATTTGAAGACAACTCCAAATTACCAGAGTCAATATTATCCCCAACTTGGAATCTGAGTCTATTAGCAGGATAGATCGAAACAAATTGAAGTCCCAGTTCAGTATTACTGTTTGGTTTAGTAATCGCAGCATCAAGGGAATTAATTAAATTTCTACTCTTAACTTCTTGGTTGATCTTCCAGTCATTAACGTTTGCAATAAATTTTGCATCAATACCTCGGTTTTGAAGAACCATGGTCGTTGTGGCAGCCTTGTATCCAGTACCACCATCAGTGATTCTTACTCCACTGATACTACCATTACTTTCATCAATAATTGGACTAATATCAGCAAAAGTACCTTCACCAAAAACAATAATATCAGAATCCTTTCTGTATCCTCTACCAGAAGCAAGAATCTGAACATCTACAATAGATCCTTCAACCAAAATTGGTTTAAGTAATGCCTGGAATTGAACTGTAGAAATTCCTACATTGGGTCTTCTGTGGAAATTCAGAATATTTGTGCAACCATAACCAACACCACCATCTTCCAAAAATACACTTTCTACACTTCCAAGAACTTTTGGTTCTAGAGTTGGTTGGACAATTGCAGTAGATCCAATTCCAGCAAGTGTTTCTACTTTAATTTCAATTGGAGGATATTTTACAATGTGTGTACCACTTCCTACTCCAGAAATCCTAGAGAACTTGCCTGACTTAAAATCAACATCACTTCTAGTAGTACCAATACCAGCATCAGTTAATTTAAATCTATCTCTATCAACTCTAGTTACAAAATACTCAGTAGAACTAGAAAGTCCAGTTGCAGAAATAGAAGTAGATTCATATCTTACAATTTCTCCACTCTTAAAAGAGTGGTTAGGTGCATAGAAGTAATTATCAGATGTACTGATACCACTCTGAATGTCACCTTCGGTTGGTCTGGCAGGAACTCTAATTTGTTTATTAGAGTATCCTTCACCAGGATTCTTAACGTAAATTCTGGTAATAGTATTCTTGCCCTTAAGTGTTTTAAAGGCATGGAAACCATTACTTACCGATCCAATATTAACGGTATTGATACCAGTAATTGCATCTTGTCTAGTAGAATGCAAAGAAATAGTAAGAGCATCAACTGGTCTCGCATAATAACTCGATTGATCTACAATACCACCAACGTTTGGGTTTCCTCTGGATTCATAGATAATTTCCTCACCAAGTTCAAAGTTATGTGGATTGGGGAAGTCAATAGTATCGGAAGCAACATTAACACCCGTTCCATCTGCCTTGAAGGAAGAAACGATCCTACCCTTTACAAAGTTTGACTCAAGAACAGCACCTTTTCCATTACCACCAGAAACAGTAATCTTTGGTTTTTCTTGGTATCCAATACCAGGACTAATTAGTTTGACTTCTTGGAAAGAACCTGTGATATTTGCATATGCAACGGCACCATTTCCAGTCTGATCCTTAATGACCAGTGGTGGTCCATTGATAACGTCATATCCACTACCAGGATTTGTTACTTCAATAGAATTAATCTTACCGAAGAAAATTTCTTCGTCAAAAACAGAAGATGGATAAAGTTCTACACCATTAACAAGAATACCAACTGCCCTGTTTGCAGTGCTTCTTTCTGATTCATTATCAAAATAAGTTTCTTGTTTAGTGAATGGGAATTTTCTTAAAAGTTTTTGGTTCTTTGCATTCTTATTTTCCCATCCACTCTTGTAGATATACTGTCCCGCAAGTCCACGATTTATATTAATATATTGTTCGGCAAAAACATCAGATGCACTATAAGATAATCTGAAGTCAAAGTCGTTGATATTAGTTACAAAATAAACACCCGTGGCCAATCCACTATTCGTAGTATTATTCCAATAAATCTTATCACCAGTAACAAAGTTATGTCTAAATGGAACTGTTGGGCTGAGTGGGTCTACAGATCTAATAATATTTGTTAGTCCTCCAGTAGTCCCAGATTGGGGGGAATCGGTTTTTACAAATACTTTATTATCAGTCGCAAAAATAGGATAGTTTGGTACACCACCAGCAGTGACATAGAAAAATTCTTCATTTACATCCAAATATGTGTTTTGGATACCCACAGGAACATTACTCAAACCTGGGAAATAATCACCATTGTGAGATGCCTTAACGATAATCTTTTCTACTCTATTGATATTGGAAGGGATTGTACCAGAAGTCTGGACAATAATTTTATTGGATGCCCTTTCAGTTTCAGTTCCTGTTGGAAACTCAATGTCTTTTACAACGGCACTTACTCTTTCGCCCCTCGCGTTAATCAGAAATAGTGTTTCATCAACGAAGAAAATAATAGAGTCATACAACTCAACTCTAAACGTATTTACGTTTTGTTGGGTTAGATTTTTAATAACGTGTTTAGTTGGAATATTATAGATCCAACTAGAGAACTTGGCGTCATCTCCAAGATTGAATCCGAAAGAAGATAGACTTAAAGTATCATCTACTCTAACATTAGATGTTTGACTAAAGTCTACATCATTAATAACATTTACAAATCGGAATTGGACAAGAGATGTTTGCCCAAGTCCAGCATATGCAAATGCAAGTTTATCCTCAGAAACGTCTGCACCAAACAAAAGATTGGTAGTGATGCCACTAACACCCAAAAACTGATTACTAGTTTTGTCAGTATACTGAACCGTAATAAAATCGGAAATTGGCGTTGGTTTGACAAGAAGAGATCCAGTCTGACCAAATCCAATAGTAGAATCTACAAGAATATTATCAGAATTCTGTGTAACTGCCTCAAGAACCTTTGTTTTACCAGGAACTTCAAAATTACCAGTAAAAGATGTAGAGTCTAAAGAGATTTCATAAAAATCTTTGCCATTAATCGGTCTATATTCGATATTATAGATTGACGCACTAACAGTACCAATTCCAGACAAATTTTGACTTAAAAAGTTGCCTTTTGTTTGAATTGCATCTCCACCAAACAATTTTTCAACTAAAACATTACGAGTTTTAAAATAATTGTTCGAAGATGGAATAAGAGTAAATTCCGAAGGTTTAATTACATCAATATCCTGTCCATACAGAAGTTTGAACAGCACTCTATAAGATGTATCTGTGCCTTTTGCTTTATAGAAGTCTTTTGCTCGAGAAAGAATATTTGCAAGGTTTACACCCTCAACAAAAGTTCTATTTTCAAATCCTGGCAAAAATTCGGACTTAAATTTAGTAAAAAACTCTTGTAAGAATAGATTACTTAAATTAAAGACATATTTTGGACTTTCGACTGTACCGATTGTATGTTCATCAGACTCGGTAAAAGAAAATTGAAGAAATTCCGACTCAACATCTTGCGAAATTTGATCAATTCCAGAAAAACCTCTAAAACAGTCCTCAAAAGCATTCAGAACGATAACAACTGGTGAATTTGCACCAACTGCAAGAGATTTTTGACTTGCATAGATAAACTGATTTGGTTCAACAGCAGCAACAATAGTTCCAACTGGAAAATCGGTGCCAGCAGTGATTGACATACCAGGTTCGATACCCGATGTGTCACTCATCAAAATAATATTCGACTGAAGATCGTAATTACCAATTCTCGCAGCAATTACCTGGTTTTCAATCTTCCTCGTATATGTAATAATTTCATTATCGATCTTTAGGAGCCCATATTTGTCAGGCCAACCTGTTGTGGATAAAACTTTAATTCTAGAATCACCAGCAGTCGCAGACTCGGTAAGAACCGTATATGGAATGAGGGATTCTCTATTAAAAGCAGTAATTTGCCTATAATTTGGCAAATTTACAGCAAGATCTACCGTACCCGATTGATGTTCAACCGATTGGTAATACTGATTTAAGAATTCTTTGAAAAACGGAGAGTCTTCATTTAAAAATTCAGGAATCTGAGACTCAACAACGTGGCTAAACTTGACTCTCTTGATCTCGGCTCTGGTTTGATCCATTTATCTAGTATACGATCCGTTGAGGAAACTGGAAGTTGTGATATATTGTGTAGCAGATGTATTTTCACCAGATGTAACAACGTCTTGAATAACAGAAACTCTACTGTTACCAACATCAACCTGTAAATACAAATCTTTCAACGCAATAATGTCATTCGAATCAGGAACTGCTTCAATCTGAATGACTCCAGAGGCCAAAGAAGTACCTACTATATTTACCACATCTAAAAGAACCTCGCCTTCGTCATACTTGATAATTCCAGCGTCATTTTTAACTACAATTGGGAGATTGTTCTCTAATCTGAAGAATACAACTCTTCCCCTAGTGGCGGAAGTAGGAACATCACCGATATAAATGGTGCCATCAAGACCATCAACACTAAATCCAGAAGATTTGACACTATACCCAGTTCTCTTCTGGTGGAATTTGTTTCCAAAACACAATTCATAAGTTGCAAACTGATTAAACTCAGGAAGCAAGTCTCTTCTAATTTTAATTTTGGAAATATTAGAGGTAACGCCCTTATCGCAGTCATCAATAAGACCAACAACCTTGGAATATTTGAATCTTCCACCAAAACTATTGATATCTGCAGATTGTGAATATGCCGTAAGAGTATTAAGAACTTTTGTTCTTAATCCAACAGGATCTGCAACTGTATTAGCATTATAATAAACAGAAGAATCGATTTCAACATAGAGATATTGAAGATCGACTAATTCTGGTTTAATTCCAGCAATAGAATATTGTTTTAATTGCCTCAAGATACTATCTTTCGTAATCTGAGACAAGAAACTTCCATTTTTGGGTTTAATGGAAATGAATACCTTACCATACTCTGGCGGATCGAGTTCTTCCCCGCCATATGCGGTCACAGTCTCGACGTTTGAGTAGATGAGGGGGATTATACTCTTATAGTCGTTAGCGGTCACGGCACGGTACTGGGCTGCGTACACACGAGGCGCCAGATACTTGATAGAGTCGATAGATTCTACATCATCACCAGACTCCGCAGGTTGAACCGTAGTGACGAGAGAAACACCGCTGGTAATTGTTGCTCCTTGGTCGTCTTTTAAGATTCCAGCAAAGGAGAAGTTAGCTGCACCATTACCATCGGAACCATTTGTAACGATGTAACTTACGTTAACTGTGGAATTTGCGGGTGGTTTCTGTCCGAGAATGTTATCACCGAAGAGAATCTCGTATTTTTCGTCTTCAATCTCTTGAACGAGGAATAATTTAGAGGTCGAATTGACATTTAAGATGTTTGTGTACCTCTGATAGACCTCAGAAGTGCTGGATGTTACTCTAACTCGGATAGACTCGACATCAACGTTCGAGTTAGGTAAAATATAACGCTGATTTGGAAGTGAATAATCGACGTTGAAGAGTTTGGTGAGGTAAATTCCTTCATATACAGTGATATTATCAAAAACAGCAACGTTTTGGTCGTTTACTGCAACAACAAAGTCTTCAGGAATAGAGAAAATGTAATTTCCACCCTGAACATTACCCAAAACAACGGTTCCAGCCTTCAAAGTAACGGTTCTAGTGTCATTTGTTCCCAAATCTACAGTAAAATTGATTACTGCCTCTGCAGAACTAGACGATCTTGGAACATAACCAATGTTTCTAGCGAGGGAAACAACATTTTCACGCAATGTTGCGCTGTCAAGAAACACTTCATTGACTGCCATGTTGGTATTGTAGGCAGTAATGTAAGTATTATACGCAAGAATATCGATTAAGATGGAAAAATTGGACCCTTCGAAGTCAAAATCCGAAAAATCCGTGTTTGTCCTAAGGTAATCCTTGATTTGATTCCTTATTCCATCGAAATCTAGGTTTGTAAATTGGTTAAACGCCATTATTGTCTAGTTGGCTGGAGGAGGAACTCAACATTTTGCGTAGGAAAAGGCAATCCTACGATGTCATATCGAATAGAACATAATAATTCATTAGAATCTTCTGGATATGTTACTACAATCTCTGTAGTAGAAACCCTAGGTTCATAGTTGTCGAGCAAAATTCGAATTTCATCTTCGATAGATGCTGCAACTTCAGGTGTTTGGAGTTCAAACATCTGATTTTCTATCTGTGAACCTAGGATTGGTTGGAAAAATCGTTCTCCCACACGAGTTCTAACAAGATTTATAACCGATCTCTTAATCGCATCGTCGTTTTTTAACGGTGTAATATCGTTTGTAACTGGATGGCGACGAAAAGATAGACTAATATCCTTGAAAGATCTAGAAATCGTGCTTTTGCCAGCAGTAGTTTTTGTTTTTCTGCTAGCATCGAAGTGCCTAGACATGGATTTTCCCGTCTTTAATTACTATCTATATCACTTTTTCCATCTTTGACCGTAAGTAGGCTCAGTGCCGTACTCCCAGTCATCATAATCTTCATCATTTCGGATCTGTTCGTGTAGTTTATTCTGCCTCTTAATGTCATTCAAGTGGTCGTATGAAACTTCACGAAGCAATTGATCACTTTTTGGGTCTGTGATGAGGTATTTTGTACCCCAATTTTCCATCATATACTCAGAATTAGAGTCTGGAACTGGATGGTTCGACATAAAATCTCTCCTAAACGTTCTGCAAGCAGAACTTTTAAGGAGGTTTCTATCTCCGTTTTATTTATTGGACCATTTCCAGTGGTTATTAGGCTGCTCCCACCAGAAGTGGAGGTCTTCCATGTGATCATTATAGTACAAACTTACAAAATCACTCTTAAACTTACTGCTTGAGTTCTCACAAAGAGCGACTGTGTAGTATTTTTTATTGGAAAGTAACTCTATTTGCTGTGTAATCCAAGTATAATTCCCTCCTCGGATAACTCCAGCTTCAATTAAAACAAAATTTTCCCATCTTCTCGACCAATCGACGAATCTTTCTGCAAATTCAATCTGATAATCGATCTTATCTTCATCGGGAAACGGCACATTTACCGCCTCAATATGAAAAATCTCCCCATCCATAGACAATGAATGGGAGAGATGTTGTGTTACTATCGCAGAATAGTCAGGAGAGACCATCAAGAAACACGTTTTAGAAGGATGAATGTCAATCTTTGACATTTTAATTCTATACGTCATCTCTTGGATCAGAGCCATTTCCTGATCCTGCGATATAAACTTAAGGGTTTTCACTATTCAACCAGCTGCAAGAGGCGAATGGGGACTTGGTTCTGCCTTTGCAGCCTCGCGTCTACCACCACCTACAACATAGTTGAATGTTTGTGCATCATCTGCTGGGGATGGTTCTGCGTTTGGAGACTTTCTAGGATCGGAATCTGCCATGTTATCGTCCTTGACCTCGGTAACGTTTGCGTTTCGCATTTGCGGAACTAGCAGAATATTTAGTATTCTTTCCAGCTCCCTGTCTCGTTTTCTTCGGGCGAGATTCAATGATCTGTTTGCCTGAACGAGAGATCTTTTTAACAGCCATTATTTAGTCCTTAAAGTTGGTTTTCGCGATTTTTTTGGGTTGACGACGCGCTGTGAAACGCGCCGCCGAGAATATAAGAATCAGATGACTCGGGTCTTTTCGTGACCAACGCGGATGGTAGGATCACACCAGATCTCATAACCACACTCTTTGGCATCCAGACAGAAGGAAACGTCTTCACCACACATGTCTTGAACATCACCAGATTCGAAGACTTGCATCTTAGGAGCAAACCAGGGATACTTGAGATCGGGGTTCTCAAACACGCCGTGCTTGATAAGGACCCAACCGAAACCAGTGTAGTCAACGGTGAAGGGCTTGCGACGACGAGAGATGGATTCACCAGTTTCGTGGTTCATGACACCACCGTTCTTCGCGAAGTCATCTTCTTCCAGCCAGTGAGCAACCGAGGTGGTCTTTCCATCCTCAGTCATATACCAGCCACATGCAATATCTTTATCCATTGCAACCAGACGGTAGAAACGCTCAGTATCGAAAACGATATCGGAGTCGATCCACAGTTGGTAATCGTACTTCAGTTTGCCATCCCAAGGCAACTGATCAGGACCACGGAGAACATTAGCACCCAGAACCTTACAACGTGCAAAGTTCACCATGGAGGAATAGTCTTGAGAGATCTGAATACTTGCACCTGCCTGTACCAGATCGAAACAGAGTTGTACAAAACTCTTCAGAAATTGATAGGATACTCCACGACCAGGAAGACAGAAGACGATTGCCTTGCCGCGAATCATCTCGCGTGCTTCATCGAGATTAAAAGTTTCTTCGACTTTCTTGGGAGTAGGAGCGTTTGCTTTAACAGTAAATCCTTTAGCCATAACGTTGAATAGTGACAGTGATATTGTACCACAGCAATTCAGTCAGTGCAACAACTGTGGTGGTTGATTTATTTAGACTGTGCTGTAGGAACGATTTTCAGTTTCTCTTTAGATAACTCGTCGTCCTGATACCAGTCAAAGTACTCTTTCACAAAAACTAATTTGTGTTCAAGATCTTCTTTTCGGCAAGCACTAATAATTTTATGCTTGCCGATATAAACATCATAAGTTGAATTCATCTTGAATCTTACCTAATAGATCTTCCAGTTCTTGTTTTAAACATGTATTCAATAAGAACGTTTCATCATTTTCGATACGATACTGAATGGCTTCAACTAGAAGTTCAATTTCATATTGATCTACATCTAGTGACATATGCTTTATTCGTGTATATCAAATATTACTTATAAAGAATGTGATTTTAGTAACTTACTTCTTCATACGGATGTAAAGTTTGATCGCCTACACGAACAGGCACAATGTCAATATTCCAAAGATCACGTTCTTTCAGTTCATCTAATTTATTCTGAAGTTCCTCATTAGAAATTGATGATGCTATTACAGTATAACCTTTATCATTTCTTTTATAGAGGTGAAATAGAGTGTTCTTTCTCATAAGAATCTCCGTATCTCCAAAGTATCTATATTCTTACGGTTCACAGATATCTACCATCATTCCATCCTTTACAATCCTATGCCTTTTCCCAGTAGACTTGGCACGTTGCTTGGCAGTCCTATAAGCGTCCTGTTCGTGATACTTAGTCTGATAGTGTTTCCAATATCCGAACTGATCCTGATATTCTATATCGACCTTTGAGGGCATTTTATACTGGCAAAAATTTTTTAAAAGAGGAGATATTTCGATCTCGATTTTGGTCCGTTGTAGGTTAGGTTCCCTTAGCGTTTTTATAACGCGCTCCGCGCTATAACATAAGAACGCGAAGAACGCTGCTCAAACTGCCATCGAGTTAGCTGCTCATAAGGATATAAGTACTCTCCAAGAGTATTATAAACCCTCGGAGAGTTTGTGTCAACTACCTCATACGATTGCCGCTTGAGGAGTGCTCTGACCCTGACGGTTAGTGTTAGTACGAAGACCCTTAGTTTGAGTCATAACGAGCAGCGAACGCTTCGGTGCCTTGGTGGGTAGCACAGTGTACTTAATCTGTCCTTGAGTGTCAGCAATCAGGAGATCGAGTTTGCTAGCGGTTGCGACGTTGATGTTGCCCATGAGAGAGTAGCGAAGTGACTGTGAGTTAGAGTAAACGAAGAGGGAAGACTGTCAGTTGAGACGCATACCCGAGAAGAAAGGAATGGAAGTCCCATCGCTTAGACGAACGTTCCAAACATAATCCTTCTGATATACACGCTCACCAGGCAGTCCGTTCTCAGAAAGTACAGCATTCAGACGGGACTTAGTGGTAGCAGTCTGATGATCACCATCATAAAGAACGATGAAATTCTCACCGACTTCAGCAATCTTATGACCGTGGAGGTAGACATAAGAAACCCCATCAACATTCTCGACCCGAGTGTTAGCAGACTGCCAGTCCTTCTGATCAGCAATTGCGGTGTTCATTTGCTGTTCGATCTTACGCATGTCTCTGAGTGGTTTGTGTGTGTTCCTTTGACTCTTATAGAATACACGACTTTAGGGGTCTCGGCGGATATCGTAGACACTTTGCTAAACTGTCCACTGATACCCCCACAAGGTCTCGGAGTATGGTAGAAGGTCTCTAAGTGTCTCTGAGTTCTTATAGCGTACTCATGAACCCTTACAGAGTTATTTTACACTGTATCAGAATGCTATGGCAACCCCCATAAGTGCCCAGTGATTCGGATTACTTATGAGACCTTATATTCCCTCCGAGAGTGTTGTTGCCTTATGGGCACTTTTTCGGTAGAATGCTCGCTAAGATGACCATAAGATCTCACCTTTTTTCAACACTCTCACAAAAGAGATAGAGCACACAAACATATTTTTTTAACCATTTATTTAATATACTAAAAAAGGCACTTAACGAGAAAAACATAAGAATCTCGAAGTGCCTTATAGTATATTTGAGATGTCCTTATCCCCACTCTTGGAGATATTCTAACTTGCCTCGTAGTTGAAGTAGCAACTCATGAATGTGTCCACTATTCGATTGCTCACAGTCACTGTACGGTAAGAGTGATTCAATCACCAGCATCTTCATCATAGAGAGTTCTTCACGAGTGAAACTGGTTGCTGTTAGATTAGGGGTCATAATCACATTCGATTGGTATATCATACTCGGGGGGATCTTCTAACTCCATTTGTGTTAGAAACTCCCTCCAAGTCACATCATCCCAATGTAGCAAATCATCATCTAACTCGTCTTGTTTAATGTTAGGATCTGTTTCCATTGGGCAATACCTCATGCATTAAATTGTCCGAGGTTTTCGACATAAACTGATTTGACCTTTTCCTTGCCACTCAGTTCTAAAAGTTCCTTCCAATTCCAATCACTCGGGCGTACACAATTTGATTCATCAACTGTGAAATCTAGAGTTACACGATAACGTGTAAATGTCGTTTTGTTCGTGAGAGTTTTCATTTGGAATGTGTGGATGAAATTGCTATTCTATTTTATACATTTGTGACTCTATTGTCAACACTTCGTTGCATAGTATTTCTTCACTTCCTCATACAACTTCTCACTAGCATAGTATGGCAAATCATTGACCCAGTTCGAGCAACTTATGTTTGTGAAAGTTGTCGTGGGACTGTTCATAATGCACGAGACATTCTTGGAGGTTTGTAATTTTGGGCGCGGCGTCATTCTCACAGATAATGTAAGTTCGTTCTTGAGTAATACGATCGGATGCTAATCGAATCATGACAAAAGTGTCCCAGCGTTTGATTCAACAAAATCGCGTAAATCTTCCATCGTTGGGAATGTACGAAGTTTGTTCATGATGTGAACTTCTTCGCCATCTTCATCGACCATTTGTTTATCCAAATAAAGATTAAATCCTTGACCATTTGGATTAGTCATGCCCTGTCCAAGTAATCGACCATTAACGAAAATCCAGTCCTTTTGATATACTTTTTCATCAGGATCTGGTTGGTATTCAACATAATACTCGGGGCGAGAATTGTACGCGAGAGGATCGTAAATAACCATAACTTTTTAGAGAGTAGAAGGATCGAACCACTGAAGATCGCCACTCAGAATATCATCCAGAAGTGCAAGCAAACTATTACCATCCTCACCAAAAGTGTGCAATGCAGAAATATAGAATTGCTTCTCAGATGCCAGTTTTTGAGTGTCAGTCAGTTGCATGATGTTGTTGTTGAAGTGTGAAAGAAAGGACATGAAGATCAGACGGTTTGACCTTCAGTTAGACGAAAAATGTTCGTGATCTTTGCATCAATCGAATCGGCAATGTTTGCTTCCTCATCACCATAATCAGCATAGTCTTTCAGTGCGGAACAAATAGCATCCCACTCGCAATCGCTGAACAGTTGACGATAGATCTTTGCGGAGAGTTCTTGAGACATTGCTGTGTGTGTTTGTGTGAAAAAAGAGAGAAAAGAATCAGACGATG
>Ga0255768_10000950_pt1 | contig 30534 bp, 33 predicted proteins | sample 071ome_33_FD_179983 | JGI IMG/M metagenome (GOLD analysis project Ga0255768, IMG submission 179983) | Coastal salt marsh microbial communities from the Groves Creek Marsh, Skidaway Island, Georgia - 071412AT metaG (version 2) | ecosystem: Environmental > Aquatic > Marine > Intertidal zone >...
TTGGGTCCGCAGTAATAATTACACTTCGAGGTAGTTTTCCTAAGTCAGGGTTTATATTGAGACTTACAGGAAAGTATCTGAATGTTCCACTATCATTTCGTATTTGTGCGATTACTGCGTCTTGATCCTTATCAAACTTAAAAGTGTTTTCATACGCGGTCGTCCCCGAAGAAATTGCAGTAGTAAAGCTTTTATCAATTCTTACGTCTGTGTCTGAGGCTACATATGCTACTTTTGCAGCTTGAGTACTGCTAAATTTAATAATATCTCCAACTGATAGCTCACTAGAGAAAGATGTAGAAGATCCTACTACTCGATTAGAATTTGCTGCAACACTTATAGTTCCCGTAAGGGCAGTCCAATTTCCTGTATGAGTTGTATTACCTGTTCCTGCATCGTAAAAATAGCCATAGCCTAAGTCATCATCTTGATAAAATTTTATTAATTTAAGAGGATCAGCAGCATCTGCATCAAACATTATATAATGAGAAGATACCTGCTTATCAAATTCAGTAGACAGCCCCGAAAAATTTACAGAAGCAATATTCGAACAATCTTGAGTATACTCAGACGCAGGACTACCATCAAACTCTCTAACGAGTTGAGGATCTCCTGCAGGAGAAATAAAGTAAGCCTTATCTTCAAAAGTAAAAGTTCCTGCAGAAGTTATAAAAGCAGGAGAAGAAACCGTTGCACCTAAAGCCATTCCAAAACCTCGTGGTACAACTTGTTTTGCAGGATCTTGAACAGTAAAAGTAGTTTTTGTTACTGCCGAGCGTCTTCCTTGAGAAATAGTACGAACACCAATCGTGTATGTTCCAGGAGGAACATCCATTCCTTTTAAGTATCTTATATCTTTTCCAACAACAAACGGACTTTTTTCAAGTGGAAGATTGTGTTCTATTTCATACCCATCTACATATGGATATATAGAAGTTGCGTCTCCTGATTGAGCTGGAGCATCCCAAAAAAGTTCCACATCATCTATAAGCTGTCCGGGCCCTAAATCCGATACATAAGCATATACATTAGTAGGTGCAGGAACAACATCAGTAGTCTTAGGAGTAGGAAATACAGGATCTTGTACCTGTAAACTAAAAGTATCTGACTCGACTGAAGTAAATTTTTCATTATAATGCTCTACTGCTGTAATTCCATATGTAGAAGAGTCTTCTTGAGAGATAGAAAGAATTTTATACTCTTTTTTAGAGTCTAAAGTAGCTACTTCAGAAACAATTTCTTTTAATACCCATATGGTCTCTGCATTAGGAGCTGCAGAAAATGCACTAGAAACTGTTAAAGACGTTATGCCTGTGCCAGAAGAAGTAGAAACTGTTTGTTCTTCTACACGAGTATAAGGCTTCCAATTCGTAAGAACTGGATTACTACTATCGTCTACTAAATTACTCGCAGTACTTTCTGTAGTAATAGCGCTGCCGCCTGCATCCGTTAATATTAAATCACCATCTTCGTAGGCGACTCCATTAATAGTGGCAGATTCTTGTGCAAGAAAAGTTGCAGGCTCTTCTATAAGAACACTTAACTTATAGGTAGAACCAGAAACTAATTCTATTTCTCTATCAAGAGGAAGAGTTGTAGTATTTCTTGTGCCTGTATTACTTACTCGTCCACTATACAATGCATGCCCTGGATACCTATCAGCATCCTGAACGTTTATAATATCTCCAGGAATTAAAAATGCAGCATTTATAGAAGTTTTAAAAGATACTACTTCGGTTTGATTAATAGCAGTCCAAAGTTTCCATCTTCCATAACGTATAGCCTGCCCTTCGGAGGTACAACCAAAAGCTACTACGTCTTTACTGATTATTTTTCCTGTCTTTACTATATTGTCTCTATCTTCTAGCACTAAATTAGACAGTTTATAGTCATTATCTGGATTATTCCATTTTACAACAACTTGATTAAACTTTGTTTTAGAACCAGAAGATTGATATGCAAAAACTCCATCAATTATATTCGCCTTAGAAAAATTATATACTGAATTAGCTGGCTGATCTATAACAGGATATACTTCGGAGTCTAGCCAGTACAACATTCCATTGAATACTGTTGCTAAATCTTTTATTACTTTGAAAGCATCGGTTGCTTGAGTCAAGTAAGTATTTGTGGTATATCTAGGCTCTGTACTTCCATTACCATCGTCTACCATCTCATCACAATATCTTGCAATTCTGTAAAGAGCAAACTTATCTATTTCAGTTGAGCCTATCCAGTTTCCTAGACCATAACGATTATTTGTCAGAATATCATAAAATATCCAAGCAGGATTATTTGTGTAAACTTTTTGTGCTCGAAAGTTACCATCCCAATCTTGATAAGAAGAAGTTATAGCTCCTGTGCTTACATTACGGGTATACTTTGCTTCTTTACCATCATTCTCATCTCGAGTAACATAGTTACTGGGCACTAATACTTTAATACCTTTACAATGGTAAGTTCTCTGAGGCAGCTTATTATTGAAATCAGATGCTTTAGCTTGTACTTTTGCCATAGCAGTAAGAGGATACCGTAAATTTTCTTTAATAATTGAACTTAAAGAAGTTACAGAAACACTAGAAGCAGTGCTATATCCGTCTCCTGGAGATAAAGAACCAGTAGTAGACCAAGAATTATAAGCTACATCTTCATTTGTGGAACGAACAAATTTTATTTTAAAATCTTCAAAAGGGGCATATTGCTTTAAATCAAAAGTCTCTTGTATAGTTAAAGGAGCATTTGATTTTTTAAAGTGACGAATATCAGGTAAGTCAATATACCCCTGATACGCTCCACCTCGTTTTATATTTATCTGAACAGTGTATAAAACTGTAGCTTCAATATTTGAAGATCCTGCTGCTAGTTCTCTATTCCATATTTGTGGATACGTGAAAAATACACGAGCTTCATCTACCTCTTCTGCTTGTGCAGAACTCAGACCAAACCCTGTTGCAGAAGTACCTTCAAATTCAGCAGTGGGACTACCACTACCGTCACTAAATTTAGATATAGCAGTAGCAGAAAACGATGCTCCTTGAGGTATAGCCGTATTATTTATTCCTGTACCAGCAGCATCCAAAAAGCTATCTTGTCCAAGAGTTCCTGTTCTAAACTGTAATACTGTATTTGGCTTTTTGCTATATAGGTTTATATTATCAATGAGACTATGAGAAGAGTATGTTCCAGAGCCTAAATCGCACTGGTAATTTCCATTTGGCCCTGCAAAATTACTTGCCAAAGTAAGCGTACTTTGATCAGACGCAATAGAAGATATTTCTAATTTTCCATCAATAGCAACTGTATAAGTTCCATCAGCATATAAAGGATTTATGTCAGACCCTACAAGTGATTTACAGTACCCTACTGTAGTAGAATCTTTACTGTCTAAATAGCCTTCAAAAACAGTTTGATTATTACTATCTACTAGTCTTACAGTAGCAACTGATTTAAAATTAGTATTATCGTAAATATACGCATCTTCCCAAAATGCAGAAGAAGTTGTAATTTTTACTCCTCTAGAAGATCCAATGCCTGTCCATTCTACAGCAGAAGCAGAAGTAGCAGAATCAAAACTTCTTACAATTAAATACTTTGTTCCATTATTATCTAAGGCTATATCTTTAGTATAATTATTTTTATTTATTGTAACCGAAGAAGAGCCATTAGTAAAACTAAAATTTACTCCAGTTTCTGAAAGTCGAATTGTAGACTGCTCATTTGTTTGCATGGAGTCTCCGTCTAAAAAGACTGAGCTTCCTCCATCTACTAAACCATAAATAGGTCCTTCGGATATAATATCAGTAAAAATTGCAGTTTGATCTCTTGAAAGTTTTGCAGAATCTTCTGCTTTTGCACTTTCATAGTTTGCTAAGTTAACAGCGTCTTGATCTCCTTCGCTATCTTCATTTCCAGTTGTACTATTATTATAAGAGCTAATAGTATTAAATGTATTTATATGGCCTTCTTCAGAAACAGAGGTTTGGGCTTGTTCTATAACCTTATCACTTTGTAGTAATTCGAAAGATACGGGATAGCCTGGAACTCTAAGTTCTCCATATAGGAGAGGTATTGGCAAACCTTCTGCTATATTTCTTTCACTACCATTAAATAAATACCCTTCTTCTTGCTGATCAACAGAAGGATCAGGGGCCATGAGCTCAGCAAGTCCTTGCAAAGCCAAATTAGACGCAATACCAACCGCAGTAGTGGCAGCAAAAGCATAAAGTCCTCCTGCTCCTTGTAGTGCTCCAAAAATAGAAGCAGAACTCATTGTTCCATGTAACCCAGCAACAGCTGCGCCTCCAGGTATAAACAAAAGAGCAAACATTGCTGCAGCTGCAAGAATTTTTCCCATTCCGGAACCGGATCCTGCAGGTATAGCTGAGATTATTACATCGCCTTTTAATACTGGTAAAAAGTATTCTTCGGCAGAATCTATATCAGTGTCTTGTGTATCAATTAAAAAGTGATAGCCTTTTTCATGACATTCAATAAGATATTCTTTAAAATCTGGACGATTCGCATGAATACAGCGAACAGCATCTTGTACACTGTCGCCATAAAATGTAAAAGACTCTCCAAAGCGAAGAGCCATATCTCCTTGTAAATATATTTTATGCGAAATTTTCATATTTTCTGCCAATTATACTAAGAACTCTTTTTCTAGGTTCAACTATTTCCAAATCCATGCTAGGATAACTAAAAATGTAGTAAGGTATTCCTACAAAATCACAATGCTTTTTATCATTTTCGCTTGCTTCACAAGGCAGGTCAGGATGACTGTGTACTATACCTACTATTTTATATTTTTTTATTACATTTATGTACTCTTGTGGGTCTATTACAAAATCTTCATCTTTATTTGCTACATTTGTACAAGGAATCCATTTAACTTTATAGTTTTTTTCAACTAATACTCCGCAGCCTTCTTTTGGGTATTCTTTCTTAAAATGCTCTAATATCTCTTGAATCATCTAAATTTCATACTGCCTATGAACGCTCCGAAAGGCAAGGCTTTAGAAGTATTTTTTGTAGTTAAAGGAGCTTGATTTCCTGACCCTAAAGATGCTGGAATAAATTGAAATCTACATTTACAAGAGTCTAAAGTTTTTCCACAAATATCCCCTCGTTTCCAATATGCAGAACCAGATTCCGGAGCATTGCCAGTAGTGGCTAAAGTACAGACCCATACTGTTGTTTGTCCTCCTGAAGTATATTCAACATATTGTCCTGCACTGTATGTAGTAGCAGCACTATAAGTACCATACTCAAAATAATCAGTTCCTGCAGTTCCCCATCCAGTCATTGTAGTTCCAGTAGGAACAATAGGTTTATTATCTACAGAAAAATATGCTTTATGAGAGTTTACACTTCCAGAGCCATCTGCATAATTTATTGTACTATTCTTATTCCAAGTACATCCTCCAGATAAGCCTAAACTATGCCCTTGATAGATCCAACTACAATATTTTCCTATAACCGTTCTATTAGGAACTTTTATTCCTGATAAGTCAAAAGGAGATGCCAATTCAAAAGTAACAGAAACACTGTTTTCAGAGAGTATTCTATCTAAATAGAATTTTTTAGATGGAAATTCTACAGGAGGAGAAGCATCCCCAGTTTCTCCGTATAAATACTTTTTAAGTGTAGACCTTTGAATTAGAGCTTTACCAATTAAATCCTCATTTCTTATATTTCCTATTGCTGCAGAAAAAGTATTAAGAACATTTGCAATGGTAAGCTCCGGTCGATTCATAGCTCCATCTGCATTTATTTCTAAAGAAGACATTTCTATAGGCAGAGCTGTATAAGTTCTTACTGTGTAAGGACTGCTTTTATCTCTAAATTGTACAGTGGTTAAGTCTGCTTCAACACCTGGATGAAAGTATAAAGTGGTACTAGAGTCTAGTTCCAATTCAAATAAATATACTAATTCGCTTCCAGGCTCAAGTATCTGTACACTATCAATTAATTCTGTCATGCTTCATAAACTCTTCTAAATGTTGCGGAGGCACTGTAAAAATCATCGTAAGAATAAGTATGAGAAAAAGAATCACAAACTACTTTTATAGTAGTCTCTCCTCCATTATTACTATCTGGAATGGTAAAGCTAATCGCTGTTACTCCTTGCAAAGAACCTAAATATCCTGTAATATCATCTATTTCTTCTTTTGTGCGATTATTAAAAGTTACAGCATAGCTTTCCATTAAACTATTTATTCCATTTGCAATTCTTTGCTCGTACCCATCTCCGAACTGAGCTACAAAAGTTTTTGACTGACTTTGACGATTCATTCCCTTGTCTGGAATAATTTGTCTAGACCCATAAGTAGAAGTTGTAGTAAATCCAAGTGCCATTACGCTACTCCATAAGGATTAAGCATACCGCCCGATCTCTTCTGATTTTGAATTTCTTTCTGTACTGCCATTGCGATTGCTTTTCCAAAATTTGCTGATTGTTGTTGAGTTCCTTCAACACTTGTAGTAGCTGAACCGTTATTATTTACAGAAACATTTACTGTTACTCCGCCAGCACCTTTCATATCTACAGGTATGGCTTTTCCATTTGGAAGAGGAACTACAGCTTCATTAAATCTTCCTTCTCCCACGAGGCCTATAGTTGGCTGACTTACAATTCCTCCATTTGCATATGATTGGAATCCGCCTTTCATGATTCCTCCGTTGGCGAAGTACCCTAATTTTCCACTCATTGCAGCAGTAAAATATTGGCCTGGAGTAGTTATACCTGCATTTTTTAAGCCCAGTATAGTTTTTGTAGCTGCAGCGCTAGCTCCTCCTCCTGGAACTGCTCCTCTTACAAAAGAAGCTGCAGAGCTAACAACTGGAGCGACGCTAGAAGAAAGTCCTGCTGATGCTATTGCAGAACTAATAGTAATTGCTACTTGACGTCCTGCAGCAATCATAGCAGATGCTATAGTCTGAGCAGCAGTGACACCTGTAAAATTTCTAGTAATCATTTCAGTTAAATTTCTTGCTGCGACATCTGCCACACTTTCAATCATTGATTTAGCAATTCCTAATACAGCATCTTTTAAACTACTTTCTTGTGCTTTGAAAATTGCTGATAATCCTCTTTGTAGTCCGGTTTCAAAAGATTGATTAGCAGCGTTTGCAAACTGCTGCATTAAGTCACGATTATTTCGTATGGTTTCTTGCTGTTCTTGTAAAAGTAGTAGCTGTCTTCTTAATAAATCTAAATTATCTTCTTGTGCTCTACTAAAAGTTTCTGCATTATTTGCTTTTTGAAATTCTAAAAGACGTATTTTTTCACTTAAATACTCTTCTTGATTTCTTAGTTCTATAATTTTTAATCTATCTTCTTGTTCAGCTCTAACAAGATTAGTTCTATTTCTTAAAGATACTTCTCTTGTAATAGCTAGTCTGGCTTCAGCTCTAGCTCTGTTTGCTTCTAAATCTACGACGGCTTGTACAAATCCTATTTCTTGCTCTAGCTGAGCTATTCTGTCTTTTTTAGCATCGCTTAAAGCTAACTCTTCAGATTTTAGAGCTTCTAGCTCTTGTCTTTGAGTTCTGAGTAGGGTTGCCTCTGTAGTTTCTTTTCCTAATGTTTGAAGAACTGATGTAAATTGTCGTTGATTTTCATTGGATATTCTTTGTAAATTATTAAGTTTACCTACGACATCTAGTGTGCCTCTATAACTTTCTTGTATAGTATTTACGGCAGCGATTTGCTCGTCAATAGTAGCTGTTGGATCTGAAAGAGTTGATAACGCATCTCCAAATTTTGCTAGTTGTTCCGGGCCTCTTCCAAATCTTTCATTTAATAATTCAAATGATTGTTGTAATCCATCTATTCTAGTTCCAAAAGCTTTTAAGTCTCTATCGGACGAAGTTAATAAAAAATCTAAAAAGCTTTGTCCTAGGCCTACAGTTGCAGAGAGCTCACTTGCTAGAGATGCTTCAAGTCTAGGCAAATTTGGTAGGCCAAGGTCTTTTGTTCTTTCTATCTCTTCTCTGAGATTCCTTATCCTAGCTGTCCTATTTGCTAATTCTGTGCTTGCCTCTTTACTAATTTCTGAAAATTGATCCAGAGCATTTCCTGCAGCTATTTTAAAAAGCCCAGAGTTAAGAGCAGTAACTTGATTTCCTAAAGCTGTAAAAAATTGTAACGTTCCTGCGCCATCTTCTGTTAAAATACTTTGAACAGCTACAAAATCAGCAAATTGCTGATTTAACTCCTCAATCTTTCTAGTTGATAGTTCTAGTTGCTTTTGTTGTAATGCTAGTTCATCTGTGGTTTCTTCCGCCGCTTTTTTGAATCCTAAATAGCCTCTTACAATTTCAATCAAAGCAATTGCCAAAGAAGCATATCCAGCAAAAGCAAATATTCTACTCAAAGCAGTAGCTGCAAAATTAGCAGCTGTTGCTAATGCTGCCATAGCGGTTCGTATGCCTGCTACTGCTGTTGTCCAAGCTCGTTGAGCAAGAGACGCAGAAGTTTGATATACTCTTGTCATATCCTTATTAGTTCTACGTGTAGCTGCGAGCATTATCTCAAGCTCTGTAACTAATACTTGTTTTGTCTTTTTAAACTCGTCTCGTTTTAACTTCTCGCTTCTTTTTACTTGTGTCAATAAGCCGCTTATTTGTCTACTGCTAAGTTCCGCGCCTCTTCCTTGAGCTAACTTACCTATTGCCTTACCTTGTAGAGGCGCATTTGCTGCCGCGGCCTGTGCTCTACTCGCGGCTGCAGCAGCTCCCGCAGCTCTATCAGTAGTGTTTCCAAGCTCTTGCATCGCTTTTGTTGCAGCTGCCGCCTTAACTCTTGCATTTTCCAATGCTTCATTCGAAGCGAAAGCAAAACTACCTATTGCAGGAAGAGCTGCAGTAATTACTCCTTTTGCAAAAAGTCCCATTAAAGCAATTCCAAGAGTAGGACTTTCTACAATAGCTTCTGCTAAAGGGGCTAAAGCAGTTGCAGAAAACTCTTTTATTTTATTTGTTATATCATCAAAAGCTTTTCCTAGTTGATTAAATTTATTTACACTTAATTCGGTTGCAGCTGCAATACGATTATATTTATCCTCGAGCTGAGTAATTACTTCTACAGCTACAGCTTGAGATCTTTCAAACTCTGTAAATTCTTTTGCTGATTTATTTATAGTTTGAGCATAGTTTGAAGTCGCTCTGTCAAGACGCAGAATAATACCTAGTTCATCTAAAAGTTCTGGTTCTGCTTTTGTTACACCACGAATTAAACGATTAAAAGAATCGGTTACATCTCTTCCGAGTATAATTGATACGTTCTTTGCTCCTTCTGCTAAAGCATTTAGTTGGTCTGTGCCAAGACCTGAAGCTGTACCAATAGCGGCTGCCTGAGACGCTTCTTGAAAGCCTATTTGAGCGTCTGTAGCTGCTATAATATCATTTGCAATGCTTCTAAGTGCTACACCAGTTGAAGCTGCATATGCTTCCTGTCCTCGTTGAAGAGCTACAAGATTACCTGCATCTTTTAGAAATTGAAATGCCGCAGATACAGCAAAAATATTTGCTGCAAGAGTTGCATAGGCGGGCACAAGTCCTCCATTGATTCCTTGTGCCATTTTTGAAAAGTTTTTAGTAGTATTTGAAGAGGTACGAGCAGCACCTTTTAAATTACGATCAGCAGTCTGAGCACCTTTAGCAGTTCTCTCTAAACCTTCTCCGGCTGCTTTTGCTTTCTTACCAAGAACAGATAGATTACCTTTATCATCTATCCTTACCTTTATATTTATCGTATTATCAGCCATTAGCCTTTTACATTATGGGTGAAATTTTTTCCACCGCTTTTTGACTTACGCTCGTCTTCTTTTCGCTTTCGTTCAGCCTCTTCAAATCTGTAATTCATTAATATTCTTTCGTAGGCTTTCATAAAATACAAGGTATTTCGTTTATCTTCTATTTCATATGTGGAAAATAATAGATCACATCCTGACCAATCCTTTCCCATGTAAGAGCCTGACATTCCTTCCCAAACATCTGAAAGAAGGTTAAACATAAAAAATGCCACTTGTACCTCATCAGGAAAATCTGACTCGGTAAGCGGCATCTTTTGGGGATCAGGCTCTTGACCTAATTGTTCACATACAGATAAATACTTATCTATATTAAAGTTTGAGTTCTGTTCTCTCACATAGCGAGCAAGCAGCTCTTGAACTCTCTCTACTTGCTCCCAGTAAAATTTTCTAAGTCACCTACTGTTTCTGTTACCCAAGTATCGAAAGTGTTCGAGTTTTTCATTAATAACTCTGCATTTTCTTGAGTAAAAGGCAGTTCATCATTAGCATTTTGAGAAGAAACATCCACCAAAAGAAACTCTTCTAAGTATGAATATTTGAATCCCGACCACGTTTTGATAACTGCATTAACATATTCTGTTAAGAACTTATCTTCGTCTAGCTGCTCTTCAGGTTGACGAGTTCTTTTATTAAATTTTGTTGTTACACACTTCTTACGAAGTTTCAGTAATTCATCTCTTCCAAGATAACACAAATCAACAGTTAGACCATCATATCCAGGAAAATCTATTGTTACTGTTTTGCTTGGAGTCATAAGACTCGCGAGTGATACTGGTTCCTTTTTTACTGCTGCCTCTGTCATTCAAAAAATCCTTCTTCAGTTAAAAAAGTAGGGAGGCCGAGACCTCCCCACGTTCTTTATAGTATAATTCAAAACACCATAAATGTCAAGAATTATTTTTTATGTTGCTCCCACATACTTGACTGTAACTTCGTCAGTTTCACTAATTGTTGAAGGTAGTGCTTCAAAAGTAGTATCTAGGGAGATTACATCTTCAATGCTATGCTCTGGAATCTGCAAGTGAGCTGTAGCCATTGCCATTTCTAATCGAGGAGTTGAACTTGCTCCGCCTATCTTAAAGGTAAGTGCGAAAGAGTTAGTTACAACATTGTCGATAGACTTCATATCTTCCCAGAAGTTTGCTGACTCATCAGAGCTTCCATCTCCCCAGTCTGTACGGTTCAAGTAGCAGGTAAAATTACCATTTACAGTACGAGTACCAGTTACATGACCAAAAGGAATATTTACTTTACCAAGCTCTTCTGGAGTAATATAAGTAATATTGTTAGCAATATTAATTGTTCCACCAGTCAGAGTCAGATTGTAAGAAGCTTCAAGTTCATCAGTACCGTCTGAATCTGGGTCTTGGCTGGTTGGAGCTACTGAAAGTACAGTAAGACGATTTCGAATAAAATTGTCGGTTGCTCCTGTATCTTCATATACTGCTGAAGTGGAAGCTTCTGTGCCTGCCCCTACATTTGTAAGTTTATACAGACGATAGCTATCATTTGAGTCTAACCATACATCTCCTACAGCGATAGCAGTACCATCATTTGTAGTATCACCATCTGTAGGCTGTACAGTATCTTCAATAGTAGATCCGCTCATGTCTGTAATTTCTGAGCTAAAACCAGCCCAGTTAATTGTAGCAAGACCATCAATATCAAAATCAATAGATGCTTCATTTACAACACAAGAAGCCATCTTGTAAACTTTTCTATTTGTATCACCTAGTACAAAGTAAAGAGTAAAAGTTGACAAAGTACTTGCATTTGAAGAGTCAAAATTAATATCTAAATCTGTACCATCGTGAGTAGTTACAGCAGTACCACCTTTATCAAAGTCAAAAGTATTTGAAGCATTATTATAGTCATCTGCACCTGCCATAAGTGCCCACAATACTTCCTCTACTGCGTGGTGATGAGCTTGATCATCTGCTGCTCCTGTTCCTGAACCTGCTGAAATATAGGGACGCACATAAGTTGAAAAACTCCACTCTGCTGGTGCAAGAGAGTCATTAAACGCACGACGACCTCTTCGGCTAACACCTGCTGTGCTTTCCATTTCGGCAAGAGTAATCTCGGTGGCATTAGTTGCTTGAGAGAAACTAAAACCATCGAGTACAGGCATTTCCCAAATGACACTATCGAATTCAATATAGACTTTCGTGTCGCGTGAAAAATATAATCTTTCAGCCATTATTATCTCCTAGTTTCTTGAAAAGGCTTGGACGTGAACGTTTGTTCCTGCCAGCATTTTCTAATATCGAACCTCTATGAGGATCTCTCCGACCCCGTAGGGTTCAAGTACACCTTCGTCAGTGTCTATGCTGACAATTGTGATCTGGTGAGTAGATTGCTTTGTACCTATTCTATCATAATAAGTTAGTGTAGAATTACTTTCTAAAGCGGTTTCTACATCTTCTAATAACTTGTCCAAAGCATCTACTGCATCTTCTTCATTTACGTAGCATCTTATCGTAACGGATAAAAATCTATCTTTATATCCTCCGCCTTGATACTCTCTACTTTCAGAACCTGCATTCATATGAACAGCAGGAAATTCTTCTACTTCATCCCAAAACTTTAATCGAGGATGGACATTTTCATTTAAATTAGTTAAATATGTTCCAGTTCCATTTATTTCTTTTAGTTTTGTTACAAGAGCACCAACAATAGACTGTCTTCGTGTAGTATAGTCTCTTACAGCCATTATTGTCTCCTTGTATAAAATCTTCCTATTGCGTACTGTGCCATAATCTCTCTTATAGAGCGATCAATTAGTTTTCGGGGATCTCTATCTGGATCTCCTTGAGCATATCCAGGCTCAAACGTCTGATACGGGTACAACTGATACGTGTATCCAACACTAGGAAATCCTTGTGGAGTTCTACTAATGTCTGTTGCTCTTACTCCTGAAGCAAATCTACCTGTTCGATAGTTTAATGCAGGATCCCCCATATTTTTTGCAACTACATTAGGAAGTTGCTGATTCAATATACCTAAAAAAGTTGCTAGATTAAATTGAGATCTCTTAGCTTTCCTAACTCTTGCAGGACTTGCTTTTGATTTTTTTACTCTTTTCTTTGAAGTTCCTGCAATTACCGTTTTAACTGGTGCAGGAGATCTCTTTGGGTTTTTTGTCTTTTTTGAAGCTGTAACATTTCTAGCTTTTGTTAAATTCTTTACTACTGTATGAGCTGTTAACTCTAATGAATCCTCTTTTAGAGATTTACTACCCTTTCTTTCCCACCAGTCTTGCTTAGACGCCCACGAAGATATAGCTTCTTCTAACTTTGGTTTAATTTTTTTCCAATCGTTTGGCTCACTTCCTCCAAAGTTTTTTCGATAACTAGCAATATCTACTGAAATCAAATAATCTTCTTTGATTGATACTTTCAAGTTCGAGTCTGTTTGAAACATTAAATCAAAATCTCCGAACATATCTCTTAAAGAAGTTATTTCTTCAGAGGACGAAAAATCTGAAAAATACTTTGTAGTTCCTAAAAAAGCAAAAGCTTTAGTTAGTTGCGCAGCTCCAATTGTAGTTCCTTTATGGTGTATTTCTATACCTGTTTTAAACTGTCCTACTTGACTAGTTTGTGCTGCTGTACTAAATTCCATTCCAGGATTTTGCTCAACAAGATCCCTTGCATCTGTTAGAGTTTTATTAAATCGCTTTAATTTTCTATTTATATAACGAACTCCAGTCTTTTTAATAATTTCTAAAGGTACGTTAGAATTTTTATCACTTGTATAAACTACTACTTTTCCTGCTATACTTCCTGGCGCAACATAAGATTTAGTCTTAGGGTTTCTTAAATGATTTTCTAAGTCTTTTATTGCTGCTTTTGCTGCAAAACCAAAAATCTTCCACCCCTTTGGGTTAGGTAGATCCGGACTCTTTTCTAAAACTCTGTTATACGAATCTTTATAAGCTTCTTTAATATTATCCAATGTAATTGTAACAATATGTTTATTTCTTGTAAGCTGTTTTCTAGTGCTTTTTCCATCAGCTACTCTAAAAACTTCTTTTAATAGTTTTTTTGTAAGCTGTTTTGACATTAATAGGTTTTATATAAATCCAACACACGCTTAATGTGATCTGGAAATGCTGGATTATTTCTCATGCTTGTGCTGCCTTGATTCTGTACAGAGGCACCTGCAAGAGTTTGTCTTTGTTTGTGTTCATCTTTCAAATAGTATGTAACTAGGTCATAAACTGCGAGTTTCAAATCTCCGGGTGTTGCCGAGTATCCCGCATTATAAACTACTTTTACAGCTCCTGGGCCACGATGCCAGTTTCTATAATATCCGCTGCCATTTGTTCTGTAAAGAGAATCTGTATCACTGTCTAGGTAATACTCATAGTTCCCTGTTGTCAAAGTGCTGTAGCTCTCACTATAAGAAGCTCGTTCTTCTACAGATGTAATACTGGTTACAGGACTTTCTGTAAGCTGTATAATATGAGTTTCCCAGTTTACATTTATGTATTCTGTTTTTTCTGTAGTATAATAATCTATTATACTATTTCCACAATAAGTTTTTACTAATTGACTCACGGCAGGCACAAGCTCTTCTATCCTAAGATCGTCTTTTGTGCCAGAAATTCCTTCTGCAGTTTTATATTGTTGAACTGTAATTAAATTAGCCATAAGTAAATTAGTAAAAACTTAGGGGGAGAAGCCTCCCCCTAAGATCCATAGCTAGTTAGCTATTAGGCGTATGCCCAACGTACTGAAGGAACGTTTGAACCAGAGTTCGCGAACAGTTCGTTAAAGCCCAGAGACTGAGCAGCAACGATCACGTTACGCTGTTCCTTAGTGATGTAGTCTGTTTCGATTGTTACACCGCGCAGACGTGGAATCACATAGTTTCTCATATTTACAGCTAGAGCTGCAGTAGTAGTTGGTGAACCAGCAGAGCCCAAGTTATAGGCCAGCTGATCAGTAGCAACTACTGGAGAACCAAATACTGAACCCATTACACCAGTGATCTTCGCTGCCAGATCGTTACCAACTTCATTCACGTCGGTAAAGCCTGTAGCATCAATCAGCTCGTAGTAAGCATCTGTAGGTACGATGTACGCTACGTCAGCAGGATTCAAGCCATACTTACCCATTTCCTTACGCATTGCAAGAAGGTTAGCAGGGGTTACTTCACCACTACCTGAAGCGTCAAGCGCAGTCAGAGCGGATGCAGTTGCATAACCATTGGTGTCGTCTGTGCCAGAAGCACCAACAAGACCAGTAGTGAACCCGCCAGAGTTACCAACAAGGATAGCCTTATCGATAGCAATAGCGTGTGCACGTGCAAGTGCGGAAGTAATCATCGGAAGAATTGATACAACGATTTGCTCGTCAGTATCATTCGAGATGAATGTGCTTGAAATCAGTCTATGCGCCTGAAGAACAACACGACCTACGTGGTAGTTGTTGTCTGAAGCACCTGCTTCTTCCAAGTTGTTAGCTGCAGTTTCTGCACCAGCAGAGCTCCAGTTAGCAGGCTCAGTCTCAGGAGCCAAAGGCAGTACAGTCGCACCAGATGTTACGTTAATTTCACGGAACAATGGAGCAATCTTCTGCTCTTGACGTACTTCTTCTTCAAAAGCAGAAGAAACGCTTATGTCGATACCAGCAGATGTGGTAGCATCATAAGTGATTTCAGCTTTTTCAAGAATTTCTTGGCCGTAAGAAGTATCCCAACCCTTACGAGTGATTTTACCAAGAATGTGAGCATTAAGAAGGTCTTTAGCATGAGCCTTAAGATCACCAGCCTTACGACCAGAAAAATCTCGCTTGCTACGACGCATCGCTTCAAGCTCATCAGCTTTCTCCTGAAGCTCTTTCTTGTATCGGTCGAGAACTTCTGCAGTATCTGCATTGTTCGCTTCCACTTCTTTACGAAGGTCTTCGACAAGACGCTCCGCACCAGTTTCAACACCGACACGAATCGCTTGCTTAGTTTCAGCTTCAGCAGCTTCTTTTTGAGCTGCTTCTTCTGCTGCCTTCTGTGCTTCAGCTTCCGCTGCAGCTTTTTGCTCGGCTTGCTTCATAGCGATAGTAGCGGCAGTTTCCTCTGCTACTTTTTTCGCAAAAGCTTCCAAGTCGATTTTCTCATCAGACATATCTGTCTCCTTTTGCGTGGATTGAGTATCCACTTCTTCCGGTGTGTCACTAGCTACACTAGATGCATTAACATCTTCCTTAGCCAGAGACTGACCGGCTAGATCGACACTATTTATGAAAGTTTTCTTAAACTCCTCGTACTCTTCTTGAGAGTCAAAGGACTTAGCCAAAGAAAAAGTAGCTGCTTGATTACAAGGCACAGAAACTACCGAGACCTCAAACAATTCAGCATCCTTAATCATTAATCCGTCGCTTTCCTTTAGATAATCAGCATCCTTGACTCGAAAACCGACGGAAAAAGCTCCAAGGATACCTTCTTTAACTAATTCACACACGTTGGCGGGAGCCGACTTGCTAATTTTAGCTTCTAGCTCTAGCCCGTTGTCTGTTACCTTAAGTCCCGTTGCACGACCAATAGGACGATCGTAGTCATGATTGAAAAGAATAATAGGATTCTTTTCAAAGTTAGCAAGACCGCCTTTATTCCAGGCTTCTGCAGCGATTACATCGCCTGCTCTATCAGTATCTGCGGTACTTGCCATACCACGAATAACAACAGAGCCGTCTTCAACTTCATGAGACTTAAAGGTAGAAGTTAAGTTAAATATTTTATTCATCAACCTTACCTTTCTTTGCTGTAGTTACAGTCTTCGCCATAGGTATATCTATTTTTGGCGGTTTTGGTTTTTCAATTACAAACTCATTTACCTCTAAATCAGGCTTCTTATTTGCAAGTTCCCAAAGTTCTGGTTGTTCGTTCTCTATGAGCATTAAAGCTCTGTGCCAAGATCCTGCGATTCTATTAATCTCTTTTAGAGTAATCATTCTTGGTCTTTGAGGATGTACTCCATATTCTTTCTGTGTGGGTACTTTTCCTATTTCTGCAAGAAACATTCCTAAGTCTCTTGCTAATCTTCGCTTCTGCCCTCGTGTTGCTGCCATTAGTCCTCCTGTGACTCTTCTGGACGACCCCCTTCCGAAGGGTCTGCGGCACTACCCGCTATATTTGCTGGTATTCTTAATTCGTCCTGCCCTTCGATAGGATCATAGCCAAGCTGTGATCTAGCTTCATTTGGGCTAAGTATTCCTGCATTTACAAGAGATTGATAGTATTGTGACTGATCTCTTAGTTCTGGTTGAAGTGCAGGAATTCCAGTTACATCTTCTCGAATAACAAATCCAAAGTATCTGCTAAACGCAAAATTCATTTTACGAACTATTGGGAGAACAGTCTCCAAATAGTATAAGCGCATATTGGGACGAATATTAGCATTGTTTCCTGAATCCAATAAGATGGGAGGTACTCCAATAGCTTTAAGTATAATCTTCTCATTTTCAGTGATTGCATTTGTAAAGTCAAGCTCTCGAAAGTTTACATTTGAAATCTTGTCAACTTCTATGCCACCATCTAAAATAAGAGGTCTTCGACCTCCAGAGTCCGGTCTATAACGAATAGACCAAGACTGTAGCATTCTTTCTTTGATCTTTTCTGAGAGAGTGTTTGGCGACTTGAGTACAAGGCCTGGAACTGCTCCATTCTTAAAAAAGTTGTCTTGAAAAGATCGCATATTTGCCATCAGTTCCATAGTACGAACTGCTGGCTTTAATCTTGAAACTCCTCGATAAATATCGTGAAAAGAGTTTTCTTTTATATGTATTACTTCGTCCGGGCCATAGTCCACATCATTGTAAGTATATTTTTCAATATAAGTTTTACTGTCTGCGTGAATTGTTACGTTATCGGCAGGTAGGTGATATAGATGTGCGCCATCGAAGTATACAAAAATATTACCATCAAGAAGATAGTCTGTAATAAGGTTTCGCTTGAAAGTGCTTATGTCCTGAAACAGATTTGGCTCTGTGTTTAACAGAGTAGATACTTTTGCTCTTTTTACTCCTTTTACAACTCCAGAAAAGCCTTCCTGAGTTACTTCTAATGGAATTTCGGCAGTGTCATCAACTACAATATTTACAGCACGATTTACGATTTCAAGAGTTTCATAATACCTTTCGTAACGTGTTGTAAATTCTCTGGAAGACTGCTTATCAGAACCCAAGTATTGTTGGATAGGATTCAGCTTCTCTTCGACTTCTTGGGGCTGCTGTCTGCCCAAGATTCTGTCATACCACGCCATATTTTTCTCTTTGAATCTCTACCCAGCGCATCTGTTTTTGCGCTGTTGAAAGTTCTGGGTTCCTACCATAAATTGAATGTAGTTGCAGATGATGATCATGACAGAGAGTAACTGTGTGATCATAAAGTTCTGCGTGCATCTCTTTTATAAATTCATCTCTCCAGATGATTGTGTATTCGTCTGTGTAGTGGTCCGGTCTTATCTTTTTCTTTTCTCTTAACCACTTTGAGAGCAGCGGACTTAAACTATAAAAGTGATGGAAGTCTAATTCTGTATTCTTTCCGCATATTTCGCAGAATTTTCCTTTTTTGTATAGTGATTTTGCCTTGTCTCGTATATATTTTACTTTATCTCGTTTTAAGTCCATTTCTAATACCAAAATTATATCTAACTTCACGTTTTATGTCAAACACTATTTTTCCCATGTATTATTAGAATCCTGTGTGCGAGACTTCAAATGAATACAACGCATATCGTAATGCATCAGCCATGTGCGAAGCTCTGTCGTGTTTTGGTTTTTCTTTTGCGAGATTTGGATTTGGATCCCACTGGTATCCGTCGAGAGCTCTAAGAACTTCTGAACACTTACCGTCTACAACCAGGTTATCATTGTCTACTATTCCTCCAACATGAGAGATTCCGTCAAGTACAGACTTCTTCGCATTTACAGTGGAAATACTGTAGTTTTGTGCAAAGTCAAACCGAGTCTGCTGTGCGGCGGAGTCTATATAAATATAGTCAATATCCCATTTTTCGATACGCTTTTGAATTTCAATTGCATGTCCGTCGGTTGTGCGTTCTGCGTCTAAGTATTCATCGAGTACGTAAAACTTTGCCTCCGACCAGCAGTATGCTATAACTACAAAAGCCGTGGGATCTCGAAAACCAACGTCCAACCCCGCGAGTATGTCCATCTTTTTAGTTTCTAATTCTGATAAATCTGCAACACACTTTTCAGAGTTAAACGCCCAGATCTGACCTTCGTAGGTATTGAAATCCGCTTCGTACTCTTGTCTAAATTCTGCATCGCTCATGGACTTACGTGCTTCGTCAATATCTGCCTGTGACATCCGGGGGTTGTCGAGATACGTTGCGCGAATACTTATCCATTCTGGATATTCTGGATTGAATCCTCTTTCAAAAAATTTAGCAAACCAGTTAGTCTTTCCACGAGGAGTCGAGATAAAAAGCGCCTTCGAGTTTTCTTTGTCGAGAGTTGGTCTTAATGAGACATTAAATGCTTCTTCTCCTTCAGAGGTAAGCGCAGCCTCATCGAATATAATCAAGTCATAGGAACGACCAACACAAGAGTCCACTTGATTTACAGAACCCATACGAATCGTAGAGCCGTTAGTAAGTTCTATAACTTTGTCTTTTGCGTTATCTCTTCGTACTTCTAGGTCAAAATGTTTTATAAGATTTCTTTGCAGATCAAAAGAAATCTGAGACAAGGAATAATTTGGGGACATTATAAGAATGTTTGAGTTCGGTACCAGAGAGACTAATTGACCTATTATATTTGCTATGTATGTCTTGCCCTGGCGTCTTGATATTGCTGCATTAATAAAACGATATTTAGGATTATTAATCGCATTTATAATTGCTACCTGTGAAGGTAACGGTGTTATGCCGAGTAACTCCAAATAAGGACTTACTGGTAACTTGAGAAATCTTGTCTCAGAGTTTAATTCAAACAAAGCTTCCGTGCTTATATCTTGTCTACTTACCTGTACTGTCAATTAACTTCCTCCAGCTCCTATAGCTCCCAGTACTACAAATATCCCTAGCATTGCTACAATCATAACTCCTGCTATCATTGAACCATCAATTAGGAGTTGTTTGTTTTGTGCTTTTCGTCTGGCCGCTGCAAGTCGAGCATTACGAATATTTCGTCTTTCTCGCATCATATCATAATATAATGCATCATTTCCTGTCCAAAGCATTAAATCTTTTAACTCTTTTTCCATTTTCTCCATTCGAGAACGAGCCATTGCGATTTCAAGTGCTTGAGCTTCTACACTCTTTCCTGCAAATAGTTTGGACATTTTTGGAGCATTTTGATTTATTACATCTGCTTCTGAAACGCTTTCAGTCGCTTCAAAGAATTTCATGAAGTAGCCATACATGTCTTCAGCTTCTTTACCGGCTTCGACCATTTTCTTTACGCCGCGAAATGCTGTAGTTGCTAAACTCATTGCAGTTGCTATCTCTATCATCTCTTCTAAGTATAGATGGTAACATCGTCGCTGTTTACCATCTCTGGTACGCAATAGGCGTACACATTTGGACCTACGCTGTAACTTCTTCTTTGATTACTTATTCGAGATGCAAAGTATTTACATCTGTCAATGCTATACCAATATGTTGTGCGACCTCCGTCTAGTTCGCCGTCTAAAACTACCATCAATGCAAAAACGAGTACCATTCATCACTCTTTTTTACCCGTCCCTGCGTAAAGTCCGAACCAGGCTGCACCAGCACCCACGATTACTGAAATAAGACCTGCCTGTTCCATGGTAGGCTCTGGAAGTGCCATGAACCACATTGCACTTTTATAAAGTAAATAAATATAAGTGGTAATGAAAATACGAGGAAAAATTCTCCAAGAATCAATCATACTCGACAAGTCAATCCACTTTTGATAAGGATGTGGAGCAGCTTCTGGTTCTGGAGCAGCTCCGAGTTGATCTTCTAGCTCATCTATTCTATCTAGCAGAGCGTTGTATTTATCTAAGTCTACTTGTACTTCATTACGAGTATAATCATCCACCATTAATCCACCTTGTTTTTCAGTCTGTCTATAGACTCTTTATTGGCCGCTATTTTAGTATCTTGTAGAGAATCGTAAAGTCTTTGAGCTTTCTCTTCTTTTGAGTCTCTATGAACTTCAGCGTCAATAATTTTTTCAAGTTTTAAAAAAGGGATTCGCTCGTTTGGAACGAATCTCCAAGTATATCCTCTTTCTGTGTAAACACCAAAAACTGTTTCGGTAATTCCAATTTTTACGATAAGAGCTTCCTGACCATCAAGAATAACTTTTTGACCTTCATGAAATGCTCCGTTCATCTTAAATTTCATACCTTTTGCAAAGCTCTGAATAATGTCTTTTATCCAGAGCCCCACAACTCCAACAAAGAATAACGCCGCAAAAGGTTGCAATATTATCCAGATATTGAACAGCTCTTCATCAAATACTGGCATTACTTCACCAATACTAAATCAAAGTTTACTATACAGTCACTATTTGCTGAGCTAGTAGTTGCTCTAAAATCTATGTCTGTTTTTTCTTCAAATCGCAAAGGAATTGGAAACTCTCGAGTAATTGTACTCTGATAAGACTTCATCTCATTTTTGATTTGAAAAGCTCCTCCAAGCTCTCTTGCAAACATTTTCAAGTGGGCATCATCTCCTTTTCCAGTTCCTACAGTATAAGCTAACATGAAAGCAGTTGTCTGTGCAGGAACTGTATAAACTGCCATAAGTGTTTGTGCTACTTCAGGATCAATCTGTGCTACGACCGTGCCAGTTCCTGAAGTTACTCTTGCAGTAATAGTGCCTGCATTTGAGCCAGTATACTGCATACGAAAAATTCTTAAAAAGGTTGTAGCCCCTGTATCTACGGCTGTAAGTCCAGTAAGGGTAACTGTAGTAGTTTGAAGAGCATAATTTTCATCTAGCCCTTGTATTTCTAAAGTTCCAGTATCTGCCGCTTCTGTGCTAATCGCATAAATTGTTTGAGCAGTAGCTAAACTTGCCCAAGGGTACAATCCTCCTGCAGACCAAATACTCTCAGAAGTTCCTGCAAGAGCTAGGTTACTACCAAACTTATGAATATGAGAATTACCCTGACCAAGAGGGTGTCTTTGTAAAAGAAACTCTAAACCAAAACCACTCATTACCACTTCACCTTATTTGCCCAGTATGCTGCGGACATCTTGCCTTTTGCAATATTCTTTGCATGACGAGCTTTAAACGAACGACGTCGAGCTGCATAAGCTGCACTCTCGCCCTTCTTTTTAGGTGACCCAGAGACTCCTTGTTGTCCAAAGCGTATAGTCTTCACTTTGCTGCCCACTTTGGCTACAACTATGTGCGACTTCTTTGGGTGCTTGGGAGTCCGTTTCGGCTTGTTATAGCCTTTAACGCCTGCTCTCACAAGTCTTGGGTCTTTTTTTCTACCTTTTCTTTTTACGGCCACTTTTCTTTCTCTTACGAGCATATGTAGAGACATATGTCGGCTTTCCGCCTGGATTACCAGCGGCACGTTTTCTACGAACAGCAGAACGAATTTGAGCTTTTGTCATTCTTGCAGCCTTCGCTGCAGGAACACACTTCGGGTATTTTTTACTTCCAGCTTGCCCACGACCGCAGGGCTTATAACCACCTCCTTTTTTCGGTCGAGATATGTCTACCCATCGTTCTTTGAACCACTTACGAAGTCCACCGCTATACTTAGCCACGTTTCTTTCTCTTCTTCGCATTCTCATAGGCTTTATGAGTGCTGCCAGGCATGTAAACTTTTGCAGTTCCTCTGCCATGAGAGTGAATTCCTCGAAGACCTAAAGAACGTGCTCTCTTTCTTGCTGCAGTTGCAGTTTTATACACGTCCTTTTTCATTAGTAGCCTCTTTTCTTTTTCTTCTTACGTTTCTTCATGGAATGATGAGCCATTTACTTTCCCATGCGGTATTTACCGCCTCTGGCTTTGTAAGTCTTGACAAGCCAAGCATTTGCGTAAGCCGAAGGATAAACCTTAAACTTACGTTTTGTTTCAGCCTTTACTCTGGAGTACAGAGCTTTGTTTGTAGGAACTGGACGTTTGCGAGCGACTTTCTTTTTCTTTCTAGCCATGCTTCTCAGCCCAGTCAGCAATCTCCTCCTTTGTAATCACTCCATCGTCATCCGTGTCTGCATCAAGAATGCTTTCTTCTACAATTGCTCCTGCAATTTTTTCTTTTTCTTCGTACACTATTTCGTCGTGCATAGGTGCTACAGGCTCAGGAGCTGGAGCGTCTTTTACAGCAAGACCTTTCCACTGTCGCACTTTATTTTCAGCTTCGACCTGAGTAGCTGTAATGGCATAGTTATGCTTATACTTCGCATGCCATCTTCCTTTATCTTCCCAAATTTCTTTCATTTACGCCTCCTTCTAGGCTTAAAGCCCTTATCAATCGCATTGAGAAGCCTTACCATACGTTGTGCAGACTTCTTGCTCTTTGCTTTGGCTTTCTTTTTCAACTTCTTTCCAACTTTTTTGTAAACAGTTGTTCCTTTAATTGTGTAAGGCATTGTAAAATCTGTGCTTCCCAAATGTAATGTAGGAAGTCGTTGCCCAATCAGGCTTTACATAGTCTGCATGATACCAAAGTGCTCCTTTTGTTTTATCTGGAAGCAGAGGCACAGCAGCTGCTACAAATATACTTTGTCTCCAAGCGAGCTGCTCTTTTGGGTCATCTGAAAGACCGTCACAGTACCAGCTAAACTGACACCGATGACGATACTCTCCGCCTTCTGTAGTGACTTCGCAGATTGTGTTCGGGAAATTCGGCGATTTCACTCGATTCATTACTACGTGTCCTACAGCTACCTGGCTTTGAAAATCTTCTCCTCTTGCTTCGAAATAGATTGTCAAAGCGAGGCACATCAACCCCGCTATCATCCCATAAATACGGTGGCTAGCAATCCGGCTAGAAAAAGTATCACACCGCCTCCAACATGAATAATGCGAGTCTCTATACGAGTAATCGCTTCGTCAATGTCATCTAATCTTTGAAAGTTTGTTTTCCATCGTTCTTCACACTGTACTTCATGAGCCTTGAGATCAGATTCCAATGTGTGAATACGAAAATCATCACGAGTTTCCATCACTTAAAAGTTTTTCCATCAACTTACCATAGTTGCCTTGTCCAAAAGGGATGGACTCGTTTATCTGTACATTAGTCTGATTTTTGATAGTAGAGCCTTTGGCTTTCTCAAGCTCCGTCTGTGCTTTGATTTCATCCATTCTCATTTTGTGTGCTAAAGAAAGAAGATCTGATAAGTCTTTTTTACTATAGACTCCAGTTTCTTCGGCTTCTTCAAGTTTGGATGCGATGATGTTATCCAGAAGAGAGGCAATATTATTTCTGTTTCGATAACCAGTATCGAGATACACAGTGTCAATATATTGTTTTACTTCGCGCTTATTCAGCGTCTCAGCTACGGCGTTTTCTGATAACGCCATAACTTGAGACACTGCTGCGATGTTTCCGTACTGGAGATAAGCATTCGCTACTTCCAGTCCTTCCGGAGAGATAGTTGTTAAATCTTTAGCCATGTTTCAATTATATATTCAAAGACATGGAAAGTCAAGATTTATTTTTCTATCCTAGAAGTTATATCCTATTGTAAGTCCGAAAGTTCGTGGTGCATTGAAATTTCCATATGTACCCAACTTATCGTCCTTTTGTGGATCTCTACGATAGACATATGCTTCATCAGTTAGATTTCGTACCCAAAATTGAATCCAAGCATCTCCAATTTCTTCAAAGGAGAGTGAAGCGTTTGCAATGGTGTGAGCATCATTCATGAGTGCATATTGTGAAAATGCGTGAGCGGCATCCGTTTTGCTTACATCAAAATGTGCATTCATTACAAAGCTGTTGAAATACTTTGTATAGTCAGCTCCGACATTGAAAACATTTTCGGGTGTAAAAACAATAAACACAGGCTGTAGTTCACCATTAAATGGATTTACAGTATCAGGAACGTTTGTTGAAGTATAAGTATATGCTGCTCTCACTTGCAATTCATCTGTGAGTGCAAACTGTCCATCTAGTTCAAAACCATTAATTTTTGTAACTCCGGGTGCGTTCAGAGTTTCCAGAGTATTTCGAGTTGTCTGAGTAATTGGATCAAAGTTTACTTGACTAAAGTCAATTTGTGATCCTGTTCTGTCCATTGTAAATGCTGCCATATTCAATCGAGAACGACTCTTTTCATACTTTAGTCCAATTTCGTAAGAGTCTACATCTTCAGGCCCAAACTCGTTAAATGAGAGAGAACGAGAAGACGCGCCTCCAGATCTATAGCCTGTTGCATATTTTGCATAAATATTCATACTGTCTGTAGCATCCCAAGCAACGATAGCGAGTGGGTTGAATCTAGAAGTTTTGAAATCCATATCCCAGGCTGAATCAAGTCCTTTTACTTTATAAAGTCGTCCCTCTTTTGCATCTTGAGTTTGACGACCTCCAAGAGTAAAATGCCAGTCATTTAAGTTGTATGTGAGCTGTCCAAAAATACCGTAGCTTTCAGAAGTTGCTCGAGAGCCGCGATCGATTCTCCAGTTCTCGTAAGCCCACGTTGACGGATCTAAGATTGTATACCCCGTAAGGTCTGAGTTCCACTGGTTTGTAGAAGGAGTTGCTGCTTCTTCCCAAGCATTTTCTTTAAAATAATACAGGCCTGTTACATAGTCAAAGTCTCCGAGAGAGTCTACAAGTTGAAACTCTTGAGATACTTGGTCTTGTCCTAGTCTTGAAAGGCTATACCTACTAAAAACACGATTTGGTACAGGTGCAGGCACTCGATGCGCTCCTCCACTGTTATCCCATTGCTCAGAATCTACCTCTCGGTACGAAGTGATTGACTTAAATATTCCATTTTTAATGGTTAGTCCCATCCCCGCCGTTTGATTACCGCTTTCTGCTTGAGGAACACCAATATCTGCTACGGCCATTCGATCATTTCCTTCTACAACGATGAGATCTGGGAGTGGATCAAGTCCTTGATTGTTTGGGTCGAAGTTCAAAAGCTGAGAATAGAAGGGAGTGTTATCGTCTGTACCTACATCGGCAGTAAAATATATGGTATCTTCCCAATCTGCACTAAAACGAAGCCCTTTGCGATCAAAATAGTTCCATCCTTTTTGACCTTCGAGAGGATTTTTAATGGTTTCGTCTTGATACTGCGAAATAACATCAAGTTTTGTTGCAATATTTCCAATATACGGAAAATTTATGTGAGCTTCTGCATTTCTTGAGTTGTAGTTACCTGCTCCAACTTTTACAGAGCCCTCTAAGTAGCCTGTGGGCTTCTTTGTTATGAGACTGAGAGCGCCTCCAGACGTATTTCTACCAAATAATGTGCCTTGTGGGCCCTTAAGAACTTCAATACGCTCAATATCTAGTAGGGCAGCGTTAAGTCCGTGCTGGCGTCCTAGATATACTCCGTCAATGTAAATACCTACACCCTGTTCTCTTGCTGGTTGATTTGCATCAAGAGGAACAATTCCTCGAATACCAACAGTGAGAGCAGTTTGTCTTGCTTCAAATGTAGCAATGTTAAGTCCGGGGACAGAACCGTCTCCTAAATCTAGTAAAGATTGTACGTGCCGTTCTTCCAGATCCTCCGCAGTTTCTACAGACATAGAAATTGGGGTATCTTTCAGTTGAGTTTCTCTTTTAGTTGCAGTTACGACGATTTGCTCAATCTCTGGGCCGTCCTGTGCAACCGCGATAGTTGGTATAACGAGTAGTGCTAAGATGTATTTATTCATGATTATTTCCTCCCATTTATATTATATCAAAAAATTGTGACAATTTGATGACAATTTAGAAATATTTTTTCCCTAAGTGGTACGTATGAGGGTGCGCGCAGGCGTTCTGGAACGCTTAGTCAATTAACCGCCCCTGGATGAGAATGATTCTCATTTGGACTTATCGATTTTTCCGATCAAATCCAGGATTTCCATCGAAAAATTTCATTGTACTTTTAGAGTCAGATCCGTATAATGAGCATCATGGACTTACGGGCAGGACGCCACTAACCCAGACAACACAGAGGTGCTTATGTCTAATTATACCGAAAGCATGGTCGCGAAGCTAACTGCTGCCGCTCCTATTTCGTTTGCCGATGCGGAGAAATTCGCGTCAGAATTTAATCTCAGCAAGCAATCTATCATTGCTAAAACCAAGTCGCTAGGACTGGAGTATATTCCACAAGCGCGTCCCGCCAAGCGGGCAAAAGGCTTGACCAAAGCCGATTTGGTTGCATCCATCGAGGGAAAGCTGTCAGCGAATCTCGATGGTTTAGAACTGGCGAAGGCATCCGCTCTCGCTTCTTTGCTAGATGCCTTGCAATCATAGCATGGTCTGGAGCGGTGGTTATTGCCACCGCTCCATTTTTTCGGGATTCGCATCCATCACTTACTCAATCACTAATGGTAATCGGTTTATGTCTTTTAACAATTCAAGCAATTCAGACCAGACAGCACAATCTAATACTGCTCAATCTGGTTTCGCTAATCGGTTGGCTATCTTAACCATCGATACAGAAACAGCGTCACTTCATGGTGACGTTTATGATCTCGCCTATGCTATTCACGACAAGCGCGGCAATATTGCGGTTCAGCGCAATTGGCTTGTGAATGAAAATTTCACTGACGCGAAGCGCATGATGGGTGCATACTACGCAAGCAAATTATTCTCGCACTACGCTCCCATGCTTGACCGTCAAGAAATTCACTTGACCGATTGGTCAGAAATTGTCGACACAATGCGCGCTGACATTGCACAGCATGGCGTGAATGTAGTCGCCGCTTACAATCTGCCTTTCGATATGCGCGTCATTCGCCAGACTAATGCAACGCTTGGCACTGGCAAGCCAATATTTCGCAACGCTGTCAAACTGTTAGATATTTGGCAATTCATTTGCGAATCACGATTGGACAACAATCTATACCGATCGGTTGCAATCGATAACGGTTGGATTTCCAAAGCCGGTAACGTCAAGACCGGTGCGGAGTTCGCGTACCGCTACACTTTCGGCGATCACTCTTTTATTGAAGATCACACTGCATTGTCCGATGTTCTGATCGAGATAGAATTATTGACTGCGTGTTTCAAAACGCGCAAGAAAATTCCTTACAATATTCTCGACGGTCAGGCATGGCGCATTGTCAACAAAAATGCCGGTCACGATACCGATATTCACGGAGGCGTTTCCCGATGATATACCAGAAGAAAATTATCTTTTTCGATTTAGATCACACTGTGATCGATTCAAGCCACCGACAGCTTACAAAAGCCGATGGTTCACTGGATCTGGATCACTGGCGAAAAAATTGCACGTTTTCAAAAATCATGCGCGATACTGTTCTGCCTATGGCATACCATTGGCGACGATTGCAGAATCATCCGCACGTTGATATTGTCGTTTGCACTGCTCGTGTAATGGGGCCAGATGATATTCTTTTTCTCAAGCAGAAGAATCTGCAATATCGCGATCTGCTCTCTCGTGATTTAGGCGACACCCGACCCGATCATGAATTGAAGCTGGAAAAAATATTGCGCTATCTGACTCAACGCAATATTCCGACTGCTCACTGGTCACGTTTCACAATTTACGATGATAATGATTCGGTTCGCTCTATCTTGAACGATCGGTTATCAATCAAGGCAATTGATCCCAGACCTATTAACAAAAGGATGCGCGCACTATGATTAACTTTCTGAAAAAAGCGTCACTTGTCACACTTGGCGCACTGGCGGGATTCGCGATTTCGGTTGCCACTCTCACACTACTTTACTACCTGACCGTTTTGATTTTTCTGCTAGAATAAAAAGTGACATGGCCCCTTTTAATCCCGCTTCGCGCGGGATTTTTTTCGCCTATAAAAAATGCCACATGGCACCCTGGGTAAATGAGAACGATTCTCATTTGGGCCAGGCCGGGCAAATGAGAATGATTCTCATTTGGAATTTTTGGCGCGCGGGCGCCAGTGCGAAACCGAAGTGCGCGACCGAAGGTGGGCCAGGCGCCATTATAAGTGCGCAAGCGAATTTTGTCAAGTCTTTTTTGCGGGGTCGCACAAAATTTTTTTAACCTGGCCCGGTCTCTGCGCCAAAGTGCCAGACCGATCGTTCCAATATAAGCCGCGCCGATTATAGTGCCTTTTCGAAAATTTGTCAAGTACTTTATGCACGTTTGCCCGGTTTAGCGCAAGTTAACCTGGTCTCGGCGGGGTCAACACCCGGATAAATTTGGATAATTGGAGCAAATTATACTTGACACGCCCGACCCCGCGTGCGGCCCCCCGAAATTCGTTTGCGTTAGTTTACGACTAACCTGGAAAAAACATTTGACAACCAGTGCAAAAGCTCTTATAATATGTAGTATGAAATTTATAGTAGACAAAATTAAAAAGCAATGGACACCTGAAGAGGTGCAATACCTATTGGATGTGGCTGAGTTCGTAGCGTTAGATCTCGGTATTACTGACATACGCAGCAAAGTGCGCTTCCAATTCCTTAACTGCAACAAGACCTACCACGGCTACTGTGAAAAAGATAGCAAGCGTGTAATCTCTATGTTCCTGTTCCACGAGAACGACTTTGATGCACTTGCTAAGACTGTAGCACACGAGATGGTTCACGTCAAGCAGTTTCTTCGTGGTGAACTTACAAATGGTTTTAGGTGGCTTGGTAGCGATGCTTGGAAACACGCTGAGTATGAAGAACAACCCTGGGAGCATGAAGCCGAACAGTATGAGAGGGAGATAGAAATATTATGAACAGTGAAGCAAGACGAGAGATTTTGATGATAGCCGGTGGCATGATGCTCGAAGGCGTAACGAAGGAAGATGTAGTAAAATACTTGGCCGTTATGGACTACGACCCCGTTGATATTGAGTGGTGGTGCAATACAACGCTTATCGAAGATTAGTACCAGGATAAAAATAATTGTTGACATCTTTGGTCAAACCCTTCATAATATACACATACTTTCGGGAGACAAGAAAAAATGGAAAATGTAAATTACACTCAAGAGATGACCGATGCCCTCGTTCAAGCATACGTTGCTTGCCCTAACCGAGTTGTTGTCGATCAGTACGCTGAGCTTTTCAACAAGAGTTCACGATCTATAATTGCTAAGCTCGTTCGAGAAGGCGTTTATCAAGCTCAAGAGCGAGTAACTAAGACTGGTGAGCCAGTTGTACGAAAGCAAGATCTTGTTGAGAAGATCGAAGCCATAACGGGGATTGACTTACCCAGCCTTGCGAAGGCAAGCAAGTCAGACTTAGTAGAGTTGTCTACTTTCATCGAAGCTAACGTAGTACCCGCAGGTACTGATGAAGAAGTTGTAACTGCTCAAGAGCTTGAAGCCGCTCTAAAAACCGCTTACGATTGGCAGCCTGACGTATAGTTACTATACGTAACATGTAGTCAGGCTTACCAGGGTAGTACGGGGAACCCTGACAGCCCGTACCGCTTGTAATGCAATAAGCGTCGAATTGAGTGCATTCGCGAGAAGGGTTTATGGTCGTTAGTGGTTCGGCATTACCTCAACTTACGTGAGAAAAAATAAACAAATGTGTAACCTGGGTAGGCCTTGTGTAGAGAAGGCCCAACAGACAGGAGCTAGGTAGGGAAGGGCTGGCACTGTCACCGCAACCCGTCGAAGGTTTTTTCGA
>Ga0255768_10000952_pt1 | contig 30518 bp, 40 predicted proteins | sample 071ome_33_FD_179983 | JGI IMG/M metagenome (GOLD analysis project Ga0255768, IMG submission 179983) | Coastal salt marsh microbial communities from the Groves Creek Marsh, Skidaway Island, Georgia - 071412AT metaG (version 2) | ecosystem: Environmental > Aquatic > Marine > Intertidal zone >...
TCAGTATCAATGAGGATTTGTTCATCTAATGTGATGTGTGAGGGAGTAGCATCCCTATCATAATCATTGTTCATTGGATCTCCATGTTTTCCTCATTGTAACATAGATTGGGTGTTTGGCAGCCCTGTCACGATAAGTTTTAAATATCTTAGCACATTGTGCCTTCTCATTAGTTAATGCATCATGTTCTTGTGGTAATACTGGTGTCCCTCCACGATCGCCTGTATGGTAGTATGGCGGTTTGGTAGCATACTTCCTACCTGAAGAGTGGTTGGCATACCTTCTAGACCGTGTAAACCCCATCTCAAGGAACTTACGACACATATCCATACCAATGAAATCTTCTTGGTCCATATATCGTTGGAACATAGCATAGATTTGTGTGGCTGATTGTAATGCTATGTCAGGGGTTCTAAATCGCCAATGAGCACAAATAATGTCTGTATAAGGGCGAACCAATAGAACTCCTTGCTCTCCCCTTCCAATACGATAAAGTCTACGAGTGTCTGGATCTGTGAAGTCAAGTTGTTTGTAATCCAGTTCATAATCAAACTCTTTCATCGTTGGCAATAACAAATAGTAGTTCCATCATACTGTTGTTGACAGACTGATGTGAGAGGTGGTTGTGGTCTGAATAGATTGAGTAATCCTACTGTCACAATAACAGTTTGTGATAAGGCAACATAGAGTAGCAACCGATGCTTGTGACGATAAAAAGGAGCGTTAATACGATCAGACCACCGTAAATAACGCTCCCACATAGTTTTCATTCTGCCCAACGTAGTGTCTTGAGGTATTCTAACACATTATCTCGTACCCACATCAGTTCATGATAACATTCTTGATTGTGAGCACACTGCCTGAGCGCGGGATCAGGTTTGTGTACGCTCTCGATGAACAGATCTAGTCCCCTGTTCCAACGTTCGGCATCGGTCATTGTACTTTCCTCAGAATGATTGAGTTGTTATCTTCATTTATATCCCATTCTATCTCATCATCCTCTTCCCAACCCAATTCCTTAAGAATATCTTCAGGAATAGACAGGACTAGATCATCACTTTCCTCCTCCAGTGTAACAGTATAACTTGTAACTGGGGTTGTATCGTTCGATGTACTTTCTCGCATGATCATAGCAGGTAAACCAACATTTTTTGTTCTCTGTTTTGTCCTCAAGGAAGTAAGGGAATGTCTCCACATACGGAAACAATTCCAACTTACGGGAGTTAGTTACGGAAACTTCCGCATTCTTACGGCGCTTCGTTGTTTTCTTGGTGGTAGATACCGTAGGTTTCTTCGTTTGTTGCTTGGAGGTACGGGTCTTCGAAGAAGTGCTCCGTGAGTTCTTCGATGTTGTCGTTAACTTCTCCGTGTTCTTCTTTAGTGCTGCTGCTGTTCTCGATTTTGTCGAGTTCTTGCTCACAGTAGTATTGGAGGAGGTCGATGAAGTCTTGCTCCGTGAACGAGTTGAAGATGCTTTCGCCTGGGTCTTTTTCGTCCCACTCGATCGTGAAGGTTGTTTCATTTTCTTGAGTTACTTTGATCATTTGACTGAGTGTTGAACAATCTTACCGTGGAACAGTGTAACATGACAGATGGGACACTTAGCATAATAAGCATCCCACTTAGCAGGTTGTAACCTAATTGTGGTGGTGATGTCCACAGGTGTTACTCTACCATGTAATCCACTTGGTTCATAGGGCACACGCTCACTGTCAGTGAATACCTGTGTACCAGTGTAATCTACCTCATACAATTCACCTGCTGGACTAATCCAGTAGCATCCACATGTCTGAGATAGTTCTTTAGTTTGTAAATTCCTATTCCAGAATCCAGGTCCCAGGTCATAGGAGCAGTGAACTGTATCGTAATACATTATTTGATGAATCCCTCCTCTGTCAACCACTTACGAGTGAGTGGGGTCAGTTCGTAGTCTGTCCACATGGTGCCAGCAGCACACGACTGGAGTGCTTTCATGGTCATTCCCTCAGTTCTGCCTGCCCACGACGCTTCCGCCTCCCAGGGGACCGCTGAGGCATCGTAGGTACGCTCTGCCAGGGTACGCCACAGCACAGGCACGTCCTCTTCATTGTGGATGATGGCAATCATACTATTTTTAATACTACCTGCCATACAATCTTGTGCTGCATGCCATCCTTCGTGCCTCATTACCATCATTAATGTGGCAGGATCATTCATATACCTCTTGTTGAGGAAGAAGTTATTACCCACAGTATGATACACACCACGGTGCATCTTGGGGAAGTAACGTTCATTAGCAAGATATACTTTCACACCAATTTGATTGAGTGACATGAGCATATTATTAAACTCTTGTGTCACTGGTGTGAACTCTTCAGTGTTATCGTAGTTAGAACTAATGTCTAATAGACTGAACACTTCCTTCACATCCTTAGTACACTCACGGAGCAACATACATCCAAGAGAATCCATAGTATAGAAACCCTTGGTGATCTTGTCCTCATTAGCGAGAGCGAAGTTTGATACTCCTAGACTAGCTATCGTCAGGAATACGGGGATTAGCGAACGTACCATAATTGTGTGTGTAATAAAGGAAATTGTTAATAGTACGATGAATGCCCAACGATTCTTTTACCGCTAACCATGACTCGTACTCTAGTTGTAGATCTTCACCTAATTCAATATTTACTTCCATTTAGGTCCTAATGCCCATCCTACTAAACAATATCTAGTACCAGTCTTTACTGGTTTGACACGATGTCTGATACGAGAATCAAACATAACTAGAGAACCTTTCTTCTTTGGCACAGTGACCAGCACTCTACCATGACAATCATCAATCAATTGAACATCACCACCAGTGTACTCATCTTCATCAGATAATTGTAGTGTGAAAGAGATCTTCCTCACATACTCTGTAATATCTTGATGTATTTCAGTCCACGATGGTGGAGCAACTAATGTAGTTTGTTCAGGAGAAGAATCTGCATGCCAATCATAATAATGTCCTGGTGTGTATTTAAGATGATGACACTCAGTATATGATAATGCTCTTAGCTCATATTGAAAGAATGATTCATTTGCTAAGTTAATATAGTTACATAAGAAAGAAGGCACCCAGTCATATGGTAGTGACCAACGTGCTTCTACTTTACGTGCTGCTTTTTCTTTAGTATCACCCTTTGCTGTGCCATCTCTTGGTTCACAGTTATTCATGTAATAACTAGTGATCTCATCACAAAGGAAGTCGGGAAGATTAGTCTCCCATTGTACAATAGAAGAACCCTTTGCCATAGGAGCAAAGGGTTTTATGTTCATTGCTCCTTTGGATACAACAGCATTAGCGTTCCACAGATTCCTCAAGTTCTCCCTCCTTATAATACAGAATTTCTTCGTCACAATCTTCTTGGTCAAGCATCATCCACTCCATGAACTCTTCACCCACAGCAATAGCATCTTCAACACGTCCTTTCTTCATGAGGAATTTGAAACGACGGTTACGATTTGCCATGATGGCATCAACTTGCTTGGACACAGATTGTTGCTCTTGTTGGAGGGGATTCATTTGATTACAAGTGAGTTAGCGAGGTGGTCATATTGCACGAAGGTTTTACCCTCGGGCAGGATCTCCATGATAGCACGGGCGAAGTCATTTGGGAAGCGACCGTGGTATCTCCAGAACTTATTTACTTGCTCTGGTTCAAGGTCAGCACGTGGACAAACACGTACTGGTGTGGCATCATAATTAATTGGAGCAAATAGATCTGAGATGTGAGTAAACTTCTTCATTTGGTGTAAACATTGTCAAAGGTGTACGTCTGAACAAAATCAACAGCAGATTTGTACATTTTGTACTCATTAGGGAGCATGTCTTCCCAGTCTACCGTATCTTGACTAGTCCAGTCAATAGTACCATCGTTTTCATCAACGAGATATGTAACAACTTGACCCTGTTCCATCATGATGGCTTCACCATTGACGACAACATACATCAGATCGTGGTCCATTGGTTTGTGAGAAGAAAGTGTACTATAGTAATTTAGCAGACAAAATGTCTGCTGTCAACCTCAACGCTTGTAGAGGTAACCACCAGCCCAGTCAGCATGTTGGAGTAACCATTCACGTTGCTCAATGATCAGCAGGTTAAAACGAACGTGCTTAGCAGGCGCTTTGAAAGAAGCAGGTTTGAATACTTCACCAGTCTTACGATCAACGAAAGCGTGAACACTACGGGAAGCAGGACGATTGTGGTTAGGAACCTCCATGATGATCTTGTGATACTTACGACCAGACTCGATCACAAACTTATACTCAGGAGCATCATAACCACCGACTTTACCATGGTTACGATCCTTGAAGTTCTGCTCCAGAGCATCACACAGCATCAGGGTATACTTTGTGACGTTGAGTTGGATAGTGTTACGAGCATCCTGAGTGGCACAGAAGTCAGCGAAGGTCTCGGTGGTCATGTCGTTGTCTGAACTGTGTTCAGTATAGAGGGTCTTGGTGGGGTTTGGGAGGGAGATCATGACAGTTCTAGTTTTGTCCACTCGATGGCGTCAGCGCCAGCAGCATCGTCATCATGGAGGTCGATCATGTCAACATCCATGGTCTCCTGACATGTTAGTTTGCCAAACAACATGTCGATAAATTCGTGATCTTCTTTAGTGAACATTACAGTCTGGGTGTGGTTGAGGAAGGAAAGAACAAACACTATCAACAGAATAGTGGGGAGTAATCTTTACCACTGTACTCATCAAGGTTAAAGTCGATAAGAGTGCCACCGTTGTTAATACGTTGGTTAGCATCATACATTGCCTCGGAGCGGGTTACGGTACGGAAGGAAGTCATCTCAGTCTCAGCACCAGGGTGCCAGACAACACGTTGAACGAAGCGTTTGCCAGTGCCGACAGGGAAGAAATCGACGGTGACGGCGGACTGTTGGATCTTCAAGGGGTTGCCTCGTTTGGTATGAATATAGTATAACCCCCCAGGAGGGCATCCTGAGGGGTCGTGTGACACTAGATCAATTGTCCATCATGTCAAGACAGAATTTCTTGCTAATCTGACATGCCTGTTCCATAGTAGCATCACCGATACAATGTCGTGATGGGATGTTATGAATGGAGCAATAATCCTTGTAATCAAACAAAAACTTCTTAAGAATCCACTTAGGAGTATTACCATCCTGAGGCAATCCTTTCATAAATGTAGACTGTTTTGTGTCACGATATCGCTTGGTCAAGAATTTATAAAATTCTTTACGCTGACCCTCATTAAGCACCTCATTCATAAACTCGTATGTATATCTACATCCACGAAGAGTAGAACCAGTGACAAAGTTTTCAGGAAATATTTCTTCCCACAACTTAATACCATTAATATGGCACTGAAGACCTTTACCGATACTGTTATCATAGGTTAGCATGAGATAGAACTGGTTAAATGATTTCAGTTCAAGGGCATCATCTTCTAGACTACCAAATCGATCACAGTGGAGTTTTAATGCTTCCATCACAGTGAGAATCCAACATGCTTCAGGGTCATCAAACAGCACACCTGCTCGAATAATATCAATCTTCGTAAGTTTACGACGCTTACTATTGAGAGCATGAAACAATTCTGCTTCTAATTTGATACATTGTTCCAGAGTTGCGTCATCATCATGCTCTAGCAACATTGCTGGATATACTTCACCACTTTCCTTTGCTTCTGCCAGTTGAAAAAACACTCCCTTGTGTTGCCCATCAAGACACCAATCTCCACCTTGTTCACCAAGATATGTTGGACGCCGAGCAATTACACCTGGCACCAAAAGCATACGATTCAATTGACTGAATTCTTTGATAGCAGCAGGACTAAAATCTCGTTGATATTGAGTAGAAACTTTAATGTTACTCACATCATCAAACTCTACATAACGTAGTTTCTTACCATGAGCACCAGGACAAATCCATTTCTTTGCTTGCTTTTCTACTTTAGGATCAGCAGCAATTTGAGCAATTGTTTGATACATTTTTACCTCGTTGTTGTTTTTATCGTCCACTAATTGTGTGGACATTTCTAATTGTAGCACATTACTCATTGAAGTCAAGCATATACTAAAAACCCTCAGAAGGGCATCCTGAGGGGTTGTATGACATTGTGTAAGGTGGTTGCCTCAGAAGTCTGCTAGCAGGTCTTCTGGTAGTGTCTCAGGTGTCTCCCACAATTCTTGTTCACTCATTTCTCGAATAATACTCTCACGGAGTTCATAATCACCAAAGATGTCGCCTTCAAATTCGTTGTTCATGATTCAAATACTGGAATAATTTCTGTTTTAAGGTGTTGAGTTTTGTTGATGTGCTGTTCCCACATGGAAGCATCATCAAGATTATAGAACACTGCCTGTTCCATAACAAGTTTCTTTTTCTTGGGTTTCATGTACACAACAGCGTACTTCATAATCAGCCTCGGGAGTGGTTGCCAACAACAGGAATAACATGCTCTAAGTCATGTTTATATACGATCAAGCACACATTACGTGCTGGATCATCTTCAAATACTCTAATACAGATACTACATGTACCTGTCTCTGGGTCACAAAACTTGACCCAACCATGGTGCTCTTTGTATATTACTTCCGTGCCTACTGGATACATCTGTACCTCTTCTTTGGATTGAATTTGACCAGGCATCGGAGCAACCATGATGAATCTCAAATAGGTGGAACATTAACAATCGTACTCTCTACTCTCCATGTCTGCCATTTGGCGTTGTAACTCTTTAATGTAGTCATCTTGGTCACGGATCTTATCGTTTTGATCCTTGATGAGTTCTTTCATCTCATCAACCATGGATTTTTCTATGTCAGTCATTTGTATCAATTGAATACAACTATACTACTTAGTAACTTTTGTATCTACGTTAACAGTTGTTTCATTTACAATGACATCAGAAATATTAGAGATAATACTAAAAGTCTTATTAATAAAGGATCTTACTTTGTCATTCATGTTGTTGTCTACCCACGATTGGTAGATAAATGTGGAAATGCCCACAATAAATGCTGCCACAGTAGCAGCATAATACACTGTCATTTGAGTGTACTTGTTGTCAGGAAGTTTCATTAACAAAATGATAAAATTGATGGTCTCATTGGTTTAAGAATAGGCATAGCAGTGTATGCTCTAGTCTTGCTTACATCAACAACATCCCCTACTTTTATAGAGTTGATTGGAGAGTGGTATTGTCGTTTCTTTGTGTTGTAGAATCCCCAGATAGTACGAGATTCATCGCCACCATTGTACACCCACCTACGAGTAGATACAAGCCAAATTGCAATAACATTACTTTTATGGCGAATTGCCTCGTAGTTGTATCCTCTTGGTGGTTCATGGGGAAAATCATTGGGTAACTCAATCATTAAATCCAAGGTAAGTGCTGTCGGGATAGATGCCCATCTCTTCACAGCGACACTCGTAAGCAATACGCTTGAGCATCTCAATGTCCATCTCTTCAATGGACTTGAGAATGGTACGGCGGAGTTGAAGATCGATGGCGTCGTCAGTGATCATGATTCCCTGTCGTTGACTTTTAAAGTATAGGGCATCGTACTTCGGCATGGCAGTTGGGTGGACAGTTCAGGAATCGGACTCAAGATACATGTAACCAAGGCACTTTGCCAGGTATCCTTCTAGATCATTATCTTTGATACCATGGCGTTCTGCTGTATTTTTAACAGTGGCAATAGGAGCACCCCACATCAAATCAATGAGAAACTTTAACTCCCGCTCATTTAAACTAATGTCAACACTTTTCATTTTTTATACTAGAATAAGGTCCACGATCGAAACCAGTCATTTGATACCCTTCACGTAGGGCTTGAATAATAATGTTATCATAAGAGTGTGAATGAAGAGGAATATGTCTGTGAAGAAGAAAGTCTTCACAATCTTCTGCTAGTGCTTCCTTCACTTCATGTGACAGTGACTCGAATTCGAACATGTGCTTAGTATCTCTCTGGAAGATTTAGGTCAACTGAACGGTATCCTAGCATCAGATCCCTCAGTTCTTCAGCTTTCTTAAGATTCTTTTTATGGTATTTGATTACATCGTGAATACCACACAGCATCTCTTCATAGGTTTGACGTGCTGATACCCTCTCATCTTGAAGATAATCATCGATGGCATCTTGCATCCTATCTTTACGTTGCTTGGCATATTCATTTTGCCAGTAATCATCTGGCACTTGAATTTCTGGTCGTCCTTCAATAGTCATAGTAGTAAAAGCAAATTAACATGCCCATGATACCCATGAGTATCTGGTTCCTTTGGTAACTGGTGTCACATAATGTGGATAGATGAACAGCGATGGGAATATAATATACTCCCCTGCTTTGATGTCAATGGGTTCTTCACATAAATGAAATACACCACCCTCATAGTCATCATTGAGGCATCCTACCATACTTAAAACAGGAATACCAGAAGGTCTTGAGTTGAAAATAGAGTGAATATGATCCACATGTTCCTCTATACTCTCACCCACACTATATTTGTTGAATCTAACATGTGTATTAAAAAAAGCCTGAGAGAATTTACCCATTTTGGTGTTAGCATACTCAACCAATCCCTGTTGTAATAATGGTTGAAACTGTTTGGACAGGGATTGATTGTCAGTGACTACAAAATCGTTGAAAGATTCTCTGTGATCATCACCGTGATTGTACCACTCATGTGGTTTCCATTTACAGTATTTCTCTAGGTATGTGATAATATCAATAGAATCATCAGCATCCATTAGTTTATACTTTACAATATAATCACTAATCTGTGTCGTCTGGGAAATCATACTCTCGTCTCATCTTTTCAAGTTCACGACTCAGTTTCCAATTATTGATTTTAACAACAGTACCAATAGTGATCAAATAATATGTCCTCTTTATCTGTACCCACAAGTTTTTGACTTGTAGGTCAATAAACACACCAACATTTGGATCAATCACCATTAGTGCCAATACAATGGCAAAAACACAAATTAGTGATGTGTAGTATAAACTCATACCATAAATGCCTCCAACGCTCCAACTTTAGGTTTTACCTTCTCTGGGTATTTAACAATAACCAGTTCAGTTTTATCATAGCGTTTAGTACCAGACATTTGGTATGGGAATGTTAGATATCTAAACTCAGTCCACCCGTGATACAGTGATCGAACAGCATCACTGTTGTCATAAGACATCACGAACCCACCTTTGTGTTGCTTGAGTGTCTCACAGAACTTCTCATGGTCAAATGACTTGTGAAGAGCACCATCTTTGCCATAGTAATGGCTCACGGTCTCATAATATGGTGGGTCCAGGTATAAAAAGTCATTTTTGTGTGCTGGGATCGTGTCGAAGCACGACCCATGGCAGAACGTCACGTTGGGAGCATGAAAATTCCTAAGTTTATCAATTCCCACCAATCTGAACTCTGCTCTACTACGAACGGTAGAACATCCGATCTTACCTGAGTACGAACCCTTGATTGCAATGTAAAATGACAGTGCTCGCTCCCACTTGTCCTCACTATCTAACCCTGGGAGGAAGGATTTATAGTGATCGCTATCAATCAAGGGATAGTGCTGCTCAGCAGCGTCTGCCAGGATGGCAGCACCACCCTCACCACACACAATCTCCCAGAAGTCAGCCAGAGGGCGGAACACGTCATAACCTTGGACCTTGACTCCCTCACTGGCGATCAGCATTTCGGTGCTAGCACCACCCCAGAAGGGAGACACAAGATATTCGATGCCAGGGTTGACATCACGAATAATCTTGATAAGATCCTTCTTCATACGATTCTTCCCACCAGCATAGCGGTAGAGAGAATGGTTTGTTACTTTAGATGGGGCCATGAATAGGTGTTACGGAGGACTTGGGCAGTGAACTTCTCTCTATTATACTTCACGTGCTGGTGATTTGACAACTCAATACACTCACACATGATGTTAACATAGTCAGTGTTGTTGATCTCACCATTAACATATTTGGCAGCACCAATACGAACAGTACGGAAGATCTGTCGTGCTAGTTCCTTACTACCAAGAAGATACTCACGAAGAATGGTATTCATAACTGGTTTGTAGTTGCCCTGACTACCACCAGGACGTGCTACACCTGCTTTAGTCAAACGAAATGGTTGTAGAGATGACATACCAATGTTTCTCCACATATATTTCTCATACTTAGCAGGACACTCGAAGAGATAATCCCTCAGGTCATCTTCAGTCATGGATAGAATGCTAACCTTGACACGTTGACCCTTGTCGGATGCTTTCTTGAGATCATTGTACCAATCGGTGAACTCTTGCTCACCATTCTTAGCACGATCCTCCCAACGTTGAATGAAAGCAGTCATACGAGACTGCTTTCGATTCTCATTGACATTGTATACTACCAGGAACCAATTGTCTGGATGATCACCAGCATTAGGCTCAATGTGCTCTACCTGAAAGTCCAGAATGTTGTAAGGACCAGTGTGAGTGTAGGCACACTTTCTACCTTGATTGAGGTATGCTTGGCAGATCGAAATGCCACGGGCATGGGTAGGATTCTTGGTGAGACTGTTGGACTCTGGGTCATACCAACCCAGAATGTTGTCACCATCACCACAGATACCCTGCTGCCCAGACTTACGGACCATGGCACGATCAGCAGTGGGAAGAGAATAATAGAACTCTGTTGCCTCTTCCCATGTAGTTTCAGCAACTACAATAGCATCACGAACAGATTGACGACCCATTAACAGAGTCTTTTTGTTAGCAATCAGACCCTGACACTGTTGCCAGTCAAGGATCTGATTACCGATAACACGTGTTTGGTTTTCCATTAGACAGTGACAGAAACAGCGGGGAGACCCTTGACGAAAATAGTATCGACAAGGTTTTGAAGGCGTTTGATAGTGGGAGCACCGTAGTTCTTGAAGACAGGCACGATGACCTTGCCAGTGGACTTACGATACATCTCGAACTTGCCTGGGGTAATCTTACCACAAGCAATGTCAGCAGCGTCGTCTTTGTTAAGACGGATAACACGACCGACAGTTTGTGCCATTTGGATGACATCCAGTTGACGAAGGAACACACAGTGTGTTAGACCGTGAACGTTGATGCCTTCAGACAGGATGCTGTAGTGGAAGATCACGAACTTACGGTTAGGATCTTTGCCCCAAGCATTGAACGTGTCAAAGAACTGCTCACGGTTGACCTTAGTCTTGTTCACATAAGCACCATACTTGCTGGTGATGTGAAGTACATCGTAACCCTTGTCATGAAAGAAGTCAAGCACACTAGTCTTAGTGAGCAGGTTGAACATGATCTTGCTGCTAGGAGCAGCAATCAGGATCTTGTTACCATCAGCATCAATGTCATTAATGAGATTGGTGAGAGTGTCCTTGTCAGATTCGTAAGAGAACTTACCCTTGACTCGTTCGAAGTCAACCTCGTAGGATACAACCTCAGGAGCAAGAATGCTGCCGTTGTTGACAAGCTCAGGAGCAGGAACAGTCTCAAGAATAGGACCGTAAACCATGCTGTTGTTCATGCCACGACCATAAGGAGAATGGGTGTGCTTAGGAGTGGCAGTGAAAAAATAGTAGGACTTAGCATCAACATTAAGCACAGACTCAAAGAAGTCACGACGGACAGAGTTGTGTGCCTCATCGTAATAGATACAGTCAATGTCAATGCCTGCTTCTACAACACGACGGAGCGAATTGTAAGTGGTGAAAATGACTTGGTGAAGACCAGCAGTCTTACAGACAGCATCGTGACATTGAATCTTCTGGACTTTGGTGCTGCTGCCGAAAGAAGTCTCACCACTGTGAACGTGGAAGAACTCAGCATCAACATCACCATTGAAAGCAGACCAGAACTCATCACAGAGTTGGTTTGCCAGTAGAATACGTGGGGCGACCACTACAATAGTCTGTGGCGTAGCAGCAGCAGTCAGACGACGCTGAGCATCCTTGATCATAATGATAGTCTTGCCACCACCAGTGGGGACAATGACTTGACCGTGAGTGTTGTTCTCAAGAGCAGCAAGAGCACGCTGCTGGTGAGGACGAAGGGTGAGCATCGACTGCCTTGCTGACTACCCTGTAATTATAGCAGAAAACCGCCCGTGGTGGGCGGTTCGTGCCAGTTATGGAAGTGGTTCTGGTTCTGGTTCTCTCAGTCCGTTAGTGCCGTCGTTTCCTCCGCCATACAATCCATTAGTAAAAATAACGTATTGAATGAAATAATCAGTATCGTCTGGTTTAACGTTTGGGAAGTTATCTCTACAGAAGTCTTGTGCTGATTCTTCATCGCTAAACTCCACAAATGTGAATTCGTTGTACAACAATTTGTCAAAGATAGCAGGATTTTCTGACTGCATGTTCAGATAATATGCTGAGTAGATTTGATTTGCTTTGGCAGCATCATCTACACCATCAGGACCAACAGTTCTTAGTAGTACAACAGTGGTTTGTAGTGCTTCAGTGTAGTTCTGAATCCACTGCATAAAGTTTTTACAAGATACAAACATGTCACTCCTCCACAATAGTTAAGTTATCTAGGTTAGCACCTGCCAAACCATCATTTAAATTGTATTGTTGTACTTTTTCCCAAATTCTTTGTGTGACTGGAATACCACCATTCCTCAATCTTGACTTCATAGTGATAGCAGCAGCTTCAACACTACCATATATTGCTTCACTGGCAAATTTACCAGTACCAGTAATAGATTTACTGAAGTGTTCTGGTACACTTAGATACTCAGTATTGCCATCTGGATCTAATTTGTGATAAGCAACAGGATCAATAGGCCATCTAAAATCAGCATCCCAAACAAGGTAGTCCAGAATATCATCAAAATCTTCTGGCGATCTAATATTATCCCTAAGATATGCTCTGTAGGTAGTCCAATTATCAACCTCTCCAGCATATGTTTCTTGAGCATCTGCCAACTGTGACCAATCACTCTTGTTTAATAAAAGTTCTTTAGTTTGCTTAATTTGCTCATCAATACCAACAATATATTCATTTGATGTAGCAAGATCAGCAATCTCTCTAGTTCTAATTACTTCTTGATCTAATTTATTAACTTCAATAGCTGCCTTAAGAACTTCAAATAGTTCTTTTACTTCATCTAGTTGAAGATTCTTATACTGATATCTAATCCATTTTGATTTCTTAGTAGCAAAATCAAATTTTTGCTTTTCTTTTTCTAGAATATATTCACCATCCTCATAAATGGCAAAATTAATAATTCGATCATTATCATTAGACCACTCGTCTGGACAATGTGTCAAAAGATTGGAATTGACAGCAGGATCTAACTTAGCGGCAAAATACTCCCACTCTTTATTTTCTCCTCTTGTTCTGAGGACAATAAATCTAGCAAGAGCATTCCACTCCAGAATAGGTTTATGTTCCTCTGGAGGAGCAATAGATTCAAATTGAAAATCGTCTGGATTGAACGCCATTTCTGTCAGAATTCTTTTTACTATTTAGTATGCCTTAATCAACCACTTGGTCCAAGTGTATGGAGACATCAATGCTACTTCATCTTGAGGTGTTAGTGATGGTGTTGGGATAAGTTGTTTTGTCTGTGACAATGTAAATGTACCAGGAAGAACTTGAACACCAAGATCAGCAATGGAATTGAATTCCAGATTAACAGATTCAAGACCATGTGTGCTAGCATTTGTATTTAAACCAGCACTCTTGTTTCCATAAGTGTCATAGTTACCGTAACTATACATTTCTCCGTCATCATCAAATGGTGCTGATAGAGAAACATAATGAGTGTGGAACAATTTACTCTCTGGATTATATCCTTTAATAGTAGCTTGTTTCTCTGGGATGTCAACACTAGTAAACTGTTTATAAGCACCAACAACACCATTAAAGTCAGATGATCCATTACCTGGCCAAGGAGAGTTAGTAACATCAATATAATTATTAATTTCTCCATAAGCACCAGAAGAAGAAATTGAGTTAATAGTTAAAGTAATAGCAGATCCTCCAACATTACCAGCAGCAAGAGTTACTGTACCGCCACTAGTATAACCAGATCCACCTGAGTTAACAGTAACAGATACTACTTCTCCAACATTTCCTGAACTAGCAGGTCCAACAGCACTAACAGTAATTGTAATACTATTATCTGGTGCTGCAACTCCATTCGCGTCTACAATTTCATTACCATTTGCATCTTCAACTGGAGGATCGCTACCATCAGCATTTTCAATGACATCGCCATTTGAATCTGTACCACCATTTGTACCACCATCATCAGCAAATGTTGTTCCAGGAATAGTGAGAGTATCACCAACATTATATCCAGATCCACCTGTAGTTGCTTGTACACTATATGTATTATTTGTATTGATAAGTACAGCGAACACAGCACCAGTTCCAGTCACATTAGCGCCAGGAGTAGCAGTAATGTCTTCATAAACAACTTGCTCGGTCACATCAGGAGCTACAGCATTACCAATGCTAAGATTTTGAATATCTCCTCCAGTAGTTGCAGCAGTGGTTCCTCGTATTACAGTAAATGTTGCTCCCGATCCACCACCACCAGATGAAGCAACCTGGGAATATGTTCCACCACTTGAGGTTGTGGATGAAGAAGTAACATCAACTCCTAAAATAGCTCCATCGACGGCAAGCATATTAGGTTGTACTAATTGAGGATTTGGTGACGGATTGCCAATGTCTGAAATACCTTGATAACCTGATGGATCTGACCAATCTTCTGTACTACCATCCCACCATTCTGTAGATTTACCAGGACAGTAAGCAGATCGTGGTAGATTATTGTCAGGAACGTAAACGTCGTTTCTAGTTAAATATCCCCACTGGTTAAAACCATATTGTCTTTCATATTCATATGTGGTACTCAATTTACCAACAAATGTTTCACTAGCACTAGCAGCAGGAGATCTAAATCCACCATCACTACCCCAGTTAACACGACCTTTGAATGCTCCCTGGTCCTTCTGACCAGTAACTAGTTCATGGAAGTGTAGTGGAACATCATAAACTTTTTGTTTCTTAAGGCTTACTTGAGCTACACATGATCCAGATACCAAGAATTCCACGTTACCACTGACATCAGTATAACCAGTGGTTTGTACCTGAGCAATACCAAAGTAATCAGATTCATTTGCTGGTAAACCTTCGGCAGGTGTTTGTACTTGTTCAAGTTCACCAGATCCAGGATCTCCAATGGTATCAACATACCACATACCACCAAATGCTCCAGGAGATTGATTACCAGGGGCACCAGCAAGTTTGGTTGGTTGATATGTAGGTGCTAGTCCAGGAGATGATAATTGAGTACCATCAATAACACCAGTTCCCTTAAGATATCTGTTTCTAAGATCAGGTAATCTCATTAAGATCTTAGCATCACCATCTTCTTTAAGAATATTACCATTGACATCGTATAAAGTAGTGGTAAATGTTTCACCAGTTACTGCTTCTGCTCCGTATCTATATTGTAATAGAGCAAAGAGCATAGGATAATCTTCTGGTTCGACATAACTACCATCACAGTACAACATACCAGGGAATCTAGAAGTAAATTCGCCATCTAGGTCTCCCCAATTATCAGATTGTGTAGCATCTTGGAATACAGGAATCATAGATCCAATAGGAAGACCATCAAACTTAGTATCAAAACGGATTTGACTTCCAGCATTAGCACCAGCAACAAGATATTTTACTGGTTGAATAGAACTATACCACTGACTCTTAATTGGGTCCTGTACAGCAGCAGGAGTTTGTACAGTAAATGATGTCGTATAGTTACCAATAGTAATAGATCCAGTTCTAGTGAATCCAGGAATTTCAGAAGATTCTAACTGTACTTGAATAGTATTACCATTATTTACTGTATACTCTCCACTAGAAGGATTAAAAGTGCCGCCATTAATAGAAACTTTCAATCCATTTGTGGTGACAACTGGCGTAACTTGTCCCAATCCAGAAATAGAGGGAACTTCGACTGAGTTAGTGTCAACACCAGCCCCACTTGCTAGAACTGTTTGGAAGGTAAATGCTGCTGGGTTGGATACAAATGATCCAGCAGTTGTTACTTTCCAGTCAGTTTCATATACTGGGTAATCGGTAGATCCTTCTACTTCTTGAGTTGTTGTATTATATGTGCCACCAGTTCTAGTGATAAACTCTCTAGGTTCTCCAAGTACACCAGTTGTAGTGTATTTCAATGAGATCTGATCATTATTCTCTACTTGAATATAAGTTAGTGGATCACCAGAAGAATTGAGTTGCTCGATACCATCAAGGAGAATAATGGCTAACGCTGGAGTTGATGAATCTGATTGATCATTATCACCATAATCTATTTGGAAATAAGTAGGACCGCCCAATCCTTCGATAACATTGACATTACTTGTGTATGTTGTATTAGGGTTAGCGTTACTAACATCCAAGAAACTAAATGCTTCTGGTTCAGTATCAATTTCATCCAAGGTTGTAACCGTCCAAATATCTTCGGAATTAGATCCAGTACCAACTGTCACAACAACATCAACATCATCACTATAGTCAGCAGAAGATGTGACTCTAATTTGTAGTTTCTGATTGTTCTCGATATAATTTGCTGTTGATCCAGATGTCCAATCTAAATCTACTGTGTTGTCAGAATTATAGATTTTAATTTCAGCTCCACCACTAGCAGTGACTTCCACAGGAACATTAATACCACTAATAGTAACAACCTCACTAGTAGTTAAAGTGCTCAAAGGAGCATCTTCAGCATCTGTAAACTGGAAGAAATTTACTGTAGTATCTGGTGGTGGACCAGTGTTAATAACCCACGTGGATGTTGTTTCACCAACTTCAACTTGTACTTCATATGGCGTATTATATGAAGTTCCAGTTGTTGCTCTTAATTGAAGATACTCGTTATTGCCAATTTGAGTAGCACCCCAATCACCACAAGAAGCATCACTATCAGCACTACAAACTCTAGCAGTAGCAGTAAATCCAGGAGAAGATAATTGAATTGGCACTTTACCTGTAATTCCTTGAATCAGTGCTCTACTAGAAACAACCTGAGTATTAATGTTAACACTATCTACCTGATCAAAGTCAAAATCGTCTGGAGTAACATCCTGTGGTCCATATTCAATGATAACTCTACCAAATTGTCCAGGAGGGGCACCAAGACCGTCCAATGTAGTACCAGCAAGAATAACGGTGTTTGTACTATCATAATAAGCACCGCCACCAAGTCCACCCCTAGCATCTAAATCAGTAGTTTGAATAACATTGCCATCAGCATCTAATTTCTGGGTAAACAATGTTCCAGCAGTGCCATCATATCCACCACCACCACCGCCAGGACCAGCGCCTGAACCAGTAGCATCAGGAGCATCATCACCACCCAAATTAATGTCAGTGGTTGTTGTTTGTAGAGAACCATAACCATCCCAGTTACCAAAAGCATCAGAACGTGGCACTTCAGTATCATTACCAGCACCAGCGCCGCCACCACCACCGCCAGCCATAGCGATTAAAGTTCCATCTAACATTGTAATAGCGGCAGCACCGCCGCCGCCCCCACCAGCACCAGATTTATCTCCATTACCAGAATCTCCGCCAGCGCCACCCATGGCATATCCCCATCCACCAGCACCACCGCCAGCTCCTTGAATATAACTTTGACCGTCTCCTCCTTTATCAGGAGCATATACTCTAACTCTACCGTCAGTAACACCAGGGAATCCAGGTTGATCTGGAAAATCATCTCTCTGTACCCTTAATCTAAGGAAGTTACCAGAACCACCACCAGCACCTTGAGAGTTAGGAGCATCATCACCACCTCTACCACCACCAGCGCCAACTAGTGTTACATAAAAATCTTGTGTAGCGTAATATGGCAATTCTAATGTCTGATAAGTATTGGCACCATCACCATCTGCTTGTAAAAATCCAAAAAATCCTAGATTGTTAAAGAGTCGGGTGTAAATTCTGAACGTATCATATGCCTCCTGACCATCTCTGTAAATTCTGTACGTTAATTCTTTCACTCCTCCACTATTAGTAGCGGCATTGGTTCTAACATATAACGTAGTATCAGTTGGTTGAATTGTAACACTATTAGACCAGTTTGATCCATTTGTACTCAAATCTCCTACACCATTATTAACGATTTCAGCATTTGTTTGTACGTCTAAACCTTCGATAGCAACTTCAGCAATGTGCTCTTGATTAGGATTAGAAAGGAAAACAGGTTCAGCGTGGAAAGGATATGGAATAACTCTTCTAGATCTAGTAGTAAGAGTCATTGTAGTTTGTTTTTCTGCCTTAGAAGCAGGGGATGGACCCCCAGTTGGGTTACCTAAGTCAGGATTACCTGCTGTAGGACCAATAATCCTAACTTTAGCAGTAGCCGTACCACCAAATGTACTATTTGAGTTAAGTTTTAAATTAATTGTATCGCCATTCTCAACAGTAATTTGAGATCCAGTCCATGCTCCAGTGTTATTTTTTCTAATTTCACCACCAGTTCCATCAATAATTGCCCTGATTTTTACGGATTGACCATCCAAATTTGCATTGATACTTTGTACAGAAGACCCAGTATCATCAAGGATTGTATTCTGTAGATTAGTATAAGGAGATTCTAGGTCATCATAAGCACCGTCTGTATATTCTGTACCAAGACCTGACACTGGCATGTCGGCAAAGTACATAAATCCAGGTTCACATGTGGCATCAACAGTTTTAGAGATTGTAATCTTTTCATACTCTAAAATTCTGATTTGAGCATTGCTACCACCAGGAGAAATAATTGTGACTATATCACCAGCAACATAGTCATATCCTGGGTCTGAAATGAAAGCTGTAGTATATCCGTTTTCTTCACTAATTGTTGAAAATGAAGTGCCACTTGATCCACCAGGAAGAAGTTTAATCTTCATTCCCTCACCAGATCCATTAGTAGTGGTACTAAATGTACCAGTGTAGTTAAATCCAGAACCTGTTACTGCTACTCCGCCTACGCTAACAATTTCTGTCTTAATACCATATGTAAAGATGGGTGTTGCTGCAATAGCATCTGGATATCTATCTACTTCTGTCCAGATTTGCCAATTATCAGTTACGCTACCAAGAGTTTGTGATACAGCATAAGTACCAGATCCATATGTTGTACCATCATCTACGTTCTCATAAGAATTACTACCTCTAGTGTATGTCTCACCACCTTGGGCAAATACTGTTATTGATCCGCTTTCTTTTTCTGTGTAGTTAGTGCCATTAGGCATTCTAACAAATACATCATCACCAAGAACAACGCCTGTTAAAGATGTAGAATATCCACTAGTAGGAGCAGCAGCATTTCCACCACCCTCTACCTTGACTACTCTTGCTACACCAGTAGTTGATACTCTTAGTACAGCATCGTCATCAATGTTAGTAATATCAACACGATGATAATAATATTGAGGTCCACCTTCACTGTATGGAACCATGTCAACACGATCAGTGAAGTTAATTTCACTAGCAGGAATCGATTGATCCTGTGGTCTAGTGGAAATATCCCACGTTCCTGTTAAGATAGCAGAAGATGATACACCAGCAGCAGTATATTCAGAACCAAGACCGCCACCAGTTGTGGTTTCATTTACACTAAATGTAACTCTAGTCCAAGTAATATACCAATCAGGAGTAGTTACCCTTAACTGAATTTTATCTCCTGGTTGAATGCCGCCTGTACCTTCAGCAAGATTACCACTAATAGTAGTTCTCCAAGAGTCAAAAGATCCATCTCTAAAGATTCTAAACTCTGCTGTTGTATTAGACGTATTGCTATTCTTAGGACCGTTAGATACAGCAGAAATAGCACCGTCAATGGGGACTTCAAACCCCGACATCTCGATTAAATTGGAATAATATGTAGTGTCTCTTTCAAAAGTTGTTCTACCACCAGTTAAGGTATTATTGCTATTGCCATCATAAGCATTTAAATATCCTTGCTGATCGGTAAAAGTAAATCCAGCTGGCGTAGCATCAGGAATTTTTGTACCAAAAGTAATACCATCAGGATCCTGTCCCGTACCAATACGAAGATTTACAGTAACCTGCGTATTCCATGTATCTGGTGTTGGATATCTTACCTGTACGTTATCCCCAGGACTAACGTACACAGGATTGCTACTATATGGCATTGACTATACTTCAGGTATTATCCTCAGATTTATTTAGGTCACTAGGTCTAACGTTTACCCATGGACCGCCATTGATCCTAACTTGAATCGGTTTATCTGCCGTAATTTCTTGTCGTTCTGTAATGTCAGGAGTAAATCTACCAGATTTATACATATCATCTGGTTCCATGTCGTATAAAATAGGAAATACTTCGCTCATAACGTACCAAAATATGTGTTAGCAATAAGTTGTACAATCTCATCTTCACCAGAGAGATCATCACCTGGGTTGATATATCTATCAATTCCTTCTACGTTGACAACTTCGTCATTGTAAGTAGTTGTAAACTCTTCAAGCACACCAATCTGCTGTGACTTTACAAGCACGAAAATTCTCCATAATCCAGTTTTTACTCTTCTACTTGCCATGTTAAATTTCTCTAATGTTTTGCCAACTACCATTATTTATCTTGATCTGTAAATTTGGATCATCACCCTTAATCTCCATATCAATTTCAATATCATCCATGTTTAGAGTTTGTGACAATCCATACTGACTCGGAGTATTAGAAATCAAATCAATATCTTCAAAAGGATAAGTTCCTACTGCTCCATCATAATCAAAATCCTCACTTATCCTAGGTTTTCTGGTAACATAAGAAACATTAAAAGCACTCAAACCACCAACAGTAACACTAACTGTTTTAGTATTTGTTTTACCAAAATCTCCAGTTACACCACTAATATTAGTATTAAATGGTAATGTTGTCATTTTCATGTAAACATTTTGACCATTACTAAAATACTGTGGGTTAGCATAGGATCCATTAGCACCATTAGCAAAGAAGACACCAGATGTAGGACATGACACTTTTGTTATCATATCAATGCCAGACAAAGTTCCTAGTTTTTTAGCGTATGATGTATTTGGTTCTAAATTAGTAAATGATGTAGTCCAAGAATTAGAAGGATTTCTATCGTTGTATACATCAACTGTAATTGAATCAGTAACTGTGTTACCAGCTACGTTAGTAGCAGTTATTGTGTATGTTCTACTTGCTCCATTACCACTAGATTGTGGTAAATTATTAATTGGTAGACTACCATTAGGTAAAGACAAAGCTACACCATTCCAGATATCACCACTACCACCATCAGTTGTTAAAATAGCAGTCGTGGCATTAGTAATATTCCAACTTAATGTAGTGTTATAATTCGGAATGCCATCAGTACCACTAGTTTGAATTTCAGGACTAGCGGTAAAACTAGTAATTACAGCTGGTGGTGGCGGAACGAATCCAGTCCAATCTAATGCTATACCCCATGGACCACTACCACTATTAACTGAAGTGGCGCTTAGTGTATAAGTTCCTGGAGGAATATAACTACTAGTAGTTTTAGAAGTTTGACCACCATAACCACCCATAACAAACTGACTTCCATATCCACTAATAGATACAGATCCCGAGTCATCTACGGCAGTGTCGAATGTTTGTCTGCCATAATTATTAAAAGTAATAGTCCAACTAAAAGTTCTAGTTGGTGTACCACTGTCACTACCACCAATATTATTGTTATTCATGAATGATGACCACCCACCATTACTATTGGTTCCTGTGTAACCTTGGTCGTTTGGCGATCTGCTAGTAAATGAAGAATCTTGTGTCATTTATATCTCTTGAATATTTTGCCATCCACCATTATTAATTTTAATTTGTACGTTTGGATCATCAGACCTAATTTCCATATCAATTTCAATATCATCCATTTCTATAGTTTGTGTCACAAGAGATGATGCTGGGGTATTAGTAATTAGGTCTATATCTTCATAAGGATACTCAGCTGGTTGTCCATCGTAATCAAACGTTTCTTTGATAACTGGAGCTCTAGTAACAAAATTAACAGCGATAGTATCAGTTCCAATCACAACATCCATAGTTTTAGTGTTTGTTTTGCCGTATGTAGCATCACTAGACAATTCAGATATGTCAGTGTTGTATGGTAAAGTTGTTGTTTTTAAATAAATGTTTTGACCATTGGTAAAGTATTGTGGATTGGAATAAGATCCATTCTCACCATTAGCAAAGAAAACTGCATCGTCTTCACACGAAACTTCAATAACCATATCAACACCAGCAATTTTACCTATGTTTTTCGAGTATACTGTTTCTTTTTCTAAATTGCTAAATGTGGTAGTCCAATTCGTGGTTGAAGGATCTTCATCATTAGTAACTTCTACAATCAAAGTTTCAGTTACACTTTCAGATCCAGCATATGCCGTTACAGTGTATGTAACTGTGGCAGGAGAATCACTACCTGTCACAGATTGTGGCAGATTATTATCAGTATACGATAGGGTATCGCCAGGATAGTAAGTTTGATTTATACCATTACCTGTAAGAACAGCATATTGCCAGTTTTGAAGAGTAAGATCTATAGTTGTATTGTAATTTGGTACTCCATCTAATCCACTAGTTTGTGGATTAGGACTTGCGCTAATTTCTACTTCAGGGACAAGTAAATCGTAAGATACAACAATACTTGGAGTATTGCCTAGAGAAGAAGAAGATAAAGATACTAGTTGTGTGTTGTATTTTGATCCAGCAGAATTATTGTAACTATTGCCAGGAGCACCACCACCTCCTCCACCAGTTCCACCAGACTGACCACCATTTCCACCATTACTACCAGAGCTACCAGAAAAATTTCCATTAACAGAAGTCCAATCAGCGGCAGCTGCTCCAGTACCCTGAGATCTAGCACCTCCGCCTCCACCACCAGAAATAGCAACATAGGCACCAGCAGTGGTATCATAAACAGCACTAGATGATCCACCACCGCCACCACCACCGCTATTTACATAAATTGTGTTGTAGCAAGTTTTTGGTTCATAACAGCAAAAACATTCATTTGCTGTTCCTTGTGCTCCACCACAACAGGGATCCCCATTCCCCTGACTACCACCACAATACCAGTTACTACAACATCCACAACTGCCACCACAATCTCTAGCATATCCTTTACCTTGATCACAGTTATATGCTTGCTGATATGACCATTGCCCAGGTCCACCATTTCCTCCGTCATGTGGACCATCTCCACCAGATCCACCACCATATACACCACCATTACCACCATTATCACCAGGAGCTAGAATTAAAGATCTAGCAGTGAAATTGTAAGAAGAAAGATATTGGAATGTACCATTTCTACCATTACCACCAGCTCTACTAGATCCACCCCCATAACCCTGTCCACCTCTAGCACCATTAACGGTAATGGTTAGATTGACATGATTATCTGGAATGTCAACGTTTTGAGCAGATGTATATGTATTTGATACAGGAGTTGATGACATCTTTTCACCACTTGTTTAGAGGGCAATGTAATCCAGGTACAAGGACTTTAGCAGGAAGAAAACAATTACATTGCTTACATGTTTTAATCGCTCTATTCATCTCCTCACATTGTAAGCAGATTTTCATTTTTTCTTTTGCTTCTTGTTTAACTACTTCTAAAGATCTTGAAAATTCAGGCATTATTTTCTCCCATCTCCGCTTCAAGTTCTGCTAATGCTTCTTCGTAAATGTCAGAAACCAGTTGGGGATCTACAGTATAATTATTTTCAAGACCATTATCAAAGTCCTTGATAACACTATATGGTGTCATCTGATATTTCTCAGTGACATATCTTACTTGTTCGAATAATTTATCTAATAACCGTCTGTCTTTTCTAACCTCAGCAAAAAACAAAGCATATAAAACGGTTTGAGATGATGATGCCACCATCAATTTTCTAAAATCTTCTCTAATTTCATCTTGAGAAAATCCAATATATTTTTCGTCCATAATTTTATATCTCTTGGATATTTCGCCAACTACCATTATTTATCTTGATTTGTACATTTGGATCATCAGTTTCAATAGGCATATCAATTTCAATGTCATCCATGTTTAGGGTTTGTGTTAATCCATATTCAGTCGGAGTATTAGAAATCAAATCAATATCTTCAAAAGGATATTGTCCTGCGGATCCGTCATAGTCAAACGTTTCTTTGATGACTGGGGCTCTAGTAGTATACGAGACATTGAAAGAAGATAGTCCTCCAACACTAACAGAAAATGTTTTAGTATTCGTTTTTCCACTAGTAGCAGAAGAAGATAATCCACTAGTATTTGTGTTAAAAGGCAACGAAGTTGTCCTTACATAAACAGATTGACCATTAGTAAAATACTTTGGATTAGCAAAACCACCACCAGAACTATTAGAGAAAAATACACCATTAGAAGAACTTTCAACTTTAATTGTCATATCAATTCCAGATAATGTGCCCAACCTTCTAGTGTATTGAGTACTTGGTTCTAATCCAGTGAAAGATGTGGTCCAACTATTAGAAGGAGTTCTATCATTATATACAGTAACTGTAATTGTCTCACTAACAGCTGGGCGATCAGGATTATTTGCTGTTAGTGTGTATGACCTAGTTGCTCCACTACCAGTAGATTGAGGGAGATTAGTAATATTACGAGATGTTGTACCCAATACATTCCACGACTCACCAGCACTGCTGGTTAAAGTTAATGAAGTAGCATTTTGATATCCCCATGATAATCTAGTGTTATAATTTGGAATGCCATCAGTACCACTAGTTTGTGGGTTAGGAGAAGCAGAAAACCCACTAATTACAGGAGGATCATAGTAAACATACAATCCATTACTACGAAATTCCGCATTACCAGAAGTAATTGTTACAATGAGATCATTATAATCATTATCAGCACCAGCACCTTGTCTATCGTCAAGACCAATTTGTGTGCTACTATTAATTCTATAACCGACAGATCCTGGTCCACTACCCTGGGTAGAATAACCATTAGTACTGCCAGCAGGTTTATCTACAAAAGAAGTTCCAGTATTAGGACCTACACAACTACCAGAAAAACATAAGTAGTTTTGATCTCCAGCATCTCTAAATGTATTAAATGTTACGGTAGGCATTTAAATCTCCTGAATACTTTGCCATGGTTCGTTGTTTATCTTAATTTCAACGTTTGGATCATCAGTTCTTATCTCAACGTCAACATCAATATCATCCATATTTAGAGTTTGAGTTACAGCATATTCACTAGGAGTATTAGTAATTAAATCAATATCTTCATAAGGATATTCACCAGACGCCCCATCAAAATTAAATGTTTCTCCAATGTTAGGTGGTCTAGTAGTAAAAGTAACATCAAATGGGTCTAGGGATCCAACCGTAATACTAACTGTTTTGGGATTTGGTTTTCCGAATAAATCATTTGCCCCCAAACCACTAAGATCGGGATTAAATCGTAATGTTATCATTTTAATATAAACGTTTTGACCATTAGTAAAATACTGTGGATTAGCGTAAGATCCATTAGCACCATTAGCAAAAAAGACACCTGATGTAGGGCATGATACTTTAGTTACCATGTCAATGCCAGATAAAGTCCCAAGATTTTTAGCATATTCAGTATTTGGATCCAACCCAGTAAATTCCGTAGTCCAGGTATTAGATGGTGTATTATCATTAGTAACCTCTACAGTTACTGTTTCGGTAGAACATCCCAACGAGTGACACAACGTCAATGTATATGTTCTACTAGCTCCACCACTACCAGCTACAGATTGAGGTAAATTAGTTACCTCAAAAGATCCACTAGTACTTGGATTTGGAACAGAAGCAGAATAAGTACCAGAACTGATTGTGGCACTGGTAATAGTTAGATCAGATGACGCCGACCAACTCAATGTAGTGTTATAATTTGGAATTCCATCTGTGCCGCTAGTTTGTGGATTAGGAGAAGCAGTAAAAGAAGAAATATTAGGTAGATCTACAACTGTTAAAGTAACACTATCACCTGAATCTCCAGCAGGACCTTCGGCAGTAATATCGTATGTTGTGGTATTTTGTGGATTAACTGTGACACTACCAGAAAGACCAGGATTTGTGACACCAGTAACAGATATATTAGGTAGTCCATCAGCATTTTCTGAAATATCACCAGCAGATGTCCAAGAGAGTGTTGCTCCACTACCATTTCTTAAAATAGTTGATGGAGATACACTAATAGAAGTGTTTGGTGGAACAGATACATTATGTGGAGCAATCCAGCGTTCGTTACCAAAAGTGGTATTAACAACTAAGACAAATCCAGCAGCATTACAATCAGAAATAAACTGGTTATAAGAATCTTGGACATCAGCCAAAACAGTAGAACCAGAAGTATCAACTGCTAATGATACGACACTTCCTTCTTCTGCTTGATCTAATCCAGTAATAGTAAACCAATCAGAAGTTGGTGGAACTGTTGACGTTCCATATTTACTATCTAATCTACTAACAGTAATAGGACCAAAAGTAAGAGGATCACTATTCCACGCACTAGGAAGACCTAATTGACTGGTATATGATGGTTGTGGATTTAATAACCAAAATTCTCTATTTGGATATGTACTTCTAAAAGTATTAAAGTCAGAATTTCTATTATTAAGATGAGTGGAAGTATCCGCTTCGTCAACTACAGATATACAAACTACTTTTGCTGCCATATCAGAACTTGATAATGTATTCTACTAAAATGTATGGAGGAGTTGCTTCATCCAACTTGTAAATATTTTCTGTGGTGATAGTAACCGTAGTTTCTAGTCCTAAAGGATCAATTTCAATTTCACCAGTAGCAGGTTCTAACAACTGATAAGTCATTTCATTAGCAGCAGCAATATCAGCACTACTAGGAAATTGAACTTGGTGTGAGTGGGCAACAACAGCAGATGATCCTGTTGGTTGTTGAACCTGAACTAGATTATTAGATCCCTCGTTTTGAGCATCGTTACCACCTAAAGCAGCACCGTCATTACTAACAAAGATAGAATCCGACCAGTTTCCCAAATAACTAAAAACACCAATTGTAGCATCATGTCCATGTGCCTGGAATGCTTGATCGCTAAGGAAAGCATTCAATGTATTTCCATCAGAAGAAATAGTTTTAAACTGAGGATTACCAATGAAACTTTTTGCTGTAAAAGGAACCAGCTCAAAAGTACCGCCGTATGTAATTGTTTGTGTACTACCAACCAAAGATGAGATCTCAACCTCAGAACCTACTCTATATCCCTGAGTAGAATCTGTATTTTCGATCTTGGAATTCAAGAATGTACCAGAAGAAGCAGATCCAGAAATATACTTAGATCCTAAATCAGGTAACGCAAACTCATTGGATGATAGTTCTTGTCCCTCTTTTTGGAATTTACAATTATCTCCTGTCCCTAGAATTTCTGCTAGAACAGGATACTCGGAAGCACTAAGTACAGAACCATCACATCTTAAAAATCCTGCTGGTAAATATGCTCTCCAATTACCAGCGTCAGGAGTATTTCCTGCTGGTAATTGTTGTGGAAAAGGAATGATAGTACCAGCGACACCACCAAACCTAGCTTTTTCGTTAACGTAGTAGCGTGCCATTTAATAAGCCCTGATGAGATTGGTCATTGTGAGTGATGCCACTCTAGTAGTAAATCTGATTTGTAAAGCATTAGGAATATTGTCTGGAGTAACTAGAGGTTGTGCTTTTACCTGTATTTGTTCAGATACATCGAGATTAGTTCCATCATATTGAACAGAAAATGTTCCATCATGATCGTGAGATTCAATAACATCAACACTTCCAAAACTATTTGAGGCAGTATCATTCAAAAAGTCGGTAGCAGCATGATTAAATAACACTGGAAATGGTCCATGATCTACTGCACCAGCATCATTATTATCAATTACTTTCAAGACATTTGCTGTAGCAACTGCTTGAGAAGAATCGGAGAAAGGAACAGTAAATCCAGGATGAAATTCACCTTCTTGCTTCAACCACGCCAATTTTTGACCAGCATCTCCAGTTTTACTGGCAGTTTTGCCAACAGATGTATTGTTAGCAGCATCTCTTAAATTCTTAACACCAACGCTAGCACCAGCATCAAACCAAGATTTTCCAACACCGTGACCAGCTTGTGCTGTACCAGCAGGAATATATCCTTTTAAAGGTAATCCACCACCAACAATAGCGATGGCATATCTACCAGGACCAGCAGTAAATGGAGATGTTTGCATGTTAGTAATTTGGGTTTTATTACTTCCAATATAAACACCTGGGTTAGCACTACAAAATAGTTCTAAAGGAACATTAATTGGGCATCCAATACCAAAAGGTTGTTCTGGTGGACATGGATTACGTCTAGAAGCAAAGTCGGCAAATGTAAAGTCAGGAGTAGCAAATACACAAGCACCGTTTCCTGGTCGATCGTTAGCATCATTATAATTAAGAGTATCGTACAATCCCTCGTGGAAGTGCTGTGCCATGTGATATCTTCCTAGTTTCCTAGGCATAACATACACATCCTTAATACCAAATCCTTTAATAATACTTTGTCCAGTAATAGTACCCTCGAAATAAGAATCTCCAATCTGATTGATAGTAATTGTTAAATCATTTGTCGTCGCTACACCACCATCAGTACTAAAAACATCACCTTCAATTATTAATCGATCTCCAATTTCATAACCTTCTCCTTTCTGTTTTGTTGCTACAGAATACGTACCATCGGTATTAATTACCACCAAGAAAGCAGCGCCCGTTCCAGAACTAGTATCTCCAGAATTTATATTAGTACTAGGTTGAACATCATCACCAGAAACTGTATAAACCTTAGCTGTGTCTACATCGGGAGCAGTTCCAGTGGAAGAAACTGCTACAATAGTACCGTTAGGATCTGGAACATATTCTAAACTAATATCAGTTAAAGCATTTTGTACGTTTGGAGGACCCAAATCTCCTGGTTCAAATCCACCAATAGAATCACCAATATAATCCTTAACAATATTCAAAGCAGCTGGATTATCAATCGGAGACGGAACAGCGCCAGCAACAATGGTCTCTGCTTTTAAATTTACAGTAGTAGAATTAGCTTGAGTTCCTGATGTATGAGTGGGAGCAGTTGTTCCTAATGTGCCAGAAGCAGCTGTTGCGGAAATAAGTTGAACCAAATAATACTTACCACTAGAGACAATAATATCTCCATCATAAACTGTAGCACCAGCACTCCAAGCATCAACATTGCTACCAGAATATAGTCCAAAATATCCTGTAGAAATATCGGCAGCTGCCTTATCATTCATTGGGGGTAAACGGAACGTTCCTGTGTAATTTGGAAATGTTCCTTGAAAACTTGTTCCACCATAAGTGTCTCTAAGTACACGTGCTAAAAGTGGATAATCGCCAGCATTTAGTTCTTGATTATTACACAACAACCATCCTGCTGGAATGTCCGATAGGTCTCCTCCCCATGGTTGCATTGAACCAATAGGGAGGGCTCTTTGTGTTTTTGTTACAGCGTATCCTGGCATTTTTAGATTAGATCTCCATTAACCACCAACCGAGTGCTGAGGATGGAGCACCAGTAGATGTTCCATCGTAGTTCGTGCCGCCAAGATAAATTAAACCAAAGGCAGCATGAGGTGTTTGTACAACCAATTCACCACCATCATAGTCGGTGGAAGATAGATCAGGTGAATTGCCATTTGTATTATCACCTTGAATAGCAACGCCGTCAGGAGCTCTCATTCTTAGAGAGATGTTGTACGTTAGATTACCACCAACATCAACGATTCTAATTACATCACCAACTCCTGGTTCGGATGGTAACTTGATAGTCATATCAGCAGAAGGAGCAACGAAGTAACTAACATTGCTTTCTGCTTGATGTAGTTGAGTACCAGCACCAACAAACTCCCACTTTCTAGCACCCTTAGGTGTAAAGAATCCTTCTTGTTCAGCGAAGTTTATAGAACCATCGCTTTCAACCTCAAAGAGTTCTTCTGGTTCACGTAACTTCAGGAAGGTATATGAAATACCACCAATAGTTTGAGTGCCAGTGCTGTGAGTTGGAGGAGTAGAACCAGAGGTTCCATCAGTATTTACAGTGTATATATTCGTGCTGTAATAGACAGTATCTCCATCAGCATACGAAGTAGATGCTTGCCATTCAGGTGAATCATCAATTTTATTAACCTGGAATTGACCACCATTTAGTTTGATGCTACCATCAAAGTTGTTCATTGCTGAACCTTGGATGTTAACAACACCAGCAAGAGTTAAGTTACCGCTGCTATTGTTAACAAACAGTTTTTGATTACTTGTAACATCACCACTAATTAGGAAGTCACCACCACGTAAGGTAGTATCTCCAGTGTCACCATCAACTCTTAGACGGTCACAATCAGCACCACCAATCCAGAGATCACCACGTGAACAGATATCGCCATCAGCAGAAT
>Ga0255768_10000953_pt1 | contig 30513 bp, 23 predicted proteins | sample 071ome_33_FD_179983 | JGI IMG/M metagenome (GOLD analysis project Ga0255768, IMG submission 179983) | Coastal salt marsh microbial communities from the Groves Creek Marsh, Skidaway Island, Georgia - 071412AT metaG (version 2) | ecosystem: Environmental > Aquatic > Marine > Intertidal zone >...
TGAAGAGGACGTGCTGGCAGGCCGCATGCGATGCCATGGTTGTCACTGCACGACTCCGTGTAAGGGAGCGAATCAGAACCAAGATCAATAGAAGGAAATACTATGCGTTTGCAGGATTATGACACTTCAAAACAGTTCACCGCCAAGGTGACCTCAACGGAACGAATCACCCCGGACGACTCACTGGAGGAGGTCCGGGAAATTGTGGTGGACGTGGGCGGAGGCGATTTTACGATTCAGGTCGGGCAGAACCTCGGTGTGCTGGCTCCCAGCGGTCGCACTTTCGGACAAGAACATCATTTCCGCCTTTACAGTGTTGCGGGCCTGCCTGAAAAACAACCCGACGGGAAGGTGCGTCTGCCTCTTTGTGTGCGGCGTTGTGATTATATCGATGATTATAACGGGGAGCGATACAAGGGAGTTGCCTCCAATTACCTCTGCGACCTGAAACCAGGTGACGATTTGATCATTACCGGCCCGTATGGTCTGGCCTTCGAAGTGCCGGATAACATGGATGCGACATTGATCCTGATCGGTGCGGGCACGGGAATCGCTCCTTTCCGCGGCTTCATCAAGCATCTCTACAAACATGTTCCCGAATACAAAGGTCGGATTCGATTGTTCTATGGTGGGCGAACGGGACTGGATCTTTTGTATATGAACGATGTGCGGAATGATTTTGCGCTTTATTATGACAATGAAACCTTCGAAGCCATCACCGCTCTGAGTCAACGTCCCCATTGGTCCGATGCCATTGACTGGCACAGCGCATTGATTTCCCGGGGAGAAGAAATCTGGACCATGCTTCTGGAGGCGAATACTCAGGTGTATGTGGCCGGATTGGAATCCATCTGTGCGGAACTGGATGAAGTCTTCACCAAGGTGGCTGGATCCAAGGAGAAATGGGAGCAACGAAAAGCTGAGTTGAAAGCCGGTAAACGCTGGGTGGAATTGGTGTTTTGAGTTTCAATTTGTGTAAAGCATGAGCATCATGCCGAATGCAACGTAAACCATCCATCAATGGCCTGGGGTGGCTGTTTCTCATCAGTTTCTTGTTGGGAGGATGGTTGTCCTGGGAATGGTTTCACGAACCCGACCGACAGTCGGGAACCCGGGATTTGATTGTGTCCGAAATGGACTTGATGGGGACCCGGTGGATCATCCAGGTGGCCCCGACGAACCGGATGAGCCATGTCCGAATTCAGGAACATATTCAGGCCGCGTTTGAGGAAGTCGCCCGCGTTGAATCTGTCATGAGTGAATGGCAACCGGATTCACCCATCAGCGGCGTTAACAATCAAGCCGGGGAAGCACCGGTGGAAGTCCCGGATGAGTTGCGGGACATCATTCTTCGAGCCAGACACATGAGTGAAATCAGTTCCGGCGCCTTCGATATCACCTGGAAAGGTATGGGCAAGCTATGGGACTTGCGTGATCCGTCTTTCACTCCTCCAACCGAAGAGACCATTCAAGAGGCCATTGCACGGGTTGATTACAAGAAAATAGAAGTAAACGGGAACCGGGTCTGGCTCAAGGAGCGTGGCATGCAAATAGGTCTCGGTGGTATTGCCAAAGGTTACGGTATTGATCGTGCGGGTCGTGTGCTACGTGAGGCGGGCTTGGCAAATTTTTATGTCGATGGAGGCGGGGATATTCTGGTTGCCGGCTTGAAGTATGGTCGTCCCTGGAGAGTCGCCGTGCGGCATCCACGCATGGGTTCGAGTCAATTTCTGGCCGTGGTGGACATGTCGAATGGAGCGATTGTGACCTCAGGGGACTACGAAAATTATCGCATACACGAGGGGCGGCGTTATCACCACATTCTGGACCCACGCACGGGTAAACCTGCTCAAGGGTGTCAATCGGTCACGATTATTTCAACGAGGGCTGAAACGGCTGACGCTCTCGCCACAGCGGCATTCGTCCTCGGTCCAGGGGAAGGGTGGGATCTCATTCTTCAACAAGCAAACACCGAGGCCATGATGGTGGATGCCGCCGGGCAGCTTCATCTCACCAGCGGATTTCGCAAAAAGGTCGGAGAGTTACGGGGGACTGTGGATGCTTCCGGAGAATGAAGCGGATCCCCGAATGCTTATTCACGGGAAATCAACCCCATGGGAACCATGATCGTTGCAATGGTTGTTTTTTAAACAGTTGCGCCCTGCTGAACCCGATTATTTTCGGGGGCAGGGCGCGTTTAAAGCGGTTAGATTCTATCAGACCTTATTGCAATCCTTGCAGACATGCCTTGATCGCATCAAAATTGGGCAGGTCTTTTGGAGTTGGTGTTTGCTCGGAATACTGGATGACACCTTCCTTGTCGACAACGAAGGCTGCACGGGCGCTGGTTGAACCAAATCCCAACAAATCATCCAGCAAAACTCCATAGTCAGCGGCTGTTTTCTTGTTCAAATCGCTGGCCAGGGTGATGCCGATGTTTTCTTTCTGTGCCCATGCTTCCTGTGCAAAGGGGCTGTCCACACTGATGCCGATGACATCCGCGTTGAGATCGCTGTATTGACTCAAACCGGCGGTCACATCACAGAGTTCAGTGGTGCAGACACCGGTGAAGGCCAAAGGGAAAAACAGGATCACTGTGTTTTTCTTGTTCAGGTTGGCGCTGAGTTGGATGTCGCTGACACCATCTGCGTTTTTGGATTTCAGAGTGAAATCAGGTGCTTTTGTTCCTATTGAGATTGCCATGTTTACTATTTTTGTTCAGTTATTTCGCAAAATACGTGCCTACCATATACGTGGCGGGATGTCTCTTGTCAAATGTGGTGTGCTGTTTTTGCTGAAGGTTTCTTCGGGATGCCGCATTTGGCGCGAATCTGAGTTCGTTTCAATTTGGATGAACCCAGCTCAAGGCTGCAATTGAGCACGAGTTATGCTATATTGTCACTTTTGTGATGGGCTTTGCATTTGTCGGGCCTCGTGTGACGAATTGTATCGCAAATGGATATGCTAGATTTAGCCAGTGAAAACAAACCATCTCGTCAGAGACTGAGGGTGCCCTCATGGGGGCATACGACCTGTTGCGCATTATGGCAGACAGGAAAAAAGATGCTGCCATCCTTCTTCTGTATGTTGGCCACTTCGCTTTTTATGGTTTCGACACAGGGCACAATGAGCGGCACCTTTGATATATCCGTCGATCAGACGGTTTCACCTGACCAGCCAGGAGTTGGGGCTGGGCGCATCGATGAGCCAGGTGAACAGGATACTTATGTTTTCCAGGGCTCACCCGGACAAGCGGTTTTCCTTGATATGTTAAGCCACGATCCCAATTTGGGATTTGTGACCTGGGAGGTGTTTGGTCCGTTCGGTAACTCTCTATCACTCCAATGCTTTGCTTGTCGGGATCATGGGTTTTTGACCTTACCTCGCACGGGGGAATACCGTATTGTGGTAGGTCGTCCTGACTTAAAGGTTTCGGGTGATTATGCATTTCGCCTCTACGCAGTGCCTGATACCGAGGTGTTTGAGATTGCGTTTGGGGATGAAGTAGACGGCAAAGATACTGAGCTGGAAGGCGCAGGCATGATCGAATCGCCCGGGGCTCGGGATGAATATTTGTTTCAGGTGGATGAGGGACAAAAGATCATCTTCCAACTCATCTCGTTTGAACAAACCATCAAGGATGTCAATTGGAGCATATCAAGCCCATCACTTGGCACTTTGTATTCAGGCGACCTGGTGCAGTATTCACCGAGTATCATCACCATCAACGAATCCGGAACCTTTTCTCTAGTCATCGGCGATTCCGCCAGCGCGGCCCTGGGGAGCTATCATTTCCGGCTGGATGCTGTCCCTTCGCCAGATGAAGTGGTTTTGGACCTTTCCGGTGCACAGGTGTTGGACGAGAAACTGCAAGGTGCCGGACATCTGCAGGCCCTGGGAGCGGCAGATATTTATCACTGGACCATGGACGAGCCCGGGTGGGTGTTCCTGGATCTGGTGGATGCTGACCGTGAATTGCAATTTGCCGAGTGGCAGTTGTTGGGGCCGGGGAATCAGCAAATTCTTTCAACCCACTTCTTTTCAGGAGATCCTGGGCTGGTGTATTTGAATCAAGCCGGGGATTACCAAATGATTGTGGGCGGCAATATCGCAAGCGGCACCGGTTCTTACAGCATTCATCTGCAGCCGGTGCCCGCCAATGAGGAATTCACCATACAGCCGGGCGAATTGATTTCTTTGGATCAACCGGGTGAGGGAGCTGGCAATATTGGGGTTCCGGGGGCTCAGGATGTGTATCGAATAGAGCTGTCTGCCGGTCAATCGGTTTTTGTGGAATCCCTGCAGGCAGATCGTGATCTGGGATTCCTGAGCTGGCGAATGGAAAGTCCGGAAGGTGAAGTGATTTTTGAAGAATGCCTGCGCTGCAAAGATCCCGGACTGTTTGTCATCGCTGAAGCCGGGGTCTATCAGATAGTCGTTGGTGGATCCCAACATGCCGGAACCGGAAATTACGCCTTTCGAATTTGGGAAGTCCCCCTTCCTGAACAGTTCGACAAGGGTGGAGAAGGTTTCGTGGTGATGCCCGATTCAGTGGATACGGGAGAAGGCGTATTGGGGGTCCCTGGTGAGGTGGATACTTTCTTGATCCACTCGGATCGCTCAGAGTCATGGCATTTTCGACCCACCCACGGAACGGGTTCCCCAACCTTGATGTGGCGACTGAAAGATCCGAAAGGAAATGTTTTGTTTGACGCACCTCTTCGGCCCGCCTCGTCATTCGCTCAGTTCATGACCATTCAACAAAAAGGAGTCTTTCAACTGGAGTGCTATCATTCATCCTCCACAAAGGCGCATTACGGATTTGAACTCGAACGTCTGGAACATTGCCCGGCGGTGGATCTTGGTGAGAATGTCCCTCTGCCTGCATTGACGATTGCAAGTCCGGCCATGGGCAGCGTTTATTCTGAGTCCGAGGTGGATATGGTGGGAAGCATCGGGGAATCACCCGGTGTGCGCGGCATTGATCTTGTTCTGGCCTTGGACAGCTCTGAAAGCCTGCTCAAAACAGATCCGACTGACCTGAGATTAAGTGCGGTGAGAGCTTTCATTGAAGCCATGCCCCGGGGATTGAATATTCGAATTGCCTTGGTGGATTTCGATCAATCCGCTCGATTGATTCAACCATTGACCGATGATTTTGCACAGGTGCTCGCACAGTTGGAACAGCTTGATCAATCGGGTGGCACCAACATTGAAGAAGCCTTGCAGGTTTCCTTGGACGAAATCATGTCCCATGAGAATGCGGACGTTGCGCGAAGCATCATCTTGTTTTCAGATGGAGAAAATTCCACAGGAAGCGCCGCTGATGCCACTTTCCGGGCGAATACGGAAGAAGTGAAAGTCCACACGGTGTATTTGGGGGAGAATCCCTCCGAAGGTTCTGAGTTGTTACAGACCATTGCAGCGGCAACATGTGCCAATTATCGCCATGCAAAATCCGCTTCACAACTTGTTGATATTTTCAAGAACATCGCAAGCCCCGTGCCCATCAAGCGAATGGAAGCTCTATCATCAGTCCGGCCCGGAGAGGTGTTTCCGGTAGAGTTTGTCGGGCAATTTTGGGGAGTATCCGACCTGCCCATTTCGGGGGGCAATACCGGGGAAGCGGTATTGACGGTCCGCCTGTTTACCGATGAACAACCCGAACGCATGGTCGAGCAATCGGTGGTCATTGGCTTTGAAAACGTGGTGAATGCAGCCCCCATTCTTACAGATGTCCCGGACCTGATCCTGCTTGAGGATCGTTCGCGAACCTTGTCTTTAAACGCACAGGATGCAGATCATGATTTGAACCTGTTAACCTGGAGTTTCCGTACGGATCGACCGGATTTATTCCCTGAAGATGGGGGGTGGCAATGGAACGATTTGAATGGACGAACCCGGCTCAGGCTAAGTCCTGTACCAAATGGTTCCGGTCAAGCCATTGGGACCGTCCGAGTCACCGATCCGGAAGGTGATTTTTCAGAGGCCACATTCACAATCACCGTCCGTGAGTTAAACGATCCACCTTACTTCGATCCGGTAGGTTCCCTGGTGATCAATCCCGGTGAGTTGCTTAGGGTGGTGAAAGTCACAGGAATCCACGACGGTTCAGTTTTTGAAAATCAATCCCTGACCCTTTCTGCCCGTCCGGTGGGAAAGGGTCTGATTCAACAACCCGACGTTATTTACGACGGATCTTCGCACTCTGCCGAAATACATATTCGTCCTATTCCTGGAATGGATGGAACAACTTCCATCGAATTGACTTTGGACGATGGTGAGTCGGTCCATGGCAGATTTCTCCGCAGCTTCAATGTGACTATTCTACCCAAGTCCAACACACCTCCAGTGGTGCAATGGGTCAGACCGTCAAATGGATCAAAAGTATTCGAAGATGAAACGGTGTTGTTGGAGGTGGCAGCAGATGATCCCGACGGAACCATCCAGAAGATTGTCTTTTATTCAAACAACCAGGAACTGCCCAAACCTTCGCCGACAAACGCCACACTGCAATGGAAACCTGAATCCATCGGCACCTATGAGCTTTGGGCATCGGTTGAAGATGATAATCAGGCCACGGAAAGGACCATCCCCGTTACCATTGAGGTCGTGGAACGTCCGCCTGACTTTACTCTGGATATTAGAACACCGGTAGATGCAACCATTGTCTGCATGGGCCAATTGGTCGATATTGAAGTGGATCTGATAGGGGGGGACCCGGATGGAAATGTCGTTCATTTCTTTGCGGGAGACGAGTTGCAGGGAGTTCGAAATGCCCCTCCATATCACTTCCAATGGGAAGCGGATGAAGTGGGTGATTTTCTACTGACCGCTGTGGCTTTCCGGGAAGACGGCTCTTCCCTCGTGTCAGCCCCCGTTCGTGCCGGCGTATCTGAGACTTGTTTGCAGGTGGCCCTGATTACAAACGATCTCGAATTTCATGAAGTTGAGCTGGTCAGGGAATTTTTATTCGAAATGGGTATTGGGATGCGTGTCTTTCCTGTGAACGAGATGGTGGTAGATGATTTGGACTCCTTTGATTTGGCGATGATGGTTGTTGATGAAGTTCAGGGAGTGCAACCGGCCATGGTGCAGGCCGCGAATCACATGGTCACACAACTGGAGAAATCTATTTTTGTCCTGGGGCACCGCATTGCAGGCCATACAAATGCCCTGAGTCCATCCGAGAAAGAAAAATGGCAAGAGCTGATTCACCTGCGGGCATTTGGGAGTCAAATTGTCACTGAACCCGTGGACCTGCAGGAAACAGGCTTCTTTCGTAACATTCTGGACGGCAGGTTCGGGCATGTTGAGCCTTTTGTGTTGTCGTTTGAAACCGACAGGGGCATTGCCGATGATCAGGCTGAAGCGATTGTTTTCTCAGGTGACACGGATTTGCTTGTCCGATCTCCGGCTGGAACCGAACCTGATTTTGGGCAACCCAGAGTTGTTTCTCTCAACTTTACCTTAACTGGAAATGGTGATGAACAGAGTGAGACACAGCGGAAACATCTTTTTCAAAACGCGGTTTGCTGGTCGATGCGTTGCGGGGGATGCTCCAACGCCGTGTTGCCTGTATTGCCGCTGACATGGCGGTCTGAGACTGTAACAGGGAGTCAGGTTCGACAGGTGTTTCAATTCGTCAACAACGGAGCATGTGAACTGACCGGGGGGCGGGTTGAGCTGACCATACCGGACGGAGTGGTTCTTGAAGATGTCATCATGTCCGCCGGTTTGGGGTGGAGACGTGATTCGGAGACTGGCAATGCTGTCCTGAATTTGGGCCGACTGACAAGTGGCGCTGAAGGCGGGGTTCAAGCTCAATTATTGCTGCGACCTGTCACGCCAGGGGATTATCTCATCTCGATCTGCTCCAGCTCCAATAACACCGATCTGGTATGCACCGAACAGTTGTTAACTGTCACCGGCAAGCAACTTTCACCACCTAAGATTCGAATTCGCAGAAATTTGGATGGCGACCTCAGCCTGGTCATATTGGGGGATGAGGATGTTCGTTATCGCGTGGAGTATTCCAGTGATTTCATCAACTGGTTTCATTTCGGAAATGCCGAAGGAGAGGAAAGTACCTTTGCCGTTCCGACAAATGAGCAAGGAATACCTATTACACTCTTTTATCGCGCCAGCATCCAGCCGTGACCTCATTGATTGAAAAAAGCACAAAAAAACACTTTACGATCCGGTGTACTGGTGTTACGGTACACCGAAATTAAAGGAAGCGTGCTCATGAAACCATTGTTCTACCAAATCGACCCTCATTCGGGATTACCTGTTTACAGGCAGCTGATGGATCAAACAAAGCATTACATCGCCTCCGGCACCCTCACCAAAGGGGATCAACTGCCATCCATAAGAGAGCTTGCCACTCGATTGGCCGTGAATCCTGCGACCGTGGTCAAAGCATACAGCGAACTCCAAAATGCCGGGGTAATCGAAATGAAACAAGGCAAAGGGGCTTTCGTGAGTATGGGAGTGTCAAAAAATCAAATTCCAGGTCGCAAGGCTCAAGTCGGGCGCATTGCGAGACAACTGGTCGTGGAATCTCAGCAACTGGGGATGGAACTTGAGTCAGTCCAGGATTTGGTGGAAGAGGAATGGATCGCATTGGGGCAGCAACAGAATGCTCCAGATGACGCGATCAAATCTTCCGTCAGAAATTGATACTTAACATGAATACCCTGACCGCCATTGAAGCGAGCAACCTGACCAAGGCATTTGCCAAAGATCGGGTCGCGGTCAGTTCTTTGGATTTGAAGATTGCGCCCGGCACGGTGTTTGGATTGGTCGGACGTAATGGAGCCGGTAAATCGACCGCTCTCCGGTTATTGATGGGATTGCTTAAACCGGACCAGGGAATGGCCACTGTTTTAGGACAAAGCCTTTGGTCCGCGGACCGATCTCATCGAGCCAGGGTGGGCTATGTGCCGCAGCATCAGCAACTGCCCGGCCGTATGAGTTTGGATGATTTGGGGCGTTACGTGGGGACCTTTTATGAAGATTGGGATCATTCCAAACTTCTTGATTTGTCCCGGCGATGGGGCATGAACGCCACAATACCTGTAGGAAGAATGTCGGGAGGGGAACAGCGGAAGGCTGCTCTTTTATTGGCAATCCACGCAATGCCGCAAGTGCTGATTCTTGATGAACCGGCTGCCGGTTTGGATTCTGTGGCAAGACGTGAGCTTTTGGATTTGCTCATTGAATTGATTCAACTGAGACCGGAGACGACCATGTTGATCAGTACGCATCACATTGGCGATTTGGCTAGGATTGCGCAGGAAGTCGGCATGATGGATCGGGGTAGACTGACGCGAACGGCCCAGTTGGATGAGTTGCAAGAGAGGGTCAAGAAAGTGCAAGTGGTCTTTCCGGGAGATGCACCGCCCAAGCATTTCAAATTGCCGGGTATGATCAGGCAGGAATCGACCGGCCCGGTGATGACGGCGATATGTGAGCTGGATTCGGAACATCTGCTTGATGAAATGAGTGAACGATCAGGAGTTCGGGTTCAGTCCTTTCCTTTGAGTTTGGAAGAAATTTTTTTGGAACTGTTTGAGAATAAAGACTGGCAGTCGCATGTCAGAGAAGATGCGACATTAGAAAACGATAACTTTGGAGGTCATTATGAAACGGATCATGTTTAAGAATAAGATTCAACGACTGTTTGGGGAACAGTTGCGAACCATTCCCGCCTTATTGTGTGGCGTATGGTTGTTGGCATGCCACTCAATCGTAGCGCAAACCGTATCAACGGAGCAACCGCGCATTATCGATTTTCAAATCGAGGAAGCAGCGCTCACCGTACGGGCATATGTCCCGTCAGGCTTTAAGCAAGTCTATCTGGAAGGACGCGCACGAGTGGGGGAAGGGGCCTGGATTCCGCGGGCAGTCATTTACCCGGAAGGAAAAGAAGGCGAATATTTGTTTCACTTGACCCTGTCCCAGGAAATTGAGCTGTTGCGCTTGCGGGCCGAGCGGGAAACACCTTTGGAACCCAGCGCCTTTCTGGGAGAATCGGATTTTGCAGGACCTGAGGGGGCTAAAAATGGGGAAGTGGCTTTTGATGGCCCCGTAGCGGCACCTGAACGGTCCGATGATGATTTGCTTGTCGATGGAGGCGCCGGAGGGGAGCGGGAAGTCGTCGAGTCCGACATCTGGCGAATTGACGGTGATCGCATGTATTTCTTCAATCAATACAGGGGATTGCAGGTGATCAATATCGCCGATGCCAAAAAGCCTCAACTATTGGGCGAAATGGAGTTGCCCGCAGCCGGTGAGCAAATGTATCTGGTGGACTCCGCTTATGCCGTATTGCTGGCTCGCAACAGTTGTTCATACTGGGGAAGCGGAGCTGAAAGCCGTTTGGTGATTGTGGACGTCACGGGTGAGACTCCTGTCGAAGTGAGCAGTTTGCCACTCGAAGGGAACATTCAGGAAAGCCGTCTGGTTGGTAGCGCTCTATATGTGACCACTCAGATTTACCGCAACCAGGTGGTGTCCGGTAGAAACGGACCTGAAACCGTTTGGGAATACGGATCTCAAGTAGCTTCCTTTGATCTGTCCAATCCGATGGCCCCTGTGGAAAAAGACACTTTTTGGGTGCCCGGTTTTCAAAATGTGATTCAGGCTACTTCCGAATTACTGTTTGTCTCTACCAACGGTTATGGAAGCACGGAACGTTGGAATTCAACTTTGAATATTATTGATATCAGCCAACCGGATGGTGCGATGACGGAGCTCAGTGTCATTCGTCCTGCCGGTAGGATTCTGGATAAGTTTAAAATCAATGTGAAGGGGGATGTCCTGCGGGTGATCAGTGAATTGCAGGGACGTCCGGTTGTCACCGAGTTGGAAACATTTGATCTGACCAATCCCGAAAAGCCCGAGAAACTGGGATCAGTCACACTCGGCAAAAACGAACGCCTGCATGCAACTCGGTTTGATGGTGACAAAGCCTACATCGTGACGTTTTTCCAGATTGATCCCCTTTGGGTGGTTGATTTGTCGGACCCTCGCAATCCAACCATTTCCGGAGAGCTGGAAGTTCCCGGCTGGTCCACTTACATTCAACCTTTGGGCGATCGCCTGCTCAGTATCGGCATCGATAATGTGGACGGCTGGCGCGTCGCGGTTTCCTTGTTTGATGTGGCCGATCCTGCCAACCCGGGATTGTTAAGCCGCGTTCCCATCGGCACGAACCACAGCTGGAGCGAAGCCAACTCCGACGAAAAAGCTTTTGGCTGGATGGCGGATGCTGGACTGATCCTGGTTCCATTCCAATCTTATGAAGAAAGCCAATCCACAGCAGGCGTACAATTGATTGAGCTGAACGGAGACGATCTTCAAAAACGAGGCGTGATCGAACATGAAGTGGCCCCGAGAAGATCCACACTGAAGGATGATGTGATTCTCTCTCTCTCAGGTAAGAGTTTATTATCCGTGGATGCCAGTGATCGTGATCAACTGGACCTCTTGTCGGAACTGGTGCTCTCCTGGCGAGTGGATCACGTTTATGCTCACGGCGAATATGTGCTCCAACTGGCCGATGCCACCGGCTGGAACACCGAAAAATCAGCGCTTCGTGTCGGGAAAACCGATTCCGATTTCCAGATTCTGAGCAGTTTGGATTTGGGCGATCAACCCGTGGTGGGATCGGTGATCCGGGGAGACGTTCTGTATTTGGCTCAATCCAGCAATCAAAATATTGCCGTGCCGGTTGCCGAAAAAGAAGATGAACCCGCACCGGTTTATACGTTCACCATGAGGACTGTTGATTTGAGTCAACTGCCGGAAATAAGTGTTCTGAGTGAAGAGACTGTCCATTTGAAGGAACCGGTTGGCGGATCTGACATGAACGCACTATGGATCAATGATCAGACCCTTGTCTGGCAGTCTTCTCAGGAATACTGGTTCTGGAGATGGGGCGGACCTTTTATTGATGATGGTATTGCAGCCGACATCGCTCCCTGGCCAATGTCCTCGGGTGCCAAATTTATTGCTTTCGACACCGCTTCTTCTGATGACATTGAGTTTCTTTCCTTCTTTGATCTGGATGTCGATGAGGTCTGGAACTTTTCGGATGCTTTTGCAGCGGATGAAAAAATTTATGTCAGTTACCTGAAGAATGATTACGAGGAATGGTTGCCAGTGGACGCCTTAAGGCCTGTCCCGGTGAATCGCTGGGTTCAAAAACATTTTCTCTCCGTGATTGATTACGCGGATCCAGAACATCCGACACCTCGTCCCGCCATCAGTGTCCCGGGCACACTTCAAGGGATTTCTCACGAAGGCAGTGCGTTGATCACTCAGGGAATTCACTATGATCCCGAAACTTTGGCAACGGACAACAAAGAATGGCTCGATGCTCTGGCTTATGACGGAGTGGGGGCGCACCTGGTGGATTCGATCCCGTTTTCAGATCAGTGGCCGCATATCGCCAAAGTTACCCGTGACGGACTGGTCATTGCCGGTCAGGTGCGCCTGGATGAAAGGATCAATCAATCAAATCCTGTGCCGGAACTCTACACCATCAGTAACTGGGTGGTGAACCAATCCGGACAATTTGAACAGGTTGGGGACGTTTGGTCGCTGCCGTTTGCCACTTATCAATTCCACCTAAGCGGAGACTCGCTCTTGTTGAAACAAGGTCAGGATGTATGGAAATTCGATATCGGCCAGGACGGATCCATGGTTCTGAGCAGCATGTATGAGCCATTTGGTTGTTATGGATTCAACCTTCCCGGCACCTTGATTGACGAAGAGAATCACCTGTGGATACCTGCTTTTGACTACGGAGCCGATCGTTTGGCACCCCATGAAGTTCAGGCACCGGTTGTCCGGGTGGCCGGGGGTTCCTTTTTTGGTGAATGCCTGGGATATTGTGACAATTCCATCTATGTGGAACCAAACAGAACCGCGTTTGTGGCGATTGCCAGAGATGGTTCCTACCCTCCCTATAAGCAATACACTTACGGTGGATCTGATTGGAATGAGTTGTTGAGATTGATTGATTGGGAAACCTTTTCACAATTGCCGGAAACCATCGGTTGTCCCGATTGCGCGGATGGAGGAGGGGAATGGATCGAAGTTGCCATCTCAGGAAAGCGTCATCGTGTTACGTTTGAGTCTGGAGCCACGGTTGAATCCATTCAGCCACTGGTTGATTTGATGCGCACGATGAGAATCCGGTATGAAGCTCCTGAGCCCACAGTGAATTCCATTCGATACGTGCGAGTGGAGGACGACTGTGAAGGACTGTGCCATCGTGAGTTGAACATGAATGTGCGCAACACCAACTGGTATTTGCGAGATCCAGAGGGACAGGTAAGGTCCCGCAATCATTCAGAACGCACCACCAAAGCTGAATGGGAAACGGTGACAGGGCTCGTGGATTGGAGAGTTGTTCAAACCCTCGCTGCTCAGGAACTGGCCATTTGCCTGGAATGCCCAGGAACCGAATGGATCGAGATCAATGCCGTGGGACAAACATTCAGGATTCCCGCCTGGCAGGATGAAGTATCCGGACTGCGCGATGCGTTGTTCAAGACGCTGGATCGCTATGGTGTGGTTTCAAACGCCAGCGACGTGACTCATATCGGATATGGTAGCAGCTTCGGGTTTTGTATCGGGTATTGCGTCAAGGAATTGAGCGCTGCAAAGCAAACCATCATCCTTTCGGCCTCCAGTCGACAGGAAGAGCATCCTCCGATCAAGGAAACCATGGAGATCAGTCCTGATGAATGGGAACATCTGTTGCAGTTGGCCGAAGCATCTGAAATTGAAAGCTACAAGGAAGTCATCGGTTGCCCGGATTGTGCCGATGGAGGCGCTGAATGGGTGGCAATCACTCGTGGCGAGAAAGTATATAAAGTGACTTTCGATTTTGGAAGGCCTCCTGAATCCATGGCGGAAATGGTGGATATCATGCGTGGATGGATGGATTCACTACCAACGGATCCAACGCCGATCCCGACACCCCTGCCAGAATAAGATGACAATGATTTGAACCGATTCTGTCCATTTAACCGCACGACGCCAAACGGCCGTTTCCCCAAGATCGCTACACAACTTGGGGGACGGCCTCGTGCGTATAAATCCAAGCCAACACTTGGTGCTGAGGGGAGAAAAAAATTACGGTGGGGTTTTACCCTGGTCGAGTTGCTGACAGTTTTGGCTATTATTGGCATTCTTGCCACACTTTTGATGAGTGCTCTGTCCACAGCCAAAAAGAAGTCACGCATCGTGGGATCCATTTCCAACCTTAGGCAGATCGCCATCGCTTTCACCACTTATCAGGATGACTATGACCGCCGTCCGCGCACCTGGGATCAATTGCTGGCGGCGCGTTACCTGGGAAGCCCAAAGGTATTGAAATGCCTGGAAGACCGAAAGGGGAACTGGGGAAATCTCGTTCAGCCCAATATGACAGGACTGGAAGCGACCAATACGTATAGCTACCTTTATCCGCTGCCCTGGGATGACTGGGCTTGGAACCGCGTTGTAAAATCGGGTCCCCATGCCGGTTTGGCGGCCTGTCAACTGCACGGCATTGGCCGTCCGGACCCGGAAGTGCCTTCCATGCTGGACTATGAAGGGCTGGTGCTCCGCGCTCAACTCGATGGAGCCGTCGTGCGGCGTGAAGTTTTCTGGACACGTCCGGAAGAAGAGTCGGTCGAATTTGATTCAGCACCTGCCGCCTCCATAGCGGGGCCGGAAAGCCCCGGTTTTGCTCCCCCCATGGAATCCAGTGCTGACGATCAGTCATCCGCACGTGTCGCTTTCACCCCGGAATTTCCGTGGGCTTTGTTTATGGACAATCCATTAACAAATGAGAACCTTCCGCAAAGCCCATGACCGTACAGCGTAGACTATCCTTTTTTTATGGTTTGTTGTGGGCCGAATGGTTCGCTCACAGCCGTTTGCTGCTGGTCTTTCTGGTTCTCTGGCTCGGGGCTGCCTGGGTGGTTCCTTTGTTTGCTCACCCAGGGTGGGTGATGGTCATCTCGTTTCTCTATGCATTGGTGGCAGGGCCGGCTTACGGAGGATCGGATGCCGTGGATGATTGTGAGGAATTTACCTTTTCTTTGCCCGCCACCCGATCGGATCGTTATCTCGCACGACTGGCGGTTTCGGGATCGACCTTGCTGATGTTTGTCGGGCTGGATTTCATGGTGTTGGGATTGGACTGGCAGGCCACGTTGAAGCGGTTTTTCCTGGACGCTGGGTTGATGGAACCAGCCCCGGTTCTCAAACCCGGTTTGCTCTATGGGCTGGTGATGGCCCTGCCGTTCAATGTCTTTTGTATCTCCTTCGTCGTATCCAGTGTGGTACGACGTCGTTTCATCCTGTTCACCAGTTGGTTCTGGAGTCTCGTCTGCTCCATGGTCATCCTCTATGCGGGAGTGCTGGCGGAGGAGTGGTGGTGGCATGAAGCCAACGGTCATTTCAGCTTCCCGATGCTGGTCTTCAGCTCGCTGATCATCCTTTATCTCGGGCTCAGATTATATCGCCACAAGGAAGTCGGACACTATGGCGCGCCCGTCAGTTTGCCTCCCGGATTCTGGGGGTGGATTGTTTTGTCCATCGTGGCGCTGATTGCACTGGTGATGATCGCTGGAGCCCTGATGCAGCGGTTCCCTCAGTTTTTTGCCGGTTAATCTTCGGTTTCCCGTGTGATAGCGCGCCGCAGCTTGGGAATGTCGTCTTCCATCAAGTGTTCCAGTTTGCGGATGGAACGACTCATTGAAAAGAAATTGGGGATGTCCCGGGGCGAAACCACACTGAAAGTTTTGCGTGCCGTTTCCTTCAAACCGGACCACATGGCATTCAAGTCGGTTCGATCCTGCAAGGCCAACTCATTGCGAAAGGTGTCGGCGAACATTTGATCCAAGGTTCCAAATTCCTGTAGTTTGGCAACAAACTGTTTCAACAACCACCGTCCCCAGAACCAACATCCGGCCGTTCCCAACAAAAACACCGTGGCAACCGCCGAAGCGATTTCCCATCCGGGCCAGATTTGCATCGCTCCCCAGGTGCCCACGACCCCAAACAAAAATACGGCCAGGGAAATGCCCATCCATTTCACCTGTATTTTTCGGTAATCGAGACTGATGGTGTTACATAGCCTGGCATGCATGACCAAACGCTTGCCGGCATGGATCAAATCACTGACCACATTGTCGGCACGCCGCGTTGGTGTGCGCCGAATTTCTTCAATGACTTCCGATCGCGACGCATCAAAGTCCTGCAAGGGGATGCTGGAAATGCCGTGTTCACTGACCGATTTGCGGTTTTCCGGAAGGTAGATGTTGAATATGTGAGGGATGTCCTTGGTTCGAATGGCTTTTGACAGATTCCAACTCAAGGTCCCGTAGGTGCGGGCGAAATCCCTGATGTTTTGAAACAGATCCACCTTGTTCAGGATAATCAGAAGTTTGTATTCCAATCCAGCCAAGGTCTGGGTCAGGATACTGATCGTTTCTGCAGTGGTGCCAGGTTTGTCCGGATCAAAAAAGAACAGGATCAGATCCGCTTTCTCGGCAAAAAAACGAACACCGGAAGCGAAATCATATTCACGAGTGTTTGCCGCACCGATGGCGTCAATCATGCCCGGACTGTCAATCAAGGCGAATGACTTGAGCAATGGGTTTGGTAGTGTCTTGAGTTTGAGTTTGGATATAAAGGCTGGGCCAAGCCGATTCAGATTGCGGAGGGGAAGTGAAGGATGCGTCGTGACCGTTTGTCCGTCAAAGGTGTCTTTTTGATCTCCATGACAGAGGATCGTGAAACCGTCATCGGTCGGAGCCAGACCGGTTTTCTGGACATCTGTTTCGAGCAGGTGATTGATGAACGAAGATTTCCCTGAGGAATGATTCCCCAAAAAAAGCACATTCGGCAATCCTGGTGGCTCCTTGGCTCGAACAGGCAGTTCGAAGGCCAGCTTTTCAGCAAGGGGCCTCAGGTCCCGATCGTATATTTCCAACGCCTTGCGGCTGACTTCCCGCTCCACACTCATTGAGTTCCCGTATGATATCTTTTGGTTAAATGGACTTACTTCAAACGCACGGTTGCTTCAACCGGGTAATGGTCCGAGGGATACCGTCCGGCGTCTTGTGTATAATTGATGGCGGCATTGAGTGTCACGAAATCATCGGTATGCAGGATCCAATCGATACGTTTGCCATCGCGCCGGCCCACCCATGCGCCAAACGAACGTTCGTTGTCCGATCCTTCCGGATGGATCACACGAAAGGCATCCACGAGAGGTTTACCATTGAATCCTTCTGCATTGCACAGGGCGGCGTAAGGGGCCAGGTCCTCGGTGGTGTTGAAGTCGCCGGTGAGAATGATGGGGATGTCATTCATGATTTCTTCGGCCCGTTGACGAATTAACTTTGCTGATTCCAAGCGGGCTTGCTTGCCTCGATGATCAAAATGGGTGTTGGCAAAGACCAATTCCTTTTGATACCCGACCGCCTTCTTGTCCCGCAAGACCACCCAGGAAAGCATGCGGGTCAGTGATGAGTCCCAACTGATGCTTCCGGGAATTTCCGGTGTTTCGCTCAGCCAGAAGTGACCGGAATCCACCAGTTCAAATCGATCGGTCTTCCACATCAACGGCACATACTCTCCTTCTTCGGTCCCTTTGTCGCGTCCGATGCCGTGGAATCCGTATCCATCCAGATTCTGCTTCAGGAAATCGACCTGGAATTTGAGGGCTTCCTGGTATCCGATCAGGTCCGGACCATAGTTCTCAATCGTCTCCAACACCAGGTAATCCCGGTGTTTCCAGCTGTTTTCTCCATCATTGGCGGCTCCATAGCGGATATTGAAGCTCATGACCTTGATGGGAGCATTCCGGTCGGCCGCCTGAGTCTTCAAGCCTGTCACGGCGCCAAATAGCAAGGTCACCGCAAGTGCCCAGGTGGACAGTTTTCTTTTTGAAAGTTGATATTTCATACCTGCCAAACTCTCGACCAAATCCGGTAAAAGGCAAAGGAAAAATCGTTGGAAGGAATCACATGTTGAATGGAACAGGGCAATGGCCTAAACTTTTGTCATGCCCAAAAACGTTCACTTTTTCCACCTGAGAGGGACCATTGTCATGATCCTGCTCACTCTCCTCAACGCTCACATGTCAGTTCATGCCCAGTCAACATACTCTCAAGCAAGCTCTGAGGATCTGCTGACGGATATTCAGGAAAGAACGTTTCGTTGGTTCTGGGATTTTTCCAATGACAGGAACGGACTGACGCTCGACCGGGCCCCCAAACCGGACGCATTTGCCAGTATTGCGGCGGTCGGTTTTGCTTTGACCTCCTATCCGGTTGCTGTTGAACGAGGTTTTTTAAACCGTAACGACGCCGTCACCAAGACGCTTGCAACTCTGGAATTCTTCAAAAACTCAACACAATCGGATGCTCCTACCGACACCACAGGGTATAAGGGATTTTACTATCATTTCCTGAATCCAAACACCGGAGAACGCTTCCGTCAGGTGGAACTGTCGACGATTGATACCGCCCTGTTGATGGGGGGTGTTTTATTTTGCCTGGAATACTATGACCGGGACACGGAACTCGAGGCCCGCATCCGTGAGCTGGCGGATTTCCTTTATCGACGGGTGGAATGGGACTGGGCTCAGGTGAGGGGCGGCCTGGTCTCACACGGGTGGCGCCCGGAAAAAGGCATGCTGACACATGACTATAATGGTTACAACGAGGCCATGCTGCTTTACATTTTGGCATTGGGCAGTCCCACACACCCTGCACGGGACGATTCCTGGAAGTCGTTTGTGGAAACTTGCGAGTGGAATACCTTCTACGGGCAGCCTCACGTCAACTTTACCCCTTTGTTTGGACATCAATACTCACATATCTGGGTGGATTTCAGAGAGATACAGGACGCATACATCAAAGAACGGGGAATTGACTGGTTCGAAAATTCAAGGCGTGCGGCATATTCCCAACGTTCCTATGCCATGGATAATCCCATGCAGTGGGCCGATTATGGTGAAAATGTGTGGGGCCTCACAGCTTGCGATGGTCCGGTCAACATCGAAATGGAATACAAGGATGAACAACGTCGCTTCTGGACCTATACAGCCCGAGGGGCATCCGCGGTCAGGATTCGGGATGACGGAACCTTAGCTCCCACCGCCGCCGCCGGGAGTGTGGCTTTCGCTCCTGAAATTGTCATTCCCTGCCTGGAAAACATGATTCAACGTTATGGGGAACCACTATACAACAAATATGGATTTGTGGATGCCTTCAACCCATCCTTTCAGTTCAAGACCGTGCCTTTGAGACATGGCCAACTGGTCGAAGGCAAAGGCTGGTTTGATCGGGAACATCTGGGCATTGATCAGGGGCCAATTCTGTTGATGATCGAAAACCATCGTTCCGGTTTTGTGTGGGAGGTGATGAAACGCAGCCCTTACATTCGAAAAGGATTGGAACGGGCCGGTTTTGAAGGTGGATGGCTAAGTCGCTGATTTTGCCTATGTTTTATAGATGGATCTACGATTTGACTCGAATTTTGTAATGGATCTCAGTTTGTTACAACTTTAAGAAAACAGAATGATAAAGGCCCCAACTACCACGTGCTTGCAACGAAACCAGCCATTGAACTTCCTGATCTTTTGCTTGTTTGTGGCAATGACCCTCTTAGGTCATCAAGCCCATTCCCAGGACAATACCACGGCATCCGCATTTTACCAGAAAGCCAACCAGGAAGTCACTGCAGCAGGATTGCCCGATCTTGCCAAGCGATTTGAACCCAAAGCTGGTAACACATGGTATGCGGTCGTACCGTTGAACGACGAACTGGAGCAAATTGTGGGAAACCTGGAAAATGCTGTCGAGTTGGTGCGTCAAGCCAGTCGTATGCCATTGGGCAATCTGATCGGAGAAAACGATCCCGATCCCCTGATATTGCGCGAGATCAAATCGTCCTCCCGCAATATTATCACTCTGATGACCTTGCAATCTAGAGTTGAACTCCAAAACGGTCATCCAGAGCAGGCTGTGGATGATTTGTTAAGTTGCCTGGCGTTGTCGAATCATATCGGGCAAAATGCAGTGTCGATTACCAAACTGGTTGAAATAGCGGTTAATAAAATGGCAACCCAAGCTATTGCCCGAAGCATGCCAGATCTACCAGCCTCCGCGTTGCAGAGTTTTCTGGTCAAGTTGGGCAAATTACCCGTCAGTTCCAGCGCACCTGAGGTGTTCCTGAACGAACGAGCTTACGCCGCAAAACTGATGAATCAGCAGAAAGGAATCTACCCCGAGAAAAGTGTTCAAGGAGTGCTGAATTGTTACGAGGAATGGGCCGCGCTAATGAAATTGCCATGGGCGGATCAAATAGAGCAGATCGATGTACTGTCTAAAAAGTATGCCAACGATCCCATCGTCAGAGCCTCCTTGCCTATGTTGAGCAACATGCGAATCCAGATGCAATTGATCGATCTTAACCGTCAGATTTTGGAGGCGGGGGCGCAGGTTCTGGTGAAAGGGGAAGAGGCCTTGGATGCCATCAAAGATCCTTTTGATGAATCTTCCTTCGATTACTCAAAAACCCCAAACGGCTTTATCCTGAGAAGTCAGTTCGAGATCCGCGGAAATCCAGTCTCCCTGCAGTTCGGACTATGATCCAGTATCACCACGAAGAGCACGAAGAACTTTTTGGTTAATTGATTCTGAAAGTCTTTGTGCTTTTCTGACTTTGTTTCTACTTGTCCAGCAGCTTCGCATGCAACTCCTCACCCCAACCTTTGGTGAGGAATCGGAAGATCCATTTTTGTTTGGACTTGATGCGGTTATATGCTTCCCGAATGTCCAGGACCATGGTGATGCGTCTGTTGGGGCAATTCAATTCGCCCACATCATGTGTGGCAACCGGTTTGAATCCCATCACGCGGGTGTGGAACTCATAGGGACTGTGTTTTTCACCTTCAAAAATATCGGTCACGTAGTGGGAGTAATCCCGTTCCACCGTCTCCTGGCTGGCTGCCCGCATTAAGGCCGCCACCACGACGATGTAACGACGGTATTCCGGAAGGACGGCAAAACGTCCGATTTCCGCGATCCGGTTGTTTTTAACGAATTCTTCCACATCCAAACCGCTTTCCAGTTTTTGGAATCCGTATTCCTTATAAAGTTCCAGAGGTGGATTGTACATGACCCTCAGCACCCCGACAGGCAAGTCTTCCACCTGGCTGACAAACCAGGAAACATCATCGTGCTCCAAATCTTCGGTGGGGAAGAATTTGTCGGCGTCATAGATCCATTGCTTTTCCTGATCGTAAGTGCTTTTCAGCACCTGGACGGCTCTATCCCGGTCCTCGGCGTTTTGGACCTTGATCACGTTGACTTTGTTTGAAAGCGATAAACTCATTTTTTGCGTTGATGACGATTCCAGGTCTTTCCGGATAACCGGGAGATTGATGACATAATTTCGACGTGCCAGTCACGTACCTTCTTCAAAGAAGGTTTTCCCCCGTCCGTGTCGGGGACCAAAGGTTTGCCAAACTCCACCGAAAAGGGGATTCCTTCGGGGATGGGGCGCTGTTTGTCGTGCTGAGGGAATGAGATGCCTGCCGGCACCACCGGGATCCCCAAATTCAAAGACAACTGTGCGGCACCGGAATATCCCTTTAACAAGGTATCCGGGCTGCGGTTGGTCGTGCCTTCCGGAAAAATGCCGATTGAGCGTCCGGATTGAAGGGCTTCGATGGCTTGATCGAACGGGCCTTGACCTTTGATGAACAATGGTTTGAACACGTTTAAAAACCGGGGCCTGGCTGGTTTGCGGGCCACAGTGATGACTTCGCCGAAATGATAAAACAGCCAAATTCCTGGAACCAGACAAAAATTCCAGTCTGCCAAAAAGTGGATCAGCTTACCTTTGCGAAGAAAGTGGAGCAGGGCAGGGATGTAGATGGCTTCCAGTTTTTGGCTATGGTTCAGAGCTATGATGAAGGGGTCGAGTGAGGGATCAACGTTTTCCACTCCTTTGACCGATACTATTTTGCTGGATACCAGTGAAAGAGAAGCTTTGCTGAGCCATTTTGTCGGAGTCTGACGGTTCAATGGCATGGGGGCGGACCAGACCTGCCCCGCTGTCAATCCGGACCAGGGCACAACACTCCGGTCCGAAACCTCCAGCGAGTGTGATGAGGCATCAGGAGCGAATTTCCGGCGTGGATCCTGTTTCGGAGCCATTCCCTGCGACATGGCGCGGACCTTAACGCCGGGCTTTGGGGCGGTAAAGCGAAAAGGAGAACAGGATTAAGGCTTCACCCGCACAGGCTGGCCTTCGTTAAACGATTGCTCGGCCATGTCACAAAGCCTGTGACTCATCACGACATCTTCCTCAGAAATGGGCAGTTCCTTGCCATGTGTCACACAATCTTGAAAGACGCGCAATTCCTCGACATAAGCTTCCCGATACCTCGTGGGAAAAGAATGTTCAATGGTCGGTCGCGTGACACCCTCAGCCGATGAATGAACGGTGGATCGTGGCGATCGATTCTCCGCCTGCAACATGCCCTTGCTGCCAAACGCCTCGATGCGCTGATCGTATCCGTAGGAGGCAAATCGGTTCACATCGATGCTGGCCAACAGACCGCTGGCATATTTCAGGCTGACAAGGACGTTATCCAGATCCTTGAGTTCGCGTATCCCGTCCACAAAATTGCTCCCAATGGCGTAGACTTCCACCGGATCCTGCCCTGTGATGAATCTCAGCATGTCCAAATCATGCACAATACAATCATGAAATATCCCATGTGACGTTCGGATGTAATCCATGGTTGGCAAGGGCGAGTCCCTGGATGTCAATCGCATCAGCTGTGGGACGCCGATATCGCCTTGGCTGACTTGGCGTGCGAGCGAGGAGAAGGAAGGATCAAATCTTCGATTGAAACCCACAAACAGGGATCGATTGGCAGCGCGCGCCGCTTCATAGCAATCGGTGATGTCTGAAAGACCATTACCCAGGGGCTTTTCGGTGAAAACCGATTTACCAGCCTTCAATGCCGCCATGATTTGACTGTAATGATCTCCGGTAGGCGTTGCTACGATCACCGCATCAATCGAGACGTCAGACAGGGCAGGTTCGATGCTGGTCGCATGAGGACAGCCAAATGCAACTCCGGTCTCACGAGCCCGGTCTTCATCGATATCCACCACATGAGCCAATTGGATTTGTGGCAACTGTCGAATGCTCTGCAAATGGAAACGCCCCGCTCGCCCCAGCCCGAAAAGGGCAATTTTGAAAGGTTTGGTTGGTTTCATCGGTCAAGTAGGTTGTGGTTTACTCGAAAACCCGGTTCCAGGTGACGAAGATGCCGTGCGCGTCGTAGTCCAGAAAACCGGCGGCGAGCTCATCGCGATAACGGAAATAGGCGTATTGAATCCCAAGCGTATCGGATTCGCCCAGTTTTTTGCGCACATCGAAGCGCCAGGCATGTTGATCGAATTCGGAGCCCATCGGCAATCCGAGGGGCAAAGTCTGCCCGTAGTTCGCGTGATTGAAGGTGTAGCTGGATTGGAGCGTCGTGCTTGGGCTGTAAAGAAATGTCCATGAGGTGAACAGACTCAACAATTCGCCGTCATAAGGAGCAATCGAGGTGTTATCGTTCATGCTCGAAACGATGCGCATGTCCGTGTAGCTCGTGCTGCCGGTCCAATACCAACGTTGAGCCGGACTCAGTGTCGTGGTGAATCGATAGGTGTGACTGTCATAGTTCCCTGCCAAAGTCGATCCAGCGGGGTAGGGAACTCCGAACAGCGTCAGCGCATTGATGTCGGTGCGATAATCGGTTTGCTCACCTTCGTAGGCAAGCGAAGTCTTTAACCAACGAACCGGCTTCCATCCCACAGTCATTCCCCAATCCTGCCCTTCGGTTTCACGTTCTCTCAAAGCAGCTGGATAGCCGTTGCCCGGCTCCGGACCGCGGTCCGTGTCCAGCAGATGCTTGAAGTCATGATGTCGGCGCTTGTATCCGTAGTTCGGTTGAAACGTCCAGTTGTCCCAAGGGGATAGGGTGGTTCCAAGATCCCATCGGGCATGCCGTCCGGTGGCATCGGTGTCACGCATGAAATCATCTTGCGCATCGAAACCGTCGTTCAGGAGTCCGCTCTCTGATTGACCTATGGATTCCTGCTGAAGCCTCACATCGGTGTAAATGATGGTGTTGGGAAGGCTGGTGTTTCGAATGCCGAAGTTCTCTTCGATTTGAAAACGATCCGTGTTGGTGCCAAGTGTGGTTGGGACACCGAAAAAGGTGGTGTTTCCGGTCCCTTTGCGGCGTGTCCATTCCGTCTGGACCCCACCATAGGCCGTCCACTGTTTCCAGGGTCCTAGCAGACTGTTGACATTGACGATGTGCGACTCGGAACTAAGTTGAATGCCGCGTGAATCAAAGGGCAGGCCAGCCGCAGCAGGATTGCTCGGATCAAAGTTGCCCAGTGACAATTTGGCATCGCCACTCAGGTGAGAATAATAGTAACCGCCGCTGGCAAGCCACCAGGGTTTGAGTCGTTTTTCCACCGTGAGTGCGTTGGATCCTTGAAAATGATCGTAATCGTCCTGCTCCGTGGATACCGTTGCAGGCAGGGCGTCTCCGGCATTGATGAAATCTCCGGTTTGCAGGACGTTGTCCTGCTGGTAAAACTCACCTCTGAAATTGTCTTCAATCCGAAAACCATTCCAGTTGTGTTCCATATCCAGTGTGATGATGTGGGTTTCCTGATCCAGACGTTTCCAGGCAGGGTAAACATTATGGCCATTGAACGCCGCATCAAAGGCCGGCCCCCATTGTAGCATGGACTTGGCGCCGTCCCTCGATCGGTATTCGTATCCCAGGGTGACGCTGGGTTTGTCCGGGCGATCCAATCCCAATTCGAACCAGGCGCTCGAAAAATCCGTGTGCAGATCCCGATCAAGAGCCCATGGACCAAGCCCGAATGTAGGGGAATATCCTCCGTAAGGATCATCATAGAATCGGGACTGGTTCAATCCGAACCGAAAGAAGCCAAGATCTCTCTGCGCTATTTCAGCTTCAATGGCATATCGGTCATTTGGGGCCGTTACCTGTCCAGAACCACTGAATGATCTGCCTCCCTCCATGGTCTGCTTCCATTCGAAATGGCGCAGACCGCCGTTCACACCGTCACGCATCCAGTAATGTTCTCTGAAGGCGGCCTTGTTGCCATCCACGCCGATGAACCGGAATTCTGGAGTCACTTTGAAATAAAATGATTCCTCCGAGATGTCCTCAAAAACAACCCCTTGATCAATCCAGGCGCGCAGCAAACCGATTTGTTCATCGGACAACTTGTCGCCTTTGCCAATCGGGGGCATTTCCGAATCTTCTTCAAGATGGGCGACGAACTGGATCAATGTGCTTTCGGCGCTATTTCCAGGGATGATGTTGGCTCCATAGTCCCCCTCCTTCAAAAGAGCTTCCCTGGTGGTCATCCGGAAATCACCTTTGGCTTCCTCCGGACCATGACATTGAAAACAGGATTCCTTGAGGATCGGGAGAATGTCCGTCGTGAAATCAACCGTGCGATCCGCGGCAGGTGGCAACTCCTGTCCGAACCCCAGGTTCAAACCGGCGCTACCAAGCATCAGAGCGGTCAGTTGCAAACCAAAGGTTCTTCGGATGGAGCGCATGAAAAAAGGTCGTTGATGGAAAATCATAAGGGGCTCCTGATGTTAAAATCTTAGTTTTGGATCGACCATGGAACCATGGACCTGTGTGTGACAACCTGCGGTCCAGCAACCGCCCGCCTGCATATTGAAACCATGAGGTTCCTTGCCGATAAAAATATCCCCGGAACCGGCGAATTGAGTCTGGGCATGACATTTCAAACAGAGATTTGAATCACGCTGCACCAGCATCTTTGGATTCACCGAACCATGCGGATCATGACACTCCGTGCAACCCTCCCTCATGGCCTCATGTTCGAACACGAAATTGCGGGCCTGTTCCTGGTGGCATTCAGAGCAATTTTGATTCAACCGCGCAAAAGCAAGCCCACTCGAGGAGGACGGTTTGAAGATGTCGCGTCCGTGTGGATCATGGCAGTCCACACAATTCAATTGGTCCTCCATCACCGGATGATGGTTCGGGAGGCTGAACTTCGCATGAATTTCCAGGTGACACTCCAGGCAGGAATCCGGGCCTCTACCCGGATTATGAATGAATACCCCTTTGCCCCCGCCGGCTTTGACATGGAGACTGCCGGCGCCGTGACAGGACTCGCATCCGGACTCTCCTGAATGATTGGCCTCAGCAAGGTGAAACCGTGCGTGAGGGCTTGCAGGAAAAGTATCAACAATATTTGTATGACAATCCGAACAAGCGGCATTGCCCACAAAAGCAGCCCCCTCAATCTGGGGAAGTCGAACCACAGCCCTTTGATGAACGGTTCCGCAGGACGTGCCTCCAAAACCTGCCCAAACCACCAGGGAGGCAACACATAGCCCACCCCACAATGGATTTAATTTTAAAAACCTCATGGCGTCATTTCTGATGAATGCCGGAGACTAAAACTCCAAACAAAAAGGCGCAATCTTAAACATGTGAACGTCATTTTCCGGCATAGAATCTTACTTGGCGGACGATGGCTCTCGCGCTAACTGCATCGCATGGAAAAGCGTGTCAGCAAATTTGCCTCCTTTCGTGAAGCTGAAGAAGCTGATAACGCCTATTATCGCAGTCTTACTCCTGTCCAACGAATGGATATTCTGCTTGGGTTAACCGCTTTTGGGAATACGAACTAAAATGAAACTCAGCCAAGACTTGAGAGAGTTTATCGCATTGTTGAACTCTCACAAAGTTGAGTTCCTCATCGTAGGCCGCACGCCCTGGCCTGGCCTGGCGTGGTCTTCCGCGTTACACGAAGGATATCGATTTTTACATTAACCCATCTCCTGAAAACGCGGGAACAATCGTCAATGTGTTGGAAAAGGTTAGCCCAAAAAAGGATTCTTCCAATCCAGCCCCTTGAAGCGGGCGAAGTCTCCGTCATTCGAACAGAGGGTCGCTCGGTGCTCGATGGCATATGATGCCAGAATGGCATCGGATAAAACGGCTCCAGTTGCCATCGCGGATTCCATCAATTGCATGACTCTCGGAAAGTGGCTGCCGGATGGAGTCAAAACTCGCACCTGAGGCAAGACCATCCAGGATTCCACCACCTCTTTGGCCTTGGCCAAAGTTGCGCGGGCTTCACCGAGTTTTTGATGTGTTGCAATTCGTATAAACCCAAAAACAACTTCCAATGGCAGACCGATCAGCTCATCACCGTTACAACTCTCAAACCACCACTTTTGCGCCACCGGATACTGAGGTATGGATGGATTGTATGCATAGAGCAAAAGATTGATGTCTGGTATGATCACGTTGAAAGCTCCTGCAGGGTATCTTCATCCTCCCATTCATTGGACAAATGATTAAAATTTGCCTGATCCAAAGCAGGGGGGAAGGGTTTGGAAAACAGTGGTTTCACATCAAATTTGCCAAGCGGTTTTCCCAAAGCCTTTTTCACAGCTTGGTTGAGCACTACCTTGAATGATTGTCCTGTCCGAGTGACTTCCGCTTTCAGAAGAGCCTCTGTATCAGGATCAATGGTAACTGTTGTTCGCATAATGCAAATATGACTGCAAATACATTGCTGTCAAGACAGCAGATTTGTGTGAGGAGTTTATCGTAGGGTGCTTTCTCGGATCATCTCATGCTGGGGGATGGGTTTACTGCAGTTTTTCTCACACAAAGTCACGAAGCCACAAAGATAGGTTGATCCATCATGAACAATGGATGCTCGCACATAAAAACTTGGTGACTTACTGCATTTGTGTGAGAAAAAAGCGATTCCTCATGCAAAACCATAAACGTCTCGACCTCTGATATGCTTGTGGTAGTCTCTCGGAACTCATTGACACCATGAAAAGCAAAAATCTGTTTAATGTACTGTTTCTGATGCTGGTGACCTGCCTGTTGCAGGCCCAGGATAAGCGTCCGAATATCCTGTTTGTCTTCACGGATGATCATGCCCCTCATGCCATTGGGGCCTACAACGGCTGGTTGAAATCAGTAAACCCCACGCCCAATATCGATCAATTGGCTTCTCAAGGGATGCTTTTTGAAAACAGTTTTTGCTCCAACTCCATCTGCGGCCCCAGCCGGGCGGTGATTCTCTCCGGGAAGCACAGTCATAAGAATGGTTTCATGAATAATGGGAACAGCTTTGACTGGAACCAGCAGATTTTCCCCAAAATTCTGCGGAAGGCCGGTTATCAAACCGCCATTTACGGGAAGAGTCACCTCAAGGGAAGTCCTCAGGGATTCGATGACTGGGCAGTGCTCCCGGGGCAGGGGCTTTACTACAATCCGGACATGATCTTTCCAGACGGTCGTCGTCGAATTGACGGTTACTGCACGGACATCGTCACGGATCTGGCTGTGGACTGGTTGAAGGAAAAGCGCGATGCCGACCGTCCTTTCATGATGATGGTTCAGCACAAAGCACCTCATCGTAACTGGATGCCCGCTTTACGGCATTTGAATCTTTACGATGACGTGAAAATCCCCGAACCAGCCACTCTGTTTGATCGCTACGAAGACAACGCTCCTCCCGCACGCCACCAGGAGCTGGAGATCGATCGTCACATGGATTTGAATTATGATCTGTTTGTGGACCTGACGCCTGATTTCAGCCAGCCTCCTTCTCAAAAACGTCAGGACCGATCCGCCTGGAACAACATGAAACGCATGTCACCCGAGCAGCTCCGTGCATGGAGAGCTGCCTACGGCCCAAAGGACGCTGCATTTCATGCCGCCAATCTGGAAGGAAAAGACCTGGTCCGATGGAAATTTCAACGTTATGCCAAAAATTATCTGCGCTGTATCAAGGGTGTGGATGAAAGCATCGGTCGTCTGAGAGACACCTTGAAAGAACTCGGTTTGGACGACAATACCGTGGTGATTTACAGCTCGGATCAGGGTTTCTACATCGGTGATCACGGCTGGTATGACAAACGTTGGATGTATGAGGAATCCCTGAAGATGCCATTTATTGCCTACTGGCCCGGTGTGACCCAAGCTGGTTCGAGAAACACCAAGATGATCCAGAATCTGGATTATGCGGAAACTTTTCTCGATATGGCCGGAGCAACCATTCCGGCGGACATGCAGGGAGCCTCACTCGTCCCATTGCTTCAGGGCAAGACTCCGGCCAACTGGCGTAAAAGTATCTACTATCATTACTACGAATACCCCAGTGTTCATATGGTTCCACGGCATTACGGAATTCGGACAGAGCGTTACAAGCTGATGCACTTCTATCAATTTGGTGAAGAGTGGGAACTCTACGATTTGGAAACTGATCCGGACGAACTCAGCAATCTTTACGGGCGAAACGAATACTCCCAGTTGACCTTCGACCTGAAAAATCAACTGACCGCTCTCCAAATCCACTACGAAGACGACAGCGACGTCACTGAAAAACCCGATTCCTGGAAAGCCGAAATGCGTAAGTAGCCGCGCTTGCAAAAGTGTGGCCCGCCGACGTTTCCAATTCACCTGAGTTTTTTTTAGACAGGATTGACTGGATGGGTTTGGTCGGGAACGTAGCCGTCCCGCCCTGCGGGATGGCCAAGCCACCGTTTCCGTTTCCACTGGTGCTTTTTGCTGAAGACTGCAGCCCCTGTTTGACAGACTGCCGGGGTTCGGTCATATAATTGCCTTTTGGTTTAGTTATATGAATTCGAATCCTCATGTTGCCATTGTGGGCGCCTCCGGTGCGGTGGGCGTCGAAATGATCAAAACCCTTGAACGTCGATCCTTTCCGGTCGGCAAGCTGACTCTGTTGGCGTCCAAACGTTCTGCCGGCAAGAAACTTTCATACAAGGGCGAAGAAGTAACGATTGAGGAATTGACCGAACAATCATTTGAGGGGGTGGATATCGCCTTGTTCAGTGCCGGCGGCGGGATTTCCAAGCAATTTGGCCCTTGTGCGGTGAAGGCAGGAGCGGTGGTTGTGGACAATTCAAGCGCCTTTCGCATGGATCCCACGGTGCCATTGGTGGTGCCTGAAATTAATCCGGAGGATGCCAAAAAACATCAAGGCATTATTGCAAATCCCAATTGCACAACCGCCATTACACTGATGGCCCTTCATCCATTGCACCAGGCATTTGGTGTGAAAAGAGTGTTTGCCTCAACCTATCAGGCTGTGTCCGGCACAGGAGCCCAGGCGATCGTGGAATTGGAAAACCAGGTCAAGCAGATTGCAGGTAATGAATCGGTAACCCGTGAGGTTTACCCGCATCAGATTGCATTTAATGTGTTGCCGCATGTTGATAGCTTCCTCGATTCCGGTTATACCCGCGAGGAAATGAAGCTGGAAAACGAGGGACGCAAGATCATGCATCACGATGCCTTCCGTGCGAGTGTGACTTGTGTGCGGGTTCCCGTTT
>Ga0255768_10000957_pt1 | contig 30426 bp, 48 predicted proteins | sample 071ome_33_FD_179983 | JGI IMG/M metagenome (GOLD analysis project Ga0255768, IMG submission 179983) | Coastal salt marsh microbial communities from the Groves Creek Marsh, Skidaway Island, Georgia - 071412AT metaG (version 2) | ecosystem: Environmental > Aquatic > Marine > Intertidal zone >...
CTAACAGTCGAGGACCCTCTCGCTTTGTTTGCTGACCGATTGTCTGTTCTGCGTGACTTTGGGTAATCTTAATTCTATGTTCAGAGTGTTGGACAACGCCTATAAATTTTGGTATAACACCACCAGCACGTTCAATTTGAATTAAATCACCCAGCCCAAGATCGTGCTCTTCTATAATACCTATATTGTGAAGAGTTACACGTGAAATGGTGGCGTCATCGAGCACAACTGGCTCGACAACGCCTGTGGGATTCACAGTGCCAGTACGACCGACTACCCATAAGACATCTTGTAAAGTAGTAACTGCAATTTCAGTCATACGCTTTTTGAGAGCCACAGCAAATCTTGGATACTTTGAAGTGTATCCAAGATGTTGTGATTTAGCATATGAGTTTGCACGATACACTACACCGTCTTGTGGGTATTCCCAAGCGCGATCTTCAAGCACCGTAAAGAATCCCATCCCTGTTAAAACTTTCATACGAGGCAAGTAATCCATATCGACCCCAAGCCAATCGTGTGCGATAAAATTAATATTTCTGTCTTTAAAATCGTGCGCAGATTTTAAGCCTAATGCGCCTGACACATAATTTCTAAAGTTTTCTACTTCATTGTCTGTTACACACTCACCGTTAACAATAATTTCATCGAACTGAGTATCAATACGGTGTGGAATATTTTTTATCCATTCTGCAAGATGTGTTACATCTTCTCCTTGTTCTCCGTTACCACGAGTAATTGCAAGCTTAAGCTTGCCTCTACGATAAACCAGAGTTAAGTTAGAACCATCAATTTTTGGGAGTATAACATCCATCCAGGGTTCAACTTCTTCTTCTCCTTCATAGATTTTACGAAGAGAGTAAAGTTTATATGGATGTGTGATTTTACCAGCAGAACCGCCTACACTAAGTGTTGGGGAATCGTGATCACGCCAACCTTGTGCTTTTTCCATTGCTTCAAGCTTATCATACAACTGATCATACTCGCCATCCGAAATAGACGGAGCTGACAAGTCATAGTAAGCATGATTGTGCTTTTGAATAAGTTGTTTGAGTTCTTTGTAATTCATATAAAGAATATATCAGAAAAAAAGAGGAACAATCAATAGAAAACTCGCAGGATTACGAGTTTTCAACCATTTTAATTAAATCATCAAGATACCAACGAGCTTTTTTAAGATCTTCAAGCTGTTTTTCTTTAGTATCGTGCTTAAGATTATACCGAGTAACATACTTTATAACGTTACCTTGTGAAAAACCCATATCCCAAGAGTCAATATAGGCTGTAGTTTCAATGCCCTTATTATAGTGAGGTGGGTGATTTACCATGTCTACATCACGATTTAGGTAATCACGTATCTTTTTCTCTTCAGGCGAAGAAGAAATCTGTCTACGAGTAGTTTCACCAAAGTTACGTTCATATACTGTTTTACCCCCATCAGGAGATTCATATATTTTAGGAGTTACAACATCATGATGAGATCGAGAGTTTTCAATTTTATGTTTTCGTTCAGCTTCTTCTTCTTTTGTTTTTCTTGAAAGAAACTGTTCAAAAGTTTCATACTTATCCATATAGTCTCCTACTTTGAATGAGGTGGCATTTTTGATTCAACGAACCAAACATGTTGACGAAGTTTTGGGTGGTACTTACGCATACGCAATTTTTGCGCATTACGTAGTTGAGTTAAGGTTTTAGCATGAATAAAATGGTACGAAGCTGAATCTCTCTTCTCACCTTCTGGTATCATCCATACTTTATTATTTCTATTCTTTTTAGCAGCCATTATTCTACCTTATTTTTAACAGCTTTAAGAAGTTTTTGAAGATTTTCTTTTTTATTGAGATTTACTCCATCAACTTCAATTTCAAGGATTTCTTCGAGTTCACGAAGCATGACTTTAACCGTTTGAGAACGATCTTCTTCTTCCACAACGGGTTTTTCATAAATTTTTAATTGAACTAATTTACTTATAACACTTCTATATCCTTTTGAGAAGTGAGAAGCTAATTCATATACGTCTTTTTGTTCATCTTCTGTATACATTCTAATTAGTTCTGCTTCTTGTTCATCATTCCAGGCTTTAACGCTCATTTTTACTCCAATTCTAATTCAAGCTGATTGTTCCATACATATCGTTGAGCAACAGCTTTACTTGCGTCTTCTAATAGAGGGATAAGAGAACTTACTTCATCGGCTGGGATAGAAAATCCAGATTTAGTGGGATACCATTGACCTGTATCTCCGTCCATAGCATATTCTCTAATATGCAGATAAAGAATTTCTCTAAATTCATTAATTGTTACTTTTACAGCGTTTCCGTTTGGTTTATGAAAAGCTGTTCCAAAATCAATATTCATACTATCTCTATTTGATCTGTGTTTATAAAATTTTTTAACCAAGGGGTAACTGGATATGCCTTAAATACTTGTACCAAAGAATATCTGGTTTCTGTTTTTGAGTTATTCATCATACCGTGTGCTACTAAGTCTGGATCAAATAAAACAGTTTCTCCTACCTTTAAACTAAATTGCTCTATCTCACCATTTAATTGAAACTGGTATATAAAATCATCACTGCCAGTAAGTGCTGTTACAGCTCTTAAACGAAAATCATCATTTGAAACCGCATTAACGTTATTATCATCCGTATGTAAAGGAATTGTTTGTCCAGGTTCTTGTTTATGAACTCTAACACGGGTTGTTTCAAACTTGAAATAATCAATTAAGGACTTACATAAACTATAGTATTTTGTATATTTAAAATCTTTTGGGTTTTCAACTGGTTTATTTCTATAAAAACTATGTATATTTCCATCTACGCTTTTTATAGAAACTGCGTCTACATTACCTGCAAGATCTTGATCATCATGTGGTTTAAAATTTAGTTTAGATAACCAAGAGTTATCAAAGACTAATTTCGTCTTGGCAATCATAAGCATAAATATAATCCTTTAATCTATTTCCTTCAACAGGACGATCTAAATAGTCTTTACCAAGAATCCAAAGATTAGGATTTTTTTCTTCTAATTGGTTAATCCATGTTTCATAACAATCTTTAACACCACTCAGACCTCTTGTATATTGTGCGCCTACTGTATGAAAAGCATTACTCCACCAAATGAGTGAGTTTTCTTCCTGAGTTACTATATTAGTAACTTTTTCAGGATTTTCACAAATATCACAGTGAATATAAGAATGAGATAATGTTTTATATCTATCCCAATGGTTTTTAATATCTTTTTCTGTTCCCCACCATTTTATCTCTCTTTCCCAAAGTTCTTTTCTTGAGAGAGTTTGTGTCTCATTCCCACCAGTTTCATTAATTTGATATTTTCTTTGAGCGTAGTCTAAAAAAGCTGGATAATCTTCGCCATCCCATTCTTTTAAGAGTAGCTTTTTAAAAGCTAAAGCAGCTTTACTGTAATCATAATAAACTATTTCACAATCATCAGTAAAAGCATAATGATGTAAAATCATATTAGGCTTAAAACTAGCAGCTACGGCATAGAGTTTATTAATTGGTTTTTCTATGTTAACATATTTTAAATCAGCGTAGTTTTCTGTATTCCAAAAGAATACACATTGTTGAGCATAGTTAACAATATTTGAAATCCAAGATAATTGATGTTCAAGATCTGCCGCACTTGTTGTAGGGTAGATATATTCTTTAAATTCTCTTATTTTAGGATGAAAATTATATACTGTTAGATCATTTTGTAGACTGACATTAATAAAATTCCAACCATCAACAAGGGGGGTACAGATTGTAAGTTCTTCAGTTGGTTTTAGAGATAAAGGTGTATAGTCATCATGTATGTCTTTCACATGTCTTTCTGCTCTTACTACAAACTCTTCTCCTGAGTTTTTGTTACCAAACACAGGTTTATCGAATTTTTTATAATAATTAAGGTTAACTAACATGCATTGTTTATGTAATCCATAATACCCTTGTGCACCTGTTGGGTTGTTTTTATTCTTTTTGTTTTTATCCATTATATGCCCAGTAATAAAGAAATCTTGTTTACTAATCCATTTCTCTATAAAAGTGAAAAAAGAAGCATCTTTGATAATATGACCAACAGATTGAACTATACAATAGTCTACATCATGTTTTAAAGCTTCATCTAATACATCATTAATATTTTGCTTTACTATAATAGGTCCAAAATATTTAAATCTGGTAAAAAACTCAGTAATCTCTTTATTCTTTTGCGCTTGAGATAGGTTATGAGATGTACGTGTATCATCATAGATGCCTACAACGTAGTTTTTATTTTTACCCATGATTCTTTTCATAACTTTTTACAACCAAATCTTCAACTTTTTAGTTTTTACTCCGTGAACTATAATATGATATCTATCTTCTTTTGACTCATTAATATAGGCATGTTCATTACCTACATCTAACATCATCGCAGTTCCAGGCTTAAAAGGAACAAATCCTTCATGACCTTTCATTTTCATTTTACAACCATTAGGGTGATTTAAAGCCATATTGATAGGAGAAAGTTTATTAATATCCGTATCTTTATGTGGGGTAATAAAACCTCCTGGTTCAAGTAACATGAATCTTACTCTGTAGTAGGAAGAAAAAGGAAATACATTCTTAAAAAAAGAAACGGTATTAGGACAAAGACCTGAAATTTCTGTCCATCTATAAGGAGTTTCTTTGTTAGATTTATATCCATATTGTTCATAGTGATTAGTTTTTTCTGCTGAAATACCGTGAATTGATAAGCTACGCCAACCCTGATGCCTATAACCTCCAGCCCCGTCTTGGTCGCGATGTTTTACAAAACGATCTTTTAGTGCAATAGCCTCTTTAAGCATAGATTCATAGTTGAATTGAATATCAAGCTTTAACCAAGGTAACCCACTTTCGTTTACTATCCAATTAAAGTCTTTCATCAATATATATCCAGTAGATCTTCATCAAATGCAAAACTTGTTCCACATCCGCAAGAAGCGCGTGCTCCTGGATTGTCTACTTTGAGTAATTTATTCATTCCTTTATCTTCAAGATCGATAGTAGTTCCATATAAAAATTGTAGAGATTCACGATCAACTAAAGCTGGTGGCGATTCCGAAAACTGAATATCTTCATCTGTAATTTCTGAAGCCACATCAAAAGCGTAATTAAAACCGGAGCACCCCCCACCGTAGACTGAAAACTTAAAATATTGTCCTTCTTCCAGATTTTGTGTAATAAAAATTCTAGCTTTAGGAGTAATATTTGGCAGCTGACCAGAATAAGACTCATCAATAATTGGAGCATGTCCATGAAAATCCTGTAATACTTTATCTGCAAGAGAGGGCTGATGATTATCTAAAACCTTTTGAGCCAACCTTGCAAGCTCCTTTTCATCTTTATTTTCTTCTAGTTCTGCTTCAAGTTCTGCAAACCACTTATCAAGATCGGAGTCTGATGGGAGTTGATTTTCCTGCATGTAAATCCTCTATTACTTTCACGTAAGATTTTGTAACTGATTCCCAAGTGTTTGGAAAAGATGTTTCTTTGACTTTTTTAAATAGCTTTTCTCTATCGTGAGAATGATAAATCCATTGTAACATTTTTTGTAAAGAATGTCCATCTGGCTCATTCATAATTGTATGAGAATTCATCATAGTAAAAGCATCTCCTGGCTTTTGAGCAAAAATCTGTCCAGAAGTGATATCAACAGCTGTTGGTTTAGTTTGTATACGTAGTCCAATATCTTCAGGAATAAAATCTTGGTGAGGGCCTTTATCAGGAATAATAGGTAAACACCCACAAGCAACAGCTTCTTGAATATGCATACCAAATCCTTCTGCCCTATAAGGATGAACCACGACTTTAGAAGCAGTAAACAACCCCGCCATTTCTTTATCAGATAAGGCATCATCAATATAAGTAACTTTAGCACATCCTGTTTTATACTGCATTTTAATAATTTCATTCAAAACATTATTTTTTCCGTAAATTTGAGGATTATCTTTAATAATTAATCTTGCATTATCGTATGATTTAAAACATTTATGCCAAGTATTAATTAGTAAGTCTAAACCTTTTCTCCACTGAGAGTTGCCAACATATACAAAATTAAATTTATTAGGATCAATATCGTATTTTGTTAAAGGTTTAGCAGATTGATTAAAAATCTTTTCATTGTATCCATTAGGAATAGTTGTGATTTTATTTGGATTTAAACCACCTCTTATAGCTACATCTCTAATGTAGTTAGAGGGCACAATTACGTGATCAGCAAATGTTTCCCATTTGTATTGCCATTCAAAAGGTATCTTTGGATATTCCCAAGGTTGGATATAAATAACTTTTGTATTTTCTTTTGCAGGCCATTGCCAAATAGGGGGGTAAGAGTGTCTAATTTGAATATTAATTTCTTCTTTTGAATGATCTTTTTGTTGTAGTTCTTTTAATACTTTTACAGTATCTTTGCTTAAACCGTGAACGGGATCGTAAGAATCAAGAGAAGTTATAAATACATTATGAGTTTTACTTAATTCTAAAGCTAAGTTACGATTAATTAGTGTTAAAGAATGGTTATCATAAAATTTACCAATAAGTTCTATATTCATTGATATGCTTTTCCTAAATTTTGTCTAATGTAGTCTTCAACTTGTTCTGAAGGGATTGGAATTACTTGGGGCCATTGTGCGCCACCCAAACCTGATGTTTTAAAGTTTTCAAGCTCATGGTAATTATCCCAAGTTACTTTTGACCAGATTTGATAAAAAGGATCTTGTTCTACTAAATCAGAGTGCCCAATATTATTAATTTTCTCATGAAGCTCTTTATCTGGACGGCAAAGACTCCAGTGCAAAGCAACAAGAGGACTCATCAGTCTTTTGTCTCCTGCAGCAGATTTATCTGTCCATCTGGCATAGGTAAAAGTACTATCTTTAGAAGTTACAACACCTTGATTTTCTCCAAAAAAGGGAGAGCCATCTGTGTTAGCGATTACAAGAGTTTGTGAGTTTCCTTCTTCATCTGTAACAACCTTATATGGAGTAGCCCAAGTCATACATATATCCATCTTATTTTTATAAAGTTCTACTAAAGGACAAAAATCATAAAAAAACTCTTTTGCATTAATTAGTATTTCATCTGCATCAAACGAAAAAATCCAATCATTTGAGCATTGAGCTTTTAAAAAGTTTCTTTCAAAATTATCGTTTTCAATTGCAACTTGAGACTGGTGAAAATCTTCTTCAATAATTGATATTTTTCCGTCACCGTCTATTTGTGAAAGTTCTTTCCATAACGCTTCTTCATTAATGGAAAAAGGATTACCACTCCAGGTAATACGATCTTTATCAATTCCTAATATAATCTCATCTACATAGTTGTAGTAGCGTTCAATTGATTTCGGTAAAAATCTATTAGCATCATAAGATATTAAACTTATTGCACTTTTCTTACTTGCCATTTTTAACCTGCGTATTAGCTGAGGGTTTAGAGGCTACTTTGGGAGTAGCTACAGCTTTTTTTACAAACCCAAAAATTCTAATTCCACTGTAGTATTTAGAAGCATCAGCATTACCTCCTGATACTCTGACTTCATCGAATTGAGAATTAACTTTTGATTCATGACGTTTAATAGCTTCATTAAGTTGATTTGCATGATCATGGTTTGATTGCTGACTAAAGATTACAACAGAGCTTTGAGACAACGATGGTAAAATGTGATTAAAAAAGTCATCGTAAAGAGCACTATTTATCGGGCTTATATCAAAAAAACATAAGTTAAATTTATTATTAGGTAAGTCTGCTTTCTGAAAATCGCCCTCGATAATTTGTATTTTATCTCCATTTACAACATCAGGTTGTAATCGATACGTATTAAGATTAGCTTCAAGTTGGGACTTCATATTATCCCAAATATAACCTTCAGGAGCCCACTTATTTGCTTCTCTATCATCATATTTAAAATTATCTATACCAGTAGCATTAATATCATTTCTACGCATAGCAGCAATTAAAGTTGAACCTTTATATACTCCAATTTCAAGATAATTTACAGACTCTGCTCCACATAAATTGTTAATTAAACATCTTAACCTAATAGAACTAAGTCCGTGCATTTCTCGTTCTCGTTCTGTAATTTTTGATTTTTCATTATCAGCCATTTCGAGTGAGGCTTTAACCCACTCATGGTTTAGTTTACCCATTATTTTCTCCTCTTAAATAAATATTTATCTAACAAATAAAACGGAATACAAAATATAAAAAATAAAATCCAAAACACTAATAATGGTATTAACCATATCACACTTGCACACAATGCGAGTATAATTAAAAAAGTTATTAATGGACCTGCTTTTTCGCGTTGTTTGTATATAGATTTTGTTAATTCATCTTTTGTTATATACACCTTATCCACTTTTTATCTCCTTGTCCAGCGTTTTGTAAAATTTTGAGTTTGCCCATTTCGTCTGTAGTCTTGCGAGGTTTCTCATTTCCATTTTTATCTTCGATTCATCTTTTATTCGTTTGTTATCTCTGGATTCGTGGTGATAGAGTCGTACAGGTATTTGATAGATGCTGAAACCAGCTTGTCGTCCTGATAAGCAGTAATCGACGTCTCTGTTGTACGTCCATTCAAAGGAGGGGTCAAAGTCGCCCACGGTATCAATAAATTTCCGTCTAATGTAACAACCTCCAAATGTTGTCCATGCCACTTCCCGCGTGGAATCGTATTGTCCTGTATCAACTTCCAGTTCTGACTTAAACGTTCCCCCGTTTTCAAGAACCAACCCACTTCCAAAGTGATCTGGTCTTTCATCAGTGAATTTACCCCCTGCACATTGTATGTAACATTTGCCACTTTCGTTTCTTGCGGGGTACAATAGCAGACAACCAAACATTCCTGCTTCTGGATACTTTTCGACATATGAAAGTACCTCCTCAAACCAGCCGTCATGATGTGAGGTCATGTCGGCATGTAAAATAAAGATGTCATCTTTTGGATATTGATTCCATATTTTTTGAAACATCAAATCTGATCCAATTCCAGCAACATCACGCTCGTAGTGAACATCTAATTCCCAAAACTGATTTTTGTGATGAATAATCTCTTCTTCAAATACATAGGGTGTAATAATTTTAACTGTCATATAAATATATATTCTCTATTTTTATCTTTTATCGTTTCAAATTTAATTTTGTTTTCTCTATGATCATTTAAGATCTTATCAAATCCATATAAAGTGATAGTGTTAAATCCTAAAACTTGAGCTAACACAATTGCATTTAGTCCTGAACTTAAGCTATGAGATTTTACCCATTTTTTTGAGTCAAACTCGTAGCATCTCGGATAATCTTTATATCGAGGATAAACTTTAGGAGTTGTAAAAATTAGTTGATGTGTAAAACCGTCTGTGTTTTTTCTTAATAACTTATCTAATATAGGTTCGTCTATAGCTACTATTATATTAGACCAAGAGCAGTGAAAGTTAGTTCCTATAGTAAAATAATCAGGTTTTGCTAAAACCTTTGACTCTCCTCCTCCAACTATATTACAAATCATTGTTTATCTTTAATTTCTTTGATCCTTGCATCAATCCACTTTTTAACTGCCTCAGATTCTTCCCTTGAAAGATTCCAGCGTTCTTTGTGATTTGCTACAGCAAAATCGTGAGACTCCCACTGAAGGGCGTGTAAAAGAGCCATCTCAATACTGGTAAGCATTAGATTAATTTATCCGTCCATGTTTTAGGGGTTTCGTCCGTTACAAACTCTAACGGTAAGTGATATTCAAACTCTCTTGGTTCTTGGCCTTTTATCCACCCAACCATGTCTTTGATAGTCTGATCTACAGAAATAGTAGCATTATAATTAAACTCGCTTCTTATTTTATTAGAAGAGCAAAATGCATTTTTTACTTCTCTTGGTCTATCTGGAAAGTGATTAAATGACGGATAAATTTCACAATAGTGTCCTACTTTATAAGCTAACTGTTTAATTGATATTTCATTATCATCAGGACCAATATTAAATACTTGTCTTGTGATATCTCTATCAGTTGTCATCATTTTATAAACAGCTTCTATACAATCATAAACATTAGAAAACGATCTTGTTTGTTCACCGTCTCCATAGATAACAATTGGTTTGCCTTGGATACAACGATTAATCATGATTCCTAATACGTTTCGAAAAGGGTCATAGTATCTTTGTCCAATTCCAACTACATTGTGAGGTACAACAGTCACAAAGTTTAATCCATGAATTTCATTTAACATCTCAAGATGTTCTTCTGCTTGAGCCTTTGCTAATCCATAAGGATCTACTGGTTTACGGAGCATATCTTCTGTAAAAGGTGGTTGTTGATCTCCATATCGAGCCATGGAAGAGCAATTAATTAAAAGCCTTACATTATTGGCAATACAAGCTGAGGCTACAGAGACGGTTCCAGACACAATAGAGTTTACTGTAATTGCGGGAGAAAAAACGCTTAAACCTTCATATGGCAGTGCAGCTGTATGAAAGACACAATCTGCTCCTTTGCAGATCTCAGTTAAAAGAGCTGTATCTTGGATATCTCCCCTAATATACTCAGCTCGCTCAGGAACATTACCCTCAACACCGCCAATCATATTATCTATACCTACAACTTCATAATCACCTTTATTGATTAAATATCGCGCATAAGTACTTCCAAGCAATCCTGAAATGCCTGTAATTACAACTTTTTTCTTTTTCACCAAACAAACTCCCTTTTATAATGTTTTACAAGTTCAACTATATCTTTATTAAAATCATGCTTTGGTGCCCAGCCTAATGCTCTTAAAGGTCTACATGCAATAGCATATCTTTCATCTTGCCCAGGTCTTTCATAAGATAAATCATAATATTCATGAATTTTAGGTACAGATCTATTGAGATAACCCACAAAATAAGCTTTAATTATCTTTTCAACTGTATCTTTATTCATTTGTTCAAATTGAGATGAAATATTATAAATACTATTTCTTTCTGCTTTGTTATAAAGCAGTAAAATTGCCTCTGCTGTATCTTCTGAATGCGTCCATGTTCTATATGGTTTTCCCATATTGTGTAATTTTATTGTTTTGCCTCTTGAAAGTCTTTTTACAGATAATGGAATAAGTTTTTCAGGATATTGATAGTATCCATAATTATTTGAAGGACGTGCTATAATATACTCAAGACCATGAGTTCGTGCCCAACTTTGAATTAATAGATCAGCAGCAGCTTTAGAAGCAGAGTAAGGATTAGATGGATTAAGAACATCCCATTCATTAAACTCTCCTTCAACAATATCACCATATACTTCATCTGTAGATATTTGAAAAAAGAGCGGTTTATCGCTACGGATCACAATTCTATTATTAATCAGTTCTAATAAATTCCTTACTCCATCAATATTTGACTGAATAAAGTTAGAGCAATTTTGATTACCGATATCTACATCAGATTCAGCAGCAAAGTTAAAAATAACATCACATTCTGGAAGCCACTTAACCTTTCTTATATCTTCTTTAATCCAAGTAAACTTATTAGTATCGTAATTTAAATGAGCCTGGTTAGCTACATGTGTAAATTTATCTATCCCATACACTCTCCAACCACTTCTCAAAAGTAACTGAGTGAAAGTAGTACCGATAAACCCAGCAAATCCTGTAACTACCGCTATTTTATTCATTTAAACCCTCTGTTATAGGAAAACACATAATTTTATTATATAGTTCTTTAGAAACTGGTAATCCTCTTAAAGGATGGTAATACTTTTTGCAATCTTCGTTAGGAAAGTCATTCTCTGTTACAGGATTATCAAAGATATAAGGTAAGCAAGATGGTAAGAATTTATCTTCGTCTGAATGATTTGGGTGAGCAGTTCCTTGATATTGTGTATTGAGATCAATTAACTTATTAAAATAGTTATCTACCAATTTTTTCTGCAAATCATCGATGTCAAAAGAGTCCCAATATTGAAGAATTGCTGCAGCTGCTATTTCACTCATTTTGTAATTATTACCTCGTTCATTGAATTGTTTGTCAACTAATCCAAAATTACAAGCAACTCTAACTCCTTCTTCCAGATGTTTATCAACTATGGCTAAACCTCCCTCTCCGAATCCGATGTGTTTTGTATGATGAAGAGAGATATAAGAAGCTTGCCCTAAGTTACAAGTGTTTATACCATTTAAAAACGTATAAGGAGTAGCTGCATTATCAAAAATCACAATTTTTTTATGTTCTTGCGCATACATTAAGATTTGGTCTAAATCTTGGATATGACCAAAACAATTAGTGATAATGTAAATCTGACCATAATTATGTGCATATTCATCATAAATATTCATATTACAAGCAGAATCAATATCCGTAATTATTGGGCCTATGGCGGGTCCTTGAGAATTTGAAGGAAAAGTAAAGTCTTGAGTACATATTCTCATATTTGCATTATTTCTTCTCATCATAGCATACAAAATAGCATGAAGAGCAGAAGTTCCAGAAGAAGTTGCTATAACAGCTTTAGAGTCTACTATTTGTAGCATATCACGAGCACGATTTTCGAGCTCTTTTACAGCCCAGCCACCGTTTGCGAACTGATTAGTTTCTTGCGCAGTTTTTAAATATGTCTGTAGATTATTGTAATCTATTTTTTTACGTAATATGTATTGAGTCATAAATAGTTTTCCAGTTTATGAATGGCGTAATACAATTATTTTGTAAGTGTGTTGCATGTCCAGGAACGGGACATAAAGAACCTACTTGTGCAAAAGCTTTCCAAGTCCAGGTATCGTCAGCAAAAACTCCAGATCGTAGAAGTTCATACTTGTAGTGTAGCCAAGTTTTTCCTAATGCTGCGATTGTAAGAGTCGCACTTGGTATAGATCTTAAATGACCATATGGACCTGCATGTAAGTCACATTCTTTTTTTCTATCAATAGTGTATCTATCAGGATAATCATAAGGTGCATAAAAACCTTGATATCCTTGTTTGAATATTTCTTTCATAGCTGTAATAGCATGATCTACGTGAAGATAATCATCTTCACAGACATATATTACTTCATCAGGATATTTTTCTGCTGTTTCAACTAAAAACTCCATTAAATCAGGACAAGAATTTGCGGTTACTGGATGATAGTCGGGGTATGGGTGATTCTTTCTTAGCTCATCAAGAGAGGTAATATCTTTTTGATACCACCAAGCTTTTGTATTCTTTTTCATCCATTCTAAAGTATCTTGTGTAGTTCTATCATTTACTACATAAATAATATCTTTTTCATCTAAACCCTTTTGTATGGACATATAACACTTGCGAAGTATTTCAAGTTTCCCATGCCCTTCCCAACGAGGTTTATCTTCAAATCCGTCTCCGAGAGATCCAGGCGATAAATTAGCTTCGCAGCTTCTAAATAAAACGATCATGAGTCTTTATCCAGTACAAGTCCGTGTTGAAAAAACTGTCTGTCTTCCATGTCTTCAAAAAGCGTTTCTCCCGCAGAAAGAGTGTTTTCATTTCCAATGGAGCATTTTGGGGTTATGTGAGTACCAGTTCCTAAAAAGTTTTCATTTCCCACTCTACAATAACCCATAATACCTGCATAAGGAGAGAATACGTTATTATCACCAAGAATAGTATCATGATGAATAGATGAATAGGAGTAGAGCATATTAAAATTGCCAATCTCTGCGTTAGCATTGATTAGAGAGAAATTCATAAATAGATTACCTACACCCATTGTGCTCATTTTTGATACATGAGCATAACCAGCTTCTACATTAGGAAAATGCCACTGATTAGTAGGATAATGATTTGTAAAGTGTGAGATAAAGTTTCTACGCCACTGTTTATTGCCAGTAGCTAAAATGAAACGAGCTGATACAGGATAGTCAAACTTTGTAGAACCTTCTTCACCTATAAGAATAGCCTCATCATTTTTAAGAATGATGAAGCCTCCAAAAGTTTCTTTAACTGCGTGTCCTAAAATGATTTGTTCGAAGACTTCTTGTGCAAAGCCACCGTTGCCAAGAATGTAGATATTAGACATGATTCCCTCATATAGTTGGTGGCCCGTTCTGTTGCTAGGTGGAACCATACCCCATGAGACTATGCCGCTAGGCGGATGTCCTCGATTACAAAGTTATCGTTTGCAATTATTTAAGTCTTGCGGTTGAGGTCGCTTGCGCACCTGCTTCTCCACTCGCCTAATCAGCACCTGTCGATCCTGGTTCAGCCCCATCATAAGCACACTAGTCTTGAAGACCCCATTTGATTCGCAACCAAAGTCTATCATACAAGTAATAACTTGTAGTCCAAACAAGATTTATAATGATAACAGGTAATATTGCTGTTGTATAATCTTGTCCAGTAATCAATAACATAATATAAGTTGAAAGTATAACCCAACATCTGTATATAAGTGCTTTGACTAAAGTTCTTTTTTTTGTTGCCTTCAATGATATTCCAATGTGTTTATGGTGGAGCTGACGGGCACTGCCCCCGTGTCCAGTCTACCTTTTGGTTCGCTTCTTCGAAGCTCTGTATCCTAAGTAATCAGGTTGTTCTTTAACCTTGATTTTAAAAATTCTGATAAACCAGCGTTCAAACCATTTTTGTAAGTAGCACATAATTTTTTCTATGTTATTGTCCATATATTTATGGCTTTTTTTCTTCCGTGTAAAGTGCCGTTTGTATGGAGATACTGACTATCAAAAACGCAGATAGAACCAATTTCCCAATTAAAAACGTGTTTTACACTTAACCCTTCTAATAAATCATACTCAAAATGAGACAGATATTTATTATAGATTTCAAGATCAAATGGCTTATTATTAATGTTTTGAACTAGATGTTTATTTTCTTTGTTAAGTTTGAAACTTTCTTTATACCATTTATTATTAAAAATAATAGTAGAAGCTTTATTTTGTATTTCTAAAGGTATAACTATATGCTTATCGTGTCGTTTTCCAAACTCAGTATCTGTATGAATGTCTAAATTATAGTTTAACACTGAAAAAAATATTGATTTAGGATATGAGTCAACATTCACTTTTTTAAGAGTATTAATCAACCAATCTTTAGGCCAATTATCTTCATGCCAATTAAATCCTGTTTTTAACCAAAGCTCTTTTCTGGGTATAATATAATCATCTTTAAAAGACATCCATTTTAAAAGTGCTTTAATCTCATTATTTGAAACAATGTTTTCATGAATCTGTACTGTCATTCATGCTCTCAATATGAACATATTTACCTTTAGGTAAGTCTTTTGCAACTAATGCAGCTTGTACTTTTGCTTTAGAAAAAGTATCGTATTTAACTGGTTGTATCACACCATCTACTTCTTCCATGATACAACCAATTTCTTCTGAGTCTACATCATGTATTTCTACTACATAGTACATTCTAAATTTTACATTTCTTAAGTCTGCTAAATTGATTGTATCAGTTTCTACTAATATATAGTCTTTATGTAAAGAGACTTTCGTCAATGGTTAACTCCTTCGGTAAATCTTCTACTGTATTCCAGTTAAAGATTCTGAAAGAGTCTGCTTCTAAATCCCAAACAAGCTCCATTCCATCTGGATAGTGTTGTTCAGAACCAGCTCCACTAACACGAGTCTCTAAAAACTGATCTGGTAAATCTGCTAAACGCGCAAAAGTCATTTGACGAGACTCACCGTTCTTTTTCTTAAAAGTGCCTTTAAATGCTTTCATATAAATCTCCATTAGTTATAAAGAGATTATATTAGTTATACCTACCATTATGCAAGGTTCATTTTACGTAAAGCGCTTACATACTGCGCTTTAATTGTTTCCCACTCATCAGAGGTAAATCTATAATGAAATTCATATGATTCTGAAAAGAGTTTAACACGGTTTGAAAGCTTTTGCAACTCCCAATATCTGCCATGTATTTGTCCATACCACTTTTGAGTATCCTTACTCATGATATGAGTAAAAGTATCAAGAGAAAAAACTAAGTTGTGAACATGATTATCGCTGATTCTGACTGCGAGGTGAACGTGATGAGTTTCTGGATTGATTTGAATTTTGGTTAGGTCTTTGAACATTCTTTTTCTTTCGGTTGTTACGAACTGCGTTACGTTCATCGCGTATGAATTTTTGTTCTAATTGAGCACGTTTCTTTTCCCAACGCTTCCGACCAGCTTTTTCAGCTAATCTGCGTTCTTCACCTTTTGAACGAAAAAAACGTCTATCGCGAAGTTCTTTCCCAAGTCCTTCAGCTAACATCTTCTTTTTCATGATGCGTAAGGCTTTGCCTACATCATTATTCTTTACATATATCTTCATTCGCATTTCAGATGATGAAGCAGACATAATTCAAATTTCCTGAAAAGTACTGCATACAAAATAATTCTTCCTCTTTGGTTAAATGTGTGCTAATTATATTAGCTCTAATATTCATATCTTTTAAAAACTTCTTTAGATTGTTTTTTATCTGGATTTGAAGGGCACATTCCGCATATCCATTCATCTTCATTTTTAAAAAATTGTTCAATCTTCGTTTTAGAATCAGTTGGTGAAATACCTTTATATTTTGAATAAGGCTTCCAGTCTGGATCTTCTAAAAGATTGTATTTTGATAAAAAGTCATTTAAATAAGTAATAGCTCCACATTTGTGAAGCTTGCCATGGTACAGTTGAACGCTATGTTTTGATACACAATTTTCCCAACTTTCTCGTGGCTTTTCATCCTTATAGGGTTTAGCTGTATAACCATTTCCAGTATAAGTTTTATACCAATGACCGCGCATATCTCTTATTTCTACTTCAAGACCATCGTAGTCAAAAACAGTTCTAAACCAAGTTTTCATCTTTACAGTTGAGTTCCCCCAGCTGTTTAGATATTGTAACTCATTTTTGAATTTTTTTAAATAACTTTTTTCACTTGAGTGAAGCGTGATTACTAACACACAGTTATTTTTTCGTAGGGCATCTTGTAACCAACCTTGTTTTGAAAGAGTAAAGCCGTTTGTAAATAGTTTTATAGTAGAATCAGGAAACAATAATCTATAATCTTCCATTATTTTAGAACACTCTTTATTTAAAAGAGGCTCTCCTCCTAAAAGATTTACTCTTTCAGGCTTTACTATCTTTGACCATGGTTTTGCCCAGTCGTACAGCGTTTTTCTTGAGAATATTTCTTGAAAACCGTAGTTTGACCAATGATTACAACCGTCACAGTTTAAGTTGCAGCGATTTGCTATATGAACGTCAAGCATATAGCACGATATAAGTTTATTTTTTATTTCGTTTCCAAACATTTTTATTTTTTATGATTTCAGGCTTTGATGGACACATCCCACAAATATCTTCAGGGTTTCTGTAGGTATCAAACCATTGAGAGCGTGCTTCTTCTGAAGCTTCTTTTGATAATTTAATATAGTTATCTCTATAAGGTAGCCATTCTGCTGCATCATCCAGTGTTTCAATAAAATCTGATAAAAATGCAGCTTGTGGACATTTGTATAATTTTCCTTTGTAAAGCTGAGTACAGTGATCCCACCTACATATAGTGTGAGCCTCTGTTGGATCAGAATGATAAGGTTTAAAATCTTTTGTGTACAATCTGTTCCAGTTTGTTACCATATTACGTAATTCTATTTTAACACCTTGAGTTTCATACACTTTTGCAAAAGACACAATAGACTTCTCAGTTCCTGAAATAGCTTCATTTCCTAAAAAATTAAGTATAGCTGCCATTAGTAAGTCTTTATACTTTTTTTCAACAGAATGAACACTAATCACTAAAATACAGTTAGTATCTTTTAGAGTTTTTAATAAATACTTATGTTTATTCAGTAATAGTCCGTTTGTAAATAATCTGAGATCTGTTTTTGGAAAAGCATCTCTACAGTGTGTTATAATTTTATCTAAGTTTTTTATTAAAAGAGGTTCTCCCCCCAAAAGCTGAAGTCTTATAGGATTTACATATTGTTTCCAATAGGTTACATCTTCTATTAGATTACTCTCAAGCAAATCAGTGCCCTTAATTTTTGCAAGATTAGAGTAAGAATTACAACTTTCGCACCCTAAATTACATTTTAAATTAGTTATTATATTTAAAACATCCACATCTTTAGGATACTGCATTAGCAATTCTTTCGAGTTCTTCATCTGTTAAAAAATGGTGCGAGGGTAAATGAACCAAGTTATCGACAAAGTGCGACACTTTTGGAAGATGTTTACGATTTTTGTAGAAAGGAAAAGAATTAACTGGTTGTTTAAACATTGTTCGCGCTAAACACTTAACCTCTTGAAGACGTTCCAAAACACCCACAACCTCTTTTGAAGGAACAAACATTGAGAATCGTTCCCAAATATAATTTTCTCCTGGTATAGATTTATAGGGAAGATTATCATTATACCAAGTAGCAACCTGTCTTCGACGCTCTCGATACTGATTTTGTTCAAAAAGTTCTATCTCTCGCAAAAGAACTGCACAAGAAGTAACGTCCATAAAACTCTTTGTACCAATTTGTACAACTTCTCGATTCTTATTAGTGCCGTGTGCTTGAAGTTCAAAGAACTGTTCATGCAATTCAGGAAAACGAGTAGCAATTGCGCCTCCTGACCCAAGTGTTCCAGGAAATTTTGTAAAATCAAAAGAGTAGCATACAGCATCTGATGCAGTTCCTGGTAAGTAAGAGTAAGGCTCTCCCATAACAAAAGCAGGAGCTGCGTCTTCTATAATTCGTACACCGTAGTGGTCACAAATCGAAGAAATTTTAGATACATCTACTATTGTACCAAAATTATGAACTACAATAATAGCTGCTGGAGCTTCTTTACGAATCATTGTTTCTAATTCGTTTAAATCTATATTACCTGTTTCATCTATATCACAAAAATCTGTTTCACGACCCATAATAGTCGGAGCATTAGCAAAAGCTCTCCAACCATAGGCTGGAACAATTATACGATCTCCTAATTTTGTTAGACTTTGAATACAAATTTGCAAAGCATCTGTACAGCAATCTGTCCAACACCAGTAAGGAATGTTTGTGTAAGGCATTACTTTTTTAACAAGTTGTTGTTGAACAGGAGCTAACTCTCGACCATCTTCAGCCTGCCATGGATGATCCATGTGATCTGAAATTGCTCGCAGATAATCTACTTTATGTGTTTCAATACGTTTTTTATGGGGAATAAAAGATATAGCTTTTGGCACTACACGCCAACAATTGTTTTAATCCAGGTTACAACTTGATTGTGATCACGTTTTGCGTGTTTAGTTTGCATTCGTGCACCATCTTTAAAAATCATTAGGCAAGGCATGCGGGTGGGGGTTTTAGAATAGAGAGCAAGACGAGCATCTTCATGAGTAGCTTGTTCTGTGGTTACTTCGGGAATTGAAATATTTATTGCCTGTTCCTGCTCACTCATATATTGTTGAGTTAAGGAATCAGAAAATAATACAACTTTATAGCTCGGCATTGAGATGATCCTTTATAGCTTGTAATTCAGTTACTATTTGTTTGAGTTCGTTTCTCAGTTCAGTAAGCTCTTGGTGCAAAAATCTGATATCGCCACCAAGATCATTAGCCAGCTCATGAATTTGCCCATGAACGTCTTTTACTTCCATACGAACATATTTTTCTGTTGCATACATGTGATTATTTTATATATAATGTATTTATAAGTCAAGAAAATAATGTCTTGCAACCTTTCAACTATAATAAGGAACGACTATGCACAAACGTCCCACCCTTCAAGAGGCAAAACTCTTTTTAACACAACACTCACCTGATACAATACGCGAGTATGAACAGCTTGTAGAATCACATGGTGAATTCTTTGCTGCTCGCTTCATTGTTGATATTGTAGATCACTTTAATCACTTACATGAGAAGGCAATCAATGGTTAGATCAACTCCCAAATTTTCACCAGGCGGATACTCTGTTTGGTCAGTAAAACGAACTCTTCGCGAGTCTATCAATGTCGCTCGATACTCACCTTGGTGTGCAGTTGAGTGGATGGACGAAGCCAAAAATCGCATATCTTTGGAAAACCCGCTATTTGACGAGTTTGATGAAGCTGCTGAACGCATTAATGCTCTGTGGCGGTCATACGAACGAATGCACTGGTATGAGGCTCGTGAGTTTTGGCGACGTGGAAAAGTGGTAATGCCTCCACAACGCATTAAAACCTTTGGCGAAGTGAATACAGCACATACTGCCAAATCAATTCAAGATTTATTTAAAATTTAATGTTGCCATTCGGCACAATCTTTGCTATTAATAAGAGGTAAAAAATGTTTTTTAAGTTGACATCGCGCAACGCATATCGTGATTTAGTTCGTAACAGCCGTCGCATCTGCGTTGCTGCTATAAGTGATGAAGAGAAAAGCTCCGCTTTTCAAGAGCTATACACACTACTTCAGGGAAAGTTAGACGAAACTGAACGTTCACTTAACTCGCAGCCAGCTTATGCACAACGTTGTGATCATTGGAACCAACGTGATGTACGTTCGATCAAGCCTGTCAAAAACGAAAACAATCCTTGGCTCAGGTTCAAACGTGAGTTTGTTGACGCTATGAGCCAGGATGTTAAGTTACACGCGAAGCGTGTGTCTACGGCTCTGGCGTGGTTCTACGCTGATCCTTGGAAGGATGATTGGATTCGATGACTCCTGATGAAGCTGCTGAACTAGTATTCAGAATTATAGGTGGAATGCCTGTAGAAGTATTTGATGAAGATGATGGATCTGTTTGGGAAAATGAACAATGGGAACTTGTGTCACCACGTCGCGAAGGCGACTTTGCTGGGTCACGCGCTATCGGTTCTGCCAACTTGGTCACAGCACTCAATCTCATTCATCAAAAAATACTCATCCATCGCTCGGAGAGCGACATCACTTCAAGCTCGGACACATCGTTGTCCCTATTCAATGTAGCCATGAAACAGCTTCAAGATCAACGTCTTGTACGCCGCAAACCTGCTAAAGTAAGAGAAACTTTTCAAATTATCACCGCTAACACCAACGTATCATAGAGGACTAAATGGAAAAAGCACTTCAAGAAGAAATTCGTAAAGAAATTAACCGCATTGTAGATTTGATGATTCAAGCTGACTCAATTCGTGAATCTATTGCAGAACTAAAAAAAGATATTAAAAATGAGTATGGACTGCCTGTGACAACGATCACAAAAGTAGCTACTATTATTCGTAAACAAAATCTTGAAGAAGAAGAACAAAAATGGGAAGAAATTAAAGAGTGGGTTGATGCCTGTTCGTGATTTTATCCACGAAGACTGGCAAGATTGTATACAAACTTATACTAACGAACTGGTCAAAAAGAATATCCAGCCTCTATTGAAACATATAGAGGCTAATTCTTTCTCTGATCCTAATCATCAAAACAGAATAATTTGTAATTTAAATGGAAAAACTGCTGTTTTACTTGAGCAAGGAGATGTTTATGATTGGCACTCTGACTCTTTTTCTTTTGAAGGTAGGCAATTATCAAATCCTCGTGGCGGAAGATTTTGGACACGTATTATCTACTTAACTGAAGGAAAACCTCTTGAGATCGGAAACTGGAATCCTACAGGTCAGTTAGGTGCTGATTTTGACTATCCAGAACCTTCAGAGACTATTGCAACTATTTATCCCAGTCCAGGAAAAACTGTTACTTTTCCTTGTTTTATGGTTCACAGAATACAGCCCACCGTTGATAACAAAAGATGGACTTTTGTTGACTTTTTAAGTACTGTAGGTTATAATGGATTTAACACATCAAGATATAACAATTTGTTAAAAAGGTATTTTAATGAAGATTTTAGGAGTGAGCTCTTATCATCATGACAGCGCTGCTGCTTCTTTAATAGATGGACATATTAAAGGAGCTTCTCATGAAGAGCGTTTTTCTCGTGAAAAGTTTGATAAAAGATTTCCGTCTAATACAGTTCGCTGGCTTAGAGATGCTTGGGATGATTGGGATTTTGTCTCTTTCTATGAAGAAACAACTTATGCACAGTTTAAGTCTGAAATAAAACAATATACATCAGCACGTCCTATACTCGTAGATCATCACGAAGCTCATGCTATGAGTTCTATTTGCACTACTAACTGGACCGAGTGTGCTGTTATGGTGGTTGATACTGTAGGTAATCGTTATTCAACATCGCTCGGAGTTTATCGTGACGGTCAAATAGAGTGGTTAAAACGTTTTCGTTATCCTAATTCTCTTGGTTTATTTTATTCAGCGGCTACCCGTCTTTTAGGTTTTCAACCACTTTCAGACGAGTGTAAAGTAATGAGTGCAGCTGCTTATGGAGAGCCTAAGTGGGAAGGTTGGATTCATAAGCATGTTTTAAACTGGCAATCTCTCAAAGGTGACTACACAGTGCTTCAAGATTTAGAGCGCGGTGTAGGATTTGGTAAATTAGATTGGGATATCGCAGCTTCTGTTCAAAGTGTTCTTGAAAAAACTCTTTTAACTTTAAGTTACTGGATTCAGCAAGAAACAGGCATGACAAATTTAGCTTATGCAGGAGGAGTTGCCCTTAATTGTGTAGCAAATACTAAACTTTTAACTCTTACTCCTTGGGATAAAATTGCAATTCAACCAGCAGCTGGAGATGCAGGATGTGCTATTGGTGCAGCTGCGTTAATTGAACGACCTTTGTGGGAAACTCCCTATCTTGGTGTTCAGTCTACTAACAATATTTTAGCAGATGATTGTGCAGACCGACTTATACGTGGAGAGATTGTACCTGTAATACAAGGACGTGCTGAGTTTGGTCCTCGTGCTCTTGGAAATCGATCATTGCTCTGCGCACCAACTCCTGATAATATTAAAAAACTTGATATTATAAAGGAGCGACATGATGATTCGTGGAGGCCGTATGCGCCTATATGCCAAGTTGAAGAAGCAGATAAGTTTTTTGAAGTGCATCAACACTGTCCTTATATGTTGTTTGTTTCTAACATTGTTGATGGTAATTTTACCACTCATGACATGACTGCCAGACTTCAAACTGTTACAGGATCCTCAAATCCTTATCTTTGGAAAGTGCTGGAAAAAACTCGACAATATGGGTATCCCATTCTTATAAATACCAGCTTAAATACGAAAGGAAAACCCATTGTCAACACAGTGGAAGATTTTAAAAGAGAAGTTCAATTACACAACTGAGGTAGACACTGATACTCTTCCTACAGGCAGAACTTATCACACACCTGATGGATCATACCCATCTATTACAACAGTTTTAGGAAAAACCTCAGACAATACATGGTTACAACGATGGATTGATAAGGTTGGAGAGGAGGAGGCTCGCCGTGTTTCTAAAGAAGCTACAGACCGTGGGACGTTGGTTCATGAGTTTGCTGAAAGACACTTCAACGGAGAAAACATCTGGGAAGAAATCTCGTTACAGAAGTTGGATGTTAGACAAATGAGCCGCGATTTAATTCGTGCTACAGAACGAGGTATTGAAGAGATTTGGGGACAAGAACAAGTACTTTGGTCTAACAAATATCAATATGCTGGACGTTGTGACATGGTTGGAGTTTGGAAAGGCAAACCTACAATTATTGATTTTAAAACCTCAAAAAAGAAAAAATCTTCTAAACAAATTACAGACTATTATATTCAAGGATGTGCATATGCTGTAGCTCATAATGAGATGTATGGAACTGGTATAAGAGATATTGCAATTATAATGACTATTGACGGTGACGATCCCATAATTTTTGAACAAGACGCAGTTCCATTTTTACCTCTTTTAAAAAACAGGAGACAACAATATGATCAATTGGTTAATCAACAAGTATAAAGACTGGCAATTTGAGAGAGAGTTTCAAAAACGTAAAAAAGAACTCATGGAACTTGATCCTTTTATCTACGAAATTCCTGAAGAAAAACCGCATAAAGATCCTACGAGATACGATACTTGGGAACATAAAGGTAAAGATATAGACTTTTAAATGACACGTCGTATTAAAAAACCATTAAAGGATTTTTTTGATAATCACTCTTTGACAGATGCTGAAAAATCTTTTATATTAGGTTGTATTCAGGCACAGAATAAATTTCCCCAACTAACTCATCGTCAATGGCAGATAGTTTGTGAGATAAAAGAGAGATATAAAAATGGCAAAAATTCCAGGAGTGAATAGATTACCAAGCGGAAAAATTGAATATCGCGGAAAGAAATTTGATGGATTCAACAAACCAAGAAGGTCAGACCGACCAGAGAAAAAAGGCATGGTGTTGGCAAAAGAAGGTGAAAAAGTTCGACTTATACACTTCGGAGATGCGTCAATGGGGCACAACTATTCTCCAGAAGCGAGAAGAAGTTTTAAAGCCCGTCATGCAAAAAACATCGCCAAAGGAAAAATGTCAGCAGCTTATTGGGCTGACAAAGTGTATTGGGCAGGACCTGGTGGATCTAAAAAATCGCCTCCAAAAGGTCAAAAACTCACCAGAGGAATAAAACGCAGAACATGAGTAGTTGTTGTTCTCGTAAAAGAACTTGGAAAGACTTTGCGTTTTTACCCGCAGCACTTGTCATTACCGTGCTTGGATTAGGTACACTATTAACTATCGAGATAAGCGTTGCATACGCTTTAGGACTATTGTGATGAGTAACAGAACTTTTAGAATTTTAGGACTTTTATTTATAGCAGCTTTTTATTTTGCTGCTTTACCTTATGTTTATGCAGAAACTACTACAGCAACTATACAAGACCACTTTAAAACCGTAACAAAACAAGTTCCTTTTACCGAAACTACTTGTGAGCTTATAGATGTTCCTATCTATGGACAATCAAATCAAGGAGCTTCAACTACTGATTTACTGTTTGGTGCTCTAATCGGTGGAGCAATTGGGAATAATATTCCAGGCGAAAAGAATGGTGGAGCTGCAGGAGCTGTTGTAGGCACAATTATTGCTAATGAGGCAGGCAAGAATAAACAAGTTGTAACAGGATACCGTAGAGAAGAACAGTGTAAAGATATTACACGTTATCAAAATGTAACTGATCAGGTTTATTCACACTCTACAATTACTTTCACTTCTGCTGGACGTACCAGAACAATTAGGTTCTATGAATGAGACGCGGCGGTTCATCTATCACACGTTATATCGAATCCAGAATCACTCTACTTAAAAATGATTTACAATTAGCTTCTGATACATACGATAAAATGTGGTATAAGCGTTTAATTCAAGAATTAGATTGGGCTCTCGAAATGGAGTCTAAACCCAAAGAAAATTGTACTTTACATAAGCGAGGTATTGAATGAATACGTCAGAAAAAACTTGCAATAAATGTGGTCATAGCTGTCATTGCTGGGGTGGTGAATGTCCCGACTGTGTAAATGATGTATGCGAAACTTGTGATTGCGGAACAACTCAGTCCGAACGGGACATCCCAACTTCTTTTATTAACCCAAACACTTAAACTATGCCAACAAATAAAACCATAAAATTTCACTTGGTAAAACCCTTACCAGATCAAATCATACTTCCACCAGTTGCTTCTAAAAAAGTAGTTCCTTCTTGGTTTAAAAATTTACACCCAAAAGTTGAAGATAAAAGATTAGGCGAGATTTCATCGGTAAAGCGTTGTATGCCTTTTTTAGACGCTATGACAGCTGGTTATACCTTATTAATGCATATGGACGTAGTTGTTCAAAAAATGGAAGATGGAACAATTCATCTTCCTTATATTGATAAACAACATCAAGAGTTAATGGAACTTTGGAAACCAATTGAGACCCACCCATCTACACAAGTTAAGGGTTCAGCTTTTGAAAATATGACTATTCTTAAATATATGAATCCTTGGGTTATTGAAACTCCTAAAGACTACTCAGTCTTGTATTTACCCTGTATCAACAAATTAGAATCTCCTATTATTCCTTTAACAGGTTTAGTAGATTCTGATGTCTATCATAATGTTGTTAATATCCCTTTTTTACACACAGAATTAGAAACTGGAGGTCCTCCTGTTGTAATTCCTGCAGGTACTCCTATGTGCCAAATTATTCCTGTAAAAAGAGATAACTGGACTCAAAAAGTTACAGTATTAGATAAACAACATATGAAAACTATGACTAAACAAGTAAAAGAAATGGATGAAGATCGTGAAGACTATTATATGAAAAATTTACACGAAAAGAAAGGATATAACTAATGGATTTAGAAAAACTAAGAGAGGAAATCGCTTATGATGAAGGAGTGGTTCACGAAATTTATTTGGATCATCTTGGCCTCCCAACTTTTGGTATTGGGCATCTTGTGCTTGAGAGCGATCCAGAACATGGATTACCAGTTGGAACGCCAGTCGATGAGTCTCGATGCAATGAGGCCTTCGAACAAGATATCCAAACAGTCTTGTCAGACTGCAACAAGCTTTACTCAGAGTTTGAAGATTTGCCAGAAGAAGCTCAAAGAGTAATTGCTAATATGATGTTTAATATGGGACGTCCTCGTCTCTCAAAATTCAAAGGCATGAAAGCAGGAGTTGATGCTCGTGATTGGAATCGTGCTGCTGATGAAATGATCGATTCTCGTTGGTATCGACAAGTAACTAAACGAGCCGACAGGCTTGTACAACGTATAAGAGCTTTAGCTTAGGAGGAATAAATGCTAAAAAAACTACTAATTGCGAGTGCTTTTGCACTTGCATCTTTTTCTGCTTTTGCAGCTGAACCTGTAAAAGTAGGATTTATCTATGTTGGTCCGATTGGGGATCACGGTTGGACCTATCGTCACGATATCGGTCGTCAACAAGTTGAAGAACATTTTGGCGATGCGGTTGAGACTATTTATCTTGAGTCAGTTTCCGAAGGACCTGATACTGAACGTGCTATTCGTATGATGATTCAAGAAGGTGCTGATATTGTTTTTACCACTTCATTTGGGTTTATGGATCCAACACTTCGAGTAGCAAAAGAAAATCCAGATGTGTATTTTGAACATGCTACTGGTTTTAAACGTCATGATAATATGTCAACCTATGGTTTGAGACTTTATCAAGCTCGTCACGTGCAAGGTGTGATTGCAGGACTGATGACTAAAACAAACAAAATTTGTTATGTCGCCGCTTTTCCAATTCCAGAAGTGATTCGTGAAATTAATACATATTATCTTGGAGCAAAATCAGTTAATCCTGATGTAGATATTGATATTGTTTGGGTTAATACTTGGTACGATCCAGGCAAAGAATCACAAGCTGCAGAAGTTATGATTGCAGATGGTTGTGATATGGTTGCCCAACATACAGACTCTCCTGCTCCACTTCAAGCTGCTCAAAAAGCTGGTGTGCTCGGTTTCGGACAAGCATCAGATCAAATTAAGTTTGCACCAAAAGCACAGCTAACTGCTACTATTGATAACTGGGGTCCCTACTACATTAAAAAGGTACAACAAGTAATCGATGGAAACTGGCAAGTAGAAGACTACTTTGGTCATATGAATGAAGGTGCTGTTGGTATGGCTGACTTTACTAATATGCCAGCAGATGTAGCTGCAAAAGCTCAAGAAGTAAAAGATGCTATTTCTAATGGTGAGTATTTTGCTTTTACGGGTCCTCTATATGATAATACAGGAACTCTTCAACTTAAAGCAGGTGAAATTGCTGATGATATGCATCTTAATACAATGATGTATTATGTTGAAGGTATTGATGCAAAAGTACCAGGAAGTTGATTAATGATTCCAGTAATTGACTTTAAAAAAGATAATGTACTGGAAGAAATTCGCAAAGCCTACACAACTGTGGGCTTTGCTGTTTTTACAAATGCAATATCAGAAGCTCATCAAATGACTATGAATCATTGGTTTGATAAATGCAAAGAATTTTTTGAACTATCTGCTGAAACTAAAAAACTATATGCATACGAACCTGAAACAAATTTAGGATACTCAATGGTTGGTGATGAGAATGTTGATCCAACAGCTCCTAAAGATATAAAAGAATCTTTTAACTATAATAACACTAGAATGAAAGACTCTCTTTGGCCTACACAAATTCCTTTTTTTAAAGTAACTGCTTTAAACTCAATTCGTGTAGCTGATGCTCTCACTATTCGTATTTTACGGCTTTTTGATTCTATTTTGGGAACTGACGGAATTTTAGAACGAACTCATCAACGTCCTTATAATACTACTCGAATTATTCACTATCCCGCATATGAAGGTTCTTTAGAAAACAAACAAATGCGAATTGGTGAACACAGTGACTACGGCACTATCACTTTATTGTGGCAACTCAATGATGTGCCTGGTTTAGAAGTACAGGATTTAGGAGGTGTCTGGCATCCCGTACCTTACGAAAAGGATAGTGTCGTAGTTAATATTGGTGATCTACTTCAGAGATGGACTAATGACTATTTTAAATCTACTAAACATCGTGTAGTAAATTCTCATATTCATCTTCCAAGATTTTCAATGCCTCACTTTGTTGATCCAGAGCCTGGAACTATTGTTAATAATCTTACTAAAGAACCAGCAAAATATGAGCCAATTGAAAGTTTGGAATATTTGAACTGGCGATTAGCACAGTCTTACTAATTTTAGTTTGCCTTTTGGTTATTCAAATTATATAATCTATTAATTTGTGCGCAAGGATTATTCCTTGCGCATTTTCTTAAACGAAAGGCGTAAAAATGACTCAATTAATTTCTCCTACAAAATTTACTCGTACCGTAGACCTTTTAAGGTCTTTTTTTATGGATAAAGGTTTTGAAGAAGTTCATACTCAAAATCGATTATCAATTTTAGCAGCTTGTGAAGACCCATTCAATGTTGCTACTTATAACTATGCAGGCAATGTTTGGCCTCTTCCACAAACTGGTCAAATGTGGTTAGAACATGAACTATTATCACAGCCCGATTCAAAGGGCTTTTTTTGTGTCTCCACTTCGTATAGGCAAGAACCAAATGCTATTCCAGGAAGACACGATATAATCTTTCCAATGTTTGAATTCGAGTTTCCAGGAACTTTTGAAGACCTTAAAAATATGAATCGAGAGTTAGTAGAACATATGGGGTTTGCTACTCCAACAGAAAAAACATATGCAGAATGGCAAGAGCATTTTGGATTAAGTTCTGATATTGAACTGAAAGCAGAGCATGAAGTAGCTATGTATAATGAATTTGGAAGTACTTTTATAACAGAGTTTCCCGAAATGACCTCTCCTTTTTGGAATATGAAACGATTTGATGATGGAATTCGTGCTAAAAAAATGGATGTTATTCTTGGTGGTATGGAAACTATTGGTTCTGCAGAACGCTCAACTAATGTAGATCAGATGCGTGATACTTTTCATACTATTACTAATGGTGAATATAGCGAACTACTATATAAACTATTCTCAAAAGAACGAGTAGAAGCTGAATTAGAAAAATTCTTAAGTTTTGACTTTTTTCCACGAGTTGGTGGAGGCATTGGAATGACTCGCATGATTGCAGCTCTTGATAAGTTAGAAGAAAAGGCACTTGCCGCAGAATAAAGATTTTTCTGGGGTGGTGAAACTGGTAGACACGCACGATTGTTTCTCGTGTGCCGCGAGGCGTGGTGGTTCGAATCCATCTCCCAGAGCCAAATTTTTAATTTAAATTTCACAAAACTGTAACATTTGTGTAATATAATAAAGCAAGAGATCAATAGATCTCTTGTTTTTACTTTTACAAGGAGAAATTAAAATGGAACTTTTAACTCTTTGGATGGGTATTGGGTTTTTATTTGCGGCTTACTCTGTGATCGCAAATGATTCAGTACAAACACTTGGTACTTGGATTGCCTCTAATAATGATAGATTTAATTGGAAGACGATGTGGTTAGCCGCTTCGTCTGTTTTATTATGGGCTTTATGGTACGGTTGGTACACATATGGAGGAGATATTTCCTACGGTAGACTCAATAAAATTCCTTTTCAAGAAATTCAGTGGTATCACGCGTTAGCCCCTGGACTTTTACTACTGCTGACGCGTATTGGAGTACCTGTTAGTACTTCTTTTTTAGTATTATCAGCTTTTGCTTCTACTTTTGTATTAGAAAAAATGTTAATGAAATCTATGATGGGATATGCCGTTGCTGCTGTAGCTGCTTATATCATTTGGATTGGTGTAACCAAAATTTTAGACGAAACAAAACCAGTTAAAGAAGAACACAAACGTTGGTGGAGAATTGGTCAATGGATTACTACTGGTTTCTTATGGTGGACTTGGCTATCTCATGACATTGCTAATATTGCAGTGTTTTTACCACGGCAGATTCCTGTAGACATGATGATCGCTATTTCTGCTATCTTTGTTGGTGGACTTTGGTTTATGTTTAGAGAAGGAGGCGGTAAAATACAAAAGATTGTATTAGAAAAACATAATACTCGTTATGTTCGTTCTGCTACAATTATTGATTTAGTGTATTGGCTTATTTTATTCTTCTTTAAAGAACTGAATGATATTCC
>Ga0255768_10000961_pt1 | contig 30360 bp, 24 predicted proteins | sample 071ome_33_FD_179983 | JGI IMG/M metagenome (GOLD analysis project Ga0255768, IMG submission 179983) | Coastal salt marsh microbial communities from the Groves Creek Marsh, Skidaway Island, Georgia - 071412AT metaG (version 2) | ecosystem: Environmental > Aquatic > Marine > Intertidal zone >...
CATCATAAAATTTTACAGTTGGATTTGTTGAGAAGTTAGAACCACTAATTGTAAATGTTGAACCAGCAGCACCAGTAAATGTTGTTGGTGTTACTGATGAAACTAGTGGTGTAGCAGCTAGTGGTGTCCATGCTCCTTCTGAATATATTTCTAAAGCATCTGCATCAGTATTAAATCTCATCATTCCTTCTGCAGGGCTAGAAGGTCTTTGTGCTGATGTTCCTGTTGGTAAACTAAAATATCCTGTAGAGTCTGTAGATGAATCAAATATTTCTGCTGATGCTATATCCCAAGCAGATCCAGTCCAAATATATAATTTTCGAGTATTAGTAATATATGCAATATCACCTTGTTCATTATCTAGCAGTGGCAAATAATTTGCATAAGGATAAACTTTAACTGAAGACACTGCAGCTGTTCCATCTGCTGCTACAAGTGTAGCTGTACCCGCTACATCTTGAATTTTACGTTTAAAGTTTGGTGTTCTTTCAATATATGTTGCCATATCTTGTGGCACAAATTTACTATTAGTAGCATCATATACTAAACACATCTGATCAACCATACTTGGGATTGGTCTTATTTCAACCGGTGTTGAATGACCGTCTTGTGTATGTTGTAAGTAGATGACATAGTTGCCGTCAGCATTTGTTTCAACTTCTAAATCTTTAACTTGAATAGTGCCTTGCATTACAGAATGATTACCACATTGATAATATAATGTATCTGGTGCATCATTTGGTACTACAATTGTAACTGTACCAGAGTCTGTTCGTGATCCTGTAACACCATTTGTATATTCATCAACATAAGAACCTGAAACAAATCCTGTTCCATTGTCAGTTGTTAAATAGAATGGATGGCCAGTCGCTGAAACATTAAATGTGTATGTACCACCACGATAGAATGGACCAATATCTGGATTATCGCCGTGCGCATTACCAGAAAATGTATATGCACCATTTCCATTATTTGTTACAGTGTATGAAATATTTGGAGCTGTTAGTGTAGGTAATGATATAAGTGATGGCACTTGAAATGATAAACGATCAACACCTGTAGTATCACCATTATTAATACTTGGGTGTGAATCAGTTGTTGTAGTTGTTGTAACCCAATTAACTAAGTTATCAGTACCAGCGCCTTCAAGCCATTTAAGATATAGCTCATGTGTTTGTGACATGCCAGAATGTGTTTCAACCCCGGCATAATTGTTTATTGTATATGTACCTTGTTTATATAAAGGAATAGATGTTTGAGTTTCATTAGTAATTTCTACTCGAGAATATGGTAAAGATGAAGTTGTCCATGTCCATCTCCATACTGCGTTTTGTCCTGATGCAGTAACATTTGCCTGTATTTCTAAAACTTCAGGAGCAATTGTTAAATCAATTTTTGGTAATGCTGCACCACCGAGTTTAACACCTTCAGGTAAATCGGTAGTTGGATCAATGTTTGTGCCTTTAATTCGTGTTACCATTGTTTACCTTACTAATATTAATTAAGTCTATTTTCTAATTCATTTACTTTTGCAGTTAACTCTTGAATAGATTTAACAAGAACTGGTATTAATTTACCATATGCAGCTTCGAGTTTTTCTGGGTTTGTATCATATACTAAACCTGGAATATCTACACCTGTAGTTTCTTGAACACTTTGTAAATCTTGAGCAATAAAACCAGTATCAGGTTCATTAACCTTAGCACCATCTCTCATATTCCATGTGAATTTAACAGGGCGTAATTCATTTACAAAATCTAATCCTGCAGGTAAATCTTCAATATCTGTTTTATCTCTTGCATCAGATAAAGATGTAATAGAAGTTACTTGACAACGTAATGCAGATATTGAACTATTACCTAATGTAATTTCATTATTTACAGTATATACTGACATCGCAGCTTGGTAGCCAAGTACAATATTATTTACTCCTACTACTTGTGAACCCGTTCCTTGAGCTTGTCTTCCAATTACAACATTATTATCACCGTTGCAGGTTTTTAAAGCGTTAGTACCAATTGCAATGTTTCCATCACCTCCGTAACCTACCGACATAGCACTCATGCCTATAGCAATATTGTCAGTTTTAAAATTACTAGCTGCAAGAGCACTATTTCCTATCGCAATACTTCTAGTACCGGTTGTATTTGTTTGAAAAGCATTTTTGCCTATAGCAATATTATCTCCACCAGAAGTAATAGCATTACCAGCATTTGTTCCTGCAAGAAAACATTCATTTGCAGTCGTACGAGTGGTAGCAAAGTTAGTAAGATTAGAACTATAGAGGTTACCTGTACCGATAGTCGCAAATTCTCCGCCTCCGCCACCAGAGACTGTAATATCCCCGGAACCTAATAGCGATGTACCATTAATGGTTTTTAAATTTGACCATGAAGCAGTACTTCCATTTGTTGTAGCTACATAACCGGTTGAACCGGGTGATCCATTAAGATATAATTGTCCTACTATATCAACATTTAAAGTATTAACAGTTGACCATCTTTTTGAAGATGTACCTAACTGATATGCATATGTTGAACTTGGAGCAACACTTCTATTAATTTCACCAAGAAATGCTTCTGTTACTAGTGGGTGACCACCGTTTGTTGAACCGTCCATAACAACCAAAGTATTCTTGGTCGTATCCATGAAAAATTCACCGATAGCTCCTGCCTCAGAGGCTAGATTGGTTGTGGTATCTCTTCTGTGTTGTAATGTCTTTGCCATTTTCTTTAACCTAAATTGATTATTATATATTTATACTATTATTAATTTAAATCTTCACTTCCAGAACCTGATCCTAAATCTTCAGATCCAGATAATGATTGCATATCACCAGATGAAGTTGGTGCTGTTCTTGCCACCAATAATGTTCTTACTAAATCAAATGTTGTATTAGTATTTGCTGGTGTTGCTATTAGTTCTAATGTTGATCCATTTAATTGTGCACTCACTGTAAATAAACTTGCATTAGAATATATTGTTGCATATTCAGTAATGAATACATCAGTTCCATCATGATTTAATAATATTTCTGTTGAGTGTACATCTGAACCATTTACTGCTTGTAAAATATACTTAGCTGTTCTATATGTAGTAGCAGACCATGAATCAATAACCTGATTTGCTGTTGTTGTGGTTGTAGTAGCAGTATTTTCATCAATATTATTTGTAGTTAATATTGGTACTTGTGCACCAGTACTTACGACTTCAACTGTATCAGTATTTAATACAGCATCAGTAAATGAAATGCTAATACCATCTGTTGCAGTAAAGTCATCACCATTAACTAATTTAATACCATTTTGATATACTTCAACACTATTTGGATCATACAATAAAGTCTCACCATTATCATCTACACCTGATAGTGTAGATTCTGTTGATGTAATAGAAAATACAAATCTTGTGTAATTAACATTGACTTGTGAAGCTGAACCGCTTGAAATAATACGAACATCAATATTATCATTTAATGCTGGAGCTGTTGCAAATGTAAGAGTATTTGCAGATAATGAATATTCTCCTGGATCTTGTACAACACCATTAAGAGAAACAATAGCATAACCATCATCAAGTGCACCACGTGTTAATGTAAAATCTACTGTACTATTATCGCCAGTAAAAGTATCTGTAGTGACTGTAACACCATATGAATAATTTGTTCCAGAACCACCAGATTGATCTACAAATGAAAGATTACCTGAACCGTCTGTAGTAATAACTTGTCCGTTAGTACCATCGGCTGTAGGAAGAGTGTAAAGGCTATCAATGGTCAAACCACCAACAGTAATCGAATTTGTTGTCGTACTACCGTTAGTTGTTACGTCATCAAGAGTTGAAGCTGTACTGAGCTGTGAACTCTCAAGAAAATATTTAATATTATTTGAAGAATCTTTGTAATAGAGTCGACCGTCTGCATAGTTAATTGCTATTTCACCATACTCGAGATCACTCGTAGTAGGTATACGACTCGCTACCGAAGATTTCTTCAGTAAGACACGTGTGTTTGCCATGTTCTATTTGCCTAAAAAGGTTTCAAAAAGGTATAAAAATACCTATTTAATTCTATTTATTAATATGTACCGCCGTCAACGTCACCCCAAATAGGCACGCCAGAAGCATTAATTTGTAATACTTTACCTTCAGTACTTGCTGCTAATGTAGTTAATGTATTAGAAGCTGAAGCATATAAAAGATCACCAGTATTATAACTATTTACACCGGTACCACCGTATGTTTCATCAATAACTGTAGCATTCCAAGTACCAGTAGTAATTGTACCAAGAGTTGTGATTGATGTTTGACCGACATATGTAGATGCAATATCAATATCATCAGCATTAACTGTAATACGATTTGCTGTACCAACAATATCAATAACACCGTTAGAGAATGTTGTACCGGCACCAGCAATTGTTGATGCAACTTGTAATTCATCAGAAGATATTGCTAAACCAGAATTTGTAGCAAGGTTAATATCAAATTCTGTACCAGTTAATGTTAAACCTGCACCAGCAGTATATGTACCAGCACCAGAGAATTGTTGCCATGTAATATCATCAGTACCTACATCGAATGCACCTGGATCATCAACAAGAGCAACCCAACCTGTACCACCGTAAGTTGTACCTTCTTGTACAAATACGTATGCTGATGGAATTTCAGAAGCTTCATCACAGTATCCGCATCGTGTTAAGATCCAATCTGTAGAAGCATCACCAACTTGTGATACATAGTAACGACCATTTTCGTAAGCATTTGTTTGGTCTTTAACTAAAACACCATCATATTGGGCTGTTAAACTAACACCATCAATAACAAGTGTAGCTGATGGACCAAGATTTAATGTGGCTCCAACACCTAAAGTACCATTACTGTATGTTGCTGTTAAGTTAGCAGTTGTTGCAGCTCTTACTGCAGGTTTTGCTGAGATACCTTGTGCTACATCATCAACATATCGTTTGTTAGCAGCATCTGTATCATTAATAGGATCAGCAACATCTTGAATATTTGCGTTATTAACTGAAACATGAGAACCAGATTGTGGGTTAATTGATACACCACCGGATGTAGCTGATAGTTCATTACCATCTAATCTTAAGTTATCTACATCTAATTGTAATAGACCAGCAAGAACTGTTGTTGTACCACCAAGAGATACTGTTGTTGAACCAACTGTAACTGTATTATTTTCTAACTGCGCATTACCGATACCAGCAGTTTTAATTGTAACAACACCGCCAGTAACTGCAAAGTCTCCTGAATCAAAAGATGCTACACCTTTATTTGTTGTAGAAGCATCTTCACCAGAAACTGTAATCTGATTATTTGTAACTGCAACATCAATACCTTCACCACCAGCAATTGTCAATGTATCATTGAGTAAGTCAACAGTATCTGTACCAGTATCGCCAGCGATACTTAATTGTGTTGCAACTGAAACTGTAGAAGCAGCAGTTAATCGACCTTGAGCATCAACAGTAAATGTAGGGATAGCTGTTTGTGAACCATAAGAGCCTGCTGTAACACCAGTATTTGTAAGGGATAAATCAATACCGTCGCCAGCGTCGTCATATGAAACTGAGATACCTGAATGTGTACCGTTTGTAGTTAATGCTAAACCAATGATGTCTTCAATACGTTCATCATTTAATACAACATTACCTGAAGTAACAGTAAAGTCTGTACTATCAAAAGATGCTACACCTCGATTAGATGTTGTAGCAACTTCAGCAGCTACAGTGTAAGTACCAGCAGTATCATCATATGTAAGATCAATTCCTTCACCTTCTTGTAAGGTTAAGTTAACTGAGTCTTGAATGTATTCTGTAATTGAAGTAGATGAATCACCAATATAAAGGTTTGAAATGATCGTTTTACCAGAACCAGCTGGTGTAATATTGATATCACCGTTAGTATTTGTAGATGTAAGATCATTGCCATTTAATGTTAAGTTATCAACATTTAATACATCAATCTTATTATTTGAGTCTGTAATTAATGCAGAATCTGCAGTTAGAACACCATGAGTGTGATCTAACATATCGGTGAAATACTTACCACCGATAACTATATGGTTAGCGGCGTTACCTGCTGTTTCAGTACCAAAACCAATATATAACCGATCACCGCCGTTTGATCCGTTATCAGCTAACGCAGAATAAGCTAATTCACCTGCTCCTAGCGTATTAGGATTTCCTGAAACCCCTGATCGTTTAATTCTTATGATTGATGCCATCTTTTAATCCCTTATTTAAAATTCGCCCGCTTCTACTTCTTGTTTTTCTAGTAGTTTACTTGCAACCCATTTTGAAGATAATGTACTATATATTAGTAAAGATCCATCTTGTAAACCGTTTGTTATTGTATCTACGTTCGGAATATCTTCTACATTACCGGTAGTTGAAGATAGGCCTTGCTCGCCTACAGTAGTCACTGTCGTACTGTCTTCTTGTTCAACCGTTACGTAAATATCGTCTGCCATAGTTTTATATCTGTGTTATTTCTGGTGTAACGATTATTATACCTTCAAGCACTCTTCGTTTTTCACCGATTGCTGATGTAATTTCTACATCATATAAGTATCTACCAGGTTTTATTGCACTCGTTTGTGCTGCTGTTAATAACAATCTTATTTTTCCTGCAACTTCTGAATAAACTGTTGCTGTAAAATCATAAGCTGTTGACGATGCATAAGATTTTCTTATTTGAGACTTAACTGTATAGCCTGTTAAGTTTAGAGGATCACCATTACTTTGATTTGCTGTAACAATGATACTATAATCTGCTCCCGCATCTATGTATAAGTTTGTTATCGTTGCCATTTACTTATTCTTTATATTATTTATAAAAGTTAATTATCGTAATTACAGTTTCATAATATAAGCTAATGCATAATATGGTGGTAAATTAGCATTAGTAACACTAGAACCTGTAGTAGATACTGATGCTGAATCAATTTTACCGTTAAGTCTAATACCTCTGTTTCCACCATCATCACGACCTGTAGTCATATAGCCAGACCATGAACCTGATGAACTATATGGAATTGTTCTTAAACTACTAAATGATTGTGATGTTGCTTGTTGCATTTGATCAATATATTTATCGTCATATGTGTGAGAGTGGCTTGGAACAATAGCATTTGCACTACCACCTGTTGCACCAACTGCATATGTATTTCCTGCACCAACTACAAATTTATCTTCTAAATTAGGTGTTCCATTTGTGCCGTCACATAGAGCCCATCCACTTGGAATATTTGCTACTGATCCAGACCATAGTATAATTCCACCACTAGGAATTGTATATGGATTAACTTCATCTATTGCATCTTGAACATTAGTACTTGTAAGTGTTCCTGTTGGAGAGTATGATACTTCAGATGCTGCTGTGTCATATTCAATATATCCATCAACTTCAGCTAATACAACTGTTCCAGCTGATACACCTGTTAATAAAGTAAATGATGTTGTAGATGTTTCTGTATATTCACTATCAAACTGTCTAACACCATCAATATAAACTCTTAATTGATTAGCACCCGCAACGTAAGTTGGTGCTGTAAATAATGTTTGTCCTGCTGTTGCAGTTGTAATAACTCTTGTAGAATCAACACGTGTTCCGGCTGTTGTTACATTACCAGTCTGTGCTCCCCAAAAGTATGAACCTGCACCAGATGTTTTAAGAACATAGCCTGCTTGTTCACCAGCTGGTAAAAGATTATCTAATGCAGTTGTTACATTATTAGCTCCAGTACCGCCTTTAGTTATTGATAAAATGCTTGTAATATCAGAAGATGTTCCTGAAACATTACCAGTAACATCACCTGTTAAATCACCAATAAATGAATTAGAAGTAATAGACCCTGCAGAATCTCGTACTACAATAGAATTAGCTGTAGATGATGTAGATGGACTTAAACCATCAAGTAAATCAGCATCTAAACCAGAAGAGGCACCATCGACAGTTTTTAATTTTGTAAGGATATCTGATGCAGTATAAGATGTTATGTCTAACTTTGTTCCTAATTCAGTATTAACATTAGAAAAGTTATCATCCATCTCAGTGATGGTTAATGGTGATCCTTTTAAACTTCTGAGTGTAATTGATGCCATTTATCTTACCTTTAAACGTTCCATAAATTATCGAGATGCATTACGCATGCCCATAATGTACCTGATTCTGTTTTAGTTATTCCGTGTGGTGTGCTTAATTGAAATGTAATACCTTGTCCTTCAGGTACAATAATTTCAGTACCATCAAGTGTAATATTACCTGCACCTTTTAAATTATAACTTGTAACCCATGCAGCAGAAGGTTCATTCACCCAAGTTTTAGTTAAATCAATTTGACCGGTAGCTGCCGGCAATTTTAAAAACCATTTAGCCACAGCTTTTTCGTCTGCTGGATTTGGAAATGCATCCATAAACTGTTTACGTTGTGCACGATTCCATTTGTCTAGATATTTACTAAAGCTATATACGCTTAAATTATTAGGACCATTTACACCTACACGTCTTCTATATGAAGTTGCTTCCTTCATTGGGACGTTAGATTGTAAATCTAATAAACTAGCCTTAGCTTCTTCTGTCAAATTATCCAAAATTTTATGCATATTATCCTCTTTCATAGAGATATATCAAAGTATACCTAGTATTTATTACTGGTGGTACTGAATGAGTTACACCTATACCTTTAAAAATTACAGCTCTACCTATTTCATCTGGGTAGAATTTGTCTTCTATCTTTATACCATCCTCACCATCTTGTAAACTAATTAAAAGATTATGAGTGTATAATGTTTTATCTTTATGACTAGGTAAGTAATCTCCTGGTTCATACCTATTCACAACAACTTCTGCTAACTTACTTCCTTCAAATTCAGGAGCCATATCAGTTAGCTTTTGTAAGCATTCTTTTCCTAATGCTTTATTTAATGCTATACTATAACTACAACTTAAATCATCACCATCAGCTCTTATATACTCCATCTTGTCTCGTTTTAACCACCGTGCAGGATGAAGTTTCTTTATTTCTTCTAATGCTTCCTTACACTTCTGGGGTGGCCAGAATTGTTGGGTTAAGCTGACGAGGTCCGATGAGTTCATGTAATCCACCTTCAAGTTGATTTTCTAATGTATTAACTTCTTCAGCTAATGTAACATAATTATAAGCTGGGTCATTTATTAATGATTCTTTAATTAAATTATTATTAGATTTAACTTCAGCAATAAAGTCTCTCATTTCTAAGAATGCATCATCTTCTACATTAAGAGCTGTAGCTAATTTTTCTAATAAATTTTCTTGTATTTCTAAACGTTGGTAAATACCATATGTTTTATCAATTTTAAACTGTGCTGCATTGTTTAATGCAGTTTCTGTCATTAATAATGGCTGATCTTGTAAGTTTACAATTTCAAAATTATCATATGTACCTTTGAGTGTTTGCTTTTCTAAATTTATTTCAACTTTTTTATAATTAAAAAAGTCTTGATTTAGTGTTTCTAAATCTACTAATTGTAATGTTGAAATAAATTCACCAGTAATTTTATTAAACTGGGCCCAACATTCTACCGTTTCATCTTCAGGTACAGTTTCTGTATATAATTTTTTTAATTCACTCATGTATTATCCCTTATCGTGTAGCAATTAATTGCCAACTATTTGACGAAGACGTCTTAATATATGTTCGTCTTTCTGTTGCATTAGCTGTTGCATTACCGTTACCGGCCCAATATGTATATGAATAACTATAACTCATAGCTACTATAGTTCCTCTAGGGTAATCACTATATGCTGACAATGATGCGGTAGGATTTGATGTTGATCCAATCCAATATGCTGATGTTGCCATATTATCATCTACATATTGTTTTGTTGCTGCATGCATTGCAGATGTTGGATCACTGTGTAATGTTAAGAACCCTGTCATTGTATCGCCAGTTATATTAACAGCTCTTCCATCAACCCAGTTTTGTGTAGCAAGAGTACCTAAATTTTCATCAGGTAAATTTAATCGTACAGTAGATCCTGAAGAAATTAAAGCAGCTTGAAAACGAACTTCTTTTGTAGGATCGCTATTATCTTTAATAGTAAAATTTTCATCAATAAACTCATGTGCACCTGTCCAATCAAAGTCTGCACCAGCAATAGATATAGATCCACCTAATGAAACAGGAACACCGTCTACTGTAATTGTACTATTAGAAAGCTTATTATTATCAATTGAACCAGCTAACATTGTATTAGTAACTGTACCTGTATCACCAGTTGTTACTAATGTACCACTTGTATCTGGTAATGCAATTGTTCTGTCTGCAGTTGGATCTGCTACATCTAATGTAATTTCGAAACCATCAGCAGTTGTACCTTCAAAGATAACAGCTTCACCGACATCTAAGTAAACATTACCAGCAATCAGGTTAGCTCTTACGGTATTTGCTGTAAAATCACCACTAGCATCACGATAAACTAATGAGTTAGGTGTATTATTAGTATCTGCAGAAAGCGCAATAGCTGGATTACCTGCAACACCATCACCATTTGTAATAGAGATACCATCACCAGAAACGGTAATTTCTCTTGCAACTGAAGCTTCATCACCATTTGTACTTACAGCTAAACCAGCAGAAGAAGGAAAATCTAATTTCTCATGTACTTCTGTATCGATGTTATAAAAGTTATCATCGATCTCAAGGTTTGTTAATGGCGTGCCTTTTGGCGCAACTCCAGTTTCTACCTGAGGTTTTATTCTATACGTTAAACTTGCCATCTGTTATCCGTTCCATTTGTTGTTCTAATTTATTTATTTTATCTATCAAAGCATCGATAGACTTTTCACGCTCTTTTAAAGCACGTCGAATAGATCTGTGCTTTCTTAATTTACTTTTATCAGTTTCTTGTACTACACCAGTTTTAGTGTCTTTTACAAGAGTTTCATTTTCAACTTTAACTTTCATTAACTATCCAATGCAATAATTCTTAAGTCTCTTAATTTAGGAGAGAATTGTTCTTGTGATGATAACATTACAATCTTAATTTGGAATGTATTAAATCTTGTAGAGATAGGATCATCCGCAGGTACACCGTATTGATCAAATGCATTTATTGGGAAATACCTATGCTCTTTAAAGTCAAAATTATTTATTGATGATGGTACTACACCTTCTAGTTCCATTTCAACCCAATTTTCATCAGTAATTGGTGTTACTGAACCAGATGGTAATGTTCTATAATACACTTTAACATCTGTTGCAGGTGGACGGTTAATATCAACAGTTACGTTAATATTAGAAGCATCAAATCCATCAGCAAGGTTAATTGGTTTAGTTAAGTATTTAGCTAATGCATTACCGCCTTGGTTTGTGCCAGCTTCACCAGTACTATCATTGTTAATTGTATTTTCTGTAACTACAACTGCTAATGATTGAGTATCAATTAATGGCGATACAGTATCATTATTAGTTGTTAATTCAGCTCTTAATCTTAATGTTGGGGTTGCACCAGCATTTGCTGCAGCATCTAATTGTAATAATCTTGTGTATTCAATATCTTGATTAATATTAATTAATCCCCAATCTGTATCATGTGTACCATTAGCATAAGCTTTAGCATACCATTTAACATTTGTTCCTGTTGGTGTAATAGCTGAAGCATTAGCAAATAATGCATGATAGTCTTTAACTGCCGTAGGATCTTGTATTTCAAACTCAGCAGAACCTGATAATTCAAATACTGCTCTATTAATTATAAACTTAAGATCTTTATTCTGATCTGCTTCCCATGTTGAAGCATTCTGTGATTTGAACAGTGATCCAGCATATGGTTGTTTATCAACTTTAATTGTGCCACCTAAAACTGTTTGACCCATTTCAGCAATATACACTTCATAATCTTGTGTATTAGCAATCAATGTAATTGCATATTCACCTGGTGTTAAGTGAATTGATGGGAATTCAAATTTAGTAGCAAGTAAACCATTAGCAGAAGTTACTACATCTTGTGGTTTCTTAACAGATACTGCAAATGGTATTGTTGTAGATTGAGCTTCAGGATAACCATTTACTGTTCTACGTATTTCCATTGTAATTGGAACTGTATTAGATTTAGATCTAAAGTATACATCAACAGAAGAAATATGCATACCTTCTGGGAAAGCATTTGCATCAATTAAGAATGATTGAGCAACAGGATCAGCCCAGAATCTTGTACCACGTCTTCGAATTACACGTTGGTTTTGTATTGCACGTGTTGTTAAGATTGTTTCTTGTTTATCTTGCAATAAACCAATTGCTGTGTATTTAGATTCACCAATAGAATCTTGAGATTCAACATCATTTGTATTATTGTTAATTAATCTAAATGTTCTTTCACCTGTTCTAAATGTTTGTGCAGGAATATTAAATAATACACCAATATTACCATATTCATCAGGTATAATTGGATCACCTGCACTATATGTAGTCACTGCAGTAACTTCAGCATAACCACCATTTGCACCAACAATATATTCACCAACATTAATTGTTACTGTATCGTTAAATACTGTTAATAAACGTTTAGTTGCATCTGCAGTTGTTGGATCTGAGTAGATTGCTGTTTCAGCAGTACCAGTTTCTGTTGCAGGGTTTGTATGATCAGTTCTAATAGATAGTGCTTCATATACACCTTTTGTATCATCAAACAACGCACCATTATGATTTTGTACTTCAATAACAGTTAATGGTGTTAAGTTTGAATCAATTGATGTATTTTCCATATAACCATATAAACGTGATAATGGTTTAAATGAATTTGCAATTGCTAGAACTTGATTATTTCTTATGAATGGTATAAATTGTACATCAACAACGTTAGAACCAAGGTTTGTTGTTTGTGATGATAATACATTTTGTTGTACTGATGTTGTAGTGCTTGTTACTCTTACTACATTACCAGAACCTGTAAAGTTATTGATAATAAGATCAGCAGCATCAGGTAATTGTACATCAACAATTTGATTAACTGCAGGTAATTGATTAGTATCAACCCATTGATCAAATGATGGCTCTAGATTAATAAACCCAGCAAATCGAATAACATTAAATGGGTTAACATTAATATATGAAGTTGCTAAATCTTGAGTAATTGCAGCTTGTTCAGTATGTTGTAGTCCAACTAAATCACCATCTTTTTCTGTATCTGTTAATGTTCCTACATTAAAGCCATGGAATTCTACACTAAATGGTGCTCGTAATTCTTGATTAATAGGATCAATTGCAGCATTAAAGTCTGCAGCTGCAGGTTGTGCAATTGAATTATTATTATAGTTTAATGCAGCAAAGTTCCATGTGTTTGAACCATTGAACCATGCATTCCACCAACCCCATCTTCTTTGTGACCATGCTGCTCCACCAACCGCAAATATATCTGCAGAAGTAAATGGATCAACCGCAAAACCATTTTTAAATTTTTCTAGGTTTGATGCATCAGGGATTGCTGTATCTTTTGCTTGTTTTTCTAGTAAAGATAATTGTGTATAGTATTCTAAGTTATTAATACGTTTTTCTAGTTTACCAATATCCTTCATTGTATAACGTTGGTTATCAATGTATTTAATTTGAACATCAGAAATATCTGCTGTATAAGGTGGAATTAATACACAATATAAGCTCATACCATTTGATAAATCAGTTGGTACTTTAGGATATACCGCTGGCACACCTTGTTTAATTACAAATTCTTGATTTGATGTAGCAATAACTTTATCGATACGGCCTAAGTAATATTGATAGTCTGTATCAAATGTTCCATCAGGATCAGGTATTAAACCACCTTCAAATCCACTTCCACCATCAATACGTCTAGGTCTGAAGTCAACGGCATCTCTTAATTCAATTTGTTGACCAGATGCTGGATCAGTAAATACTGGAATATCTTCATAGTCAATTGAATATGAATCAACTGTTAAGAAGCCATTGCCTGAATGTGTAAAGTTTCTGTAAACAACTACTAAGTAATCATTTGTTGTTGGAGCTGTTCCAGATAATGTAATACCACCATGATCATAGTATTCTGCTCGTTGACCATCATCAAAAATATAATCTGTTGTTACATTTGTATTTGCTATTGCTCCCCATGTAACAACACCAGTATTTGGATCAACTGTTGCAGCAGTAGGATTAGTTGTACCTGTATTATAGATTGTTACATCATAAACGTCTGAAACATCTAATGATTCAGTAACACCTTGAGTTGCATTTAATCCACCTGCACCATCACCTAATATTTTAATTGTATAGTTAGATAACGCTTTTGTTCTTTCGGATACATTGTTTTGATTAACATTAGCAATTAATATTGAATCTCCGGATAATGTATTATCAGCACCACTATAATCAAGTGTTAATTGTTGTGTTGAACCTTGAGTATTTGCACCAACAGTTATAACACCATTATTTGAATTAGTAAAATCTAATGGTGTACCATTAGTCGGGTGGAAGACAATATAGTTGCCTTCTTTAATTGAATCTGCTAATGTACCAGAACCAATCCATCTTTCATTTGCTGAAGTAGTTGCAATGTTAGCAACACCTGAGTTAAATGTTACTGTAAATGTTCTCTGTGTTGCATAGTCAGATACTGATAAACCAGCAGAACTTCTAACAGTTTTAATATAGTCATTAGGGAATTTAAATACTAATCCTGGAGAATCTGAACCAGAAATAAATGTATCACCCGTACCACCGACTTTACTTAATGCATCTACATTTGCTGACCATACAGCATCACCAACATTAGTAACACTTGCGAATACTTCACCAGGATTCATTTGAATATCAAATAAGTATAGTTTCCATACTGCAGCATTTTGACCATGAATACCAGATACCCATTTAATATATCTTAATTTGGCTGTACCAATAGTACCGCTACCATCTCTTAAATTAAATGATGAATAACTATTTGGTACAATATTTGTTTTCGGAGCACTATCAGCAGGATCACCTAGAAGAAGATCTACATAGATATAATTACCATATGATGTAGATACATCTAAACTTTCTGCTTGATCAAACTCTCTTGCACGATCTAATTCTAAAAATTCTTGGTTAATTGTTTCAAATTCATAACCCTTAACATATGCTTTACCTGGATCTAATGCAACCGTAAATTTATCTGCATTAGGAATATCTGCTTGATGATCTAAAACTTGAATTGGGAATCTTTTAACTGTATAATCACCAGATTCATCAAATGTTCTTCTTGCTAATTCATTACCAATTTCGGAATAAACTGTTTTTGCTCTATTAACAACAAGTTCACCATCAACAACTCTTGCAATTTCAATAAAATTATCTTGATCTACACCTAAATTTTTTGAAGTTAATGTTAATGCAACTTTATATCGATCTGCGCCAGGCGCTGCAAAGTTTGGTGAACCCTGAGCTCTATCAAGTAATGATTCATCTCCATCACTGTCAACAATAGTTTCCACAACTGTAAAACCAATATTTTTAGATGATGTATTTGAGTATTTGTCAATAGCAATTGTTTGTGCTTCAGAAAATACAAACTTACCATCAACAAAGAAAATTCCTTCATCAACTGAGAAAAGCATTGCATCATTAATTGGGTTTGTTAATTGTATAGATGCTGAGTATGTACCATCAGCTGTTTGAACTGTTTCGCCAGCTTGAAAAGAATTACCTGCAATTGGTTTAACAATAAATGTAATTGGATCAGTCTCAGTTAAACCTATGGCTTGTTTAACTGTAGCTTCTGCACCAGATGTTTGACCAATAATAACTTTATCAACAAAGTTAACTCTATTAACAGTTTGACCACCAAAATTAGTATCAATTTTAATTGATACAAGATCATTTTCAAATGTTCGGCCACCGCCTAATACAATAGAACCATTTACAAATACATGTTTACCAAATTTATCAATTTGATCTTGTAATTGTGTTTGTAATTGGGTAAGTTCTCTTGCTTGAACAGCGTAACCTGGTCTAAATAAGATTCTATGAAACTGTTTAGTTTCATCAAAATCATCATAGTAAGGATTGGTATTAAAATTAATTGCCATAGTTAAACTCTTTTAATTTGTTTATATTATTTATATTAAATCTCTACAATTGTTCTAACTGTTATGATTTGATCTGATGTTGGTGCATATGATTCTCTTACACTAAAGAATAAGAAGTCACCAGAGAACTGATCAATTGTTCTTTCTGTTACAGATTGAACAGTAATATTCGATGCTGCAATTGCAGGATTAGAAACACGACCTGCATTTGTTGGATCTGTTGTTAATACATCGCCAACTTCAAGTGTAAAGTTGTTAAATACTGATAATAAGATTTGTGTATCTGTAAATTCAACAATACGATACTTCTTATATTCATCTTTTGTTAATAACATATCATATTCTAATAATGCAGGATTAAATACGCCTGTAATTAATACACAACCTGATCCCACATCTTCAGTAAATCTTCGATTTGATCCAAATTGTTTAAAGTTACGAACTAATCCAACTTTACGATAATCGTTTGTAATCTCTAAGCCTTGGTTTTTGTCTCGTGATATTGATGTATAGAAAACAATAGCGTTTGCATTCAGTTCATCAATTGCATTTGAACCATGACCACCTAAAGGAGTCATAATTGCTCTTGCAACCGCACCGCTAGCACCAGTGTTACCTGTAATTTCAATTTCTGTCCATGTATATCCACGACCAGGATTAGTCATTTCAATGTGTGTTACTGAACCATTATTTACTGTAGCTACTGCTGTTGCTCCTTCACCATCACCTAAGATGTTAACCGTTGCTGCAGAATAACCAGTACCACCATCAACAATTTTCATTGTGTAAATAGCACCTGGAACAGCAAGTAATTCTACATTTGATTGTAATGTATCAACATTGCCCTGAGTAAAGTCAGCAACAAGTACAGCACCAGATCCATTACCTGATGAATCCACAACTTCAATATTAGCATTTGTATAACCAAAACCTGCATCTGTAATTGTATAACCTACAATTTCTCCTCCTGTACCAAGAGTTGCAATACCAGATGCTCCGGATGTCATTGTTAAAGTATGTTCTTCATCTAAACCTGTTGTTATTGCTATAGCAGTGCCAGCTTCAGCATTAATTAAAGAAGTAGCAAGTTTAAATGTGTTATCATCAACACGAATAACATAATATGTATCATTATTTGTTAAACCGCCAACATCTGTACCGCCTCCATTGCTATACACAACTTCATTACCAGTAACTAATAAATGGTCTTCATATGTAATTTGATTTGATGCAATATCATCAAGTGCATTAAATGTTTTAAATGGTGCACCGATTGTAACTGTAGGAGCTGCAGTATATCCATCACCTGGATTTGTTAAGTTAATTAATGAAACTCTTCCATCTAATATTGATGCAGTTGCTTCTGCTTGTACACCTGATGCTGGAGCTGCAATAGTAACAAGTGGAACTTCTGTATATTTAGGAACAGGGTTTGAAACAATAACTCTAAATACTGAATCAATACCTGGAGAAATAATTAAGTCAATTGTTGCGTTTGTTTTTTCTGTGACAGGTAATAGCACCGCATCTTTTGCATAATATGTTAGTTCTGCTGTACCATTAACTTGTGTTCCTGTTGTATGAGTAGGAGCTGTTGTTCCGGCTGTGCCAGCAAGTGTAACCTCATAATATATTCCATTATGATAGATAATATCATTAAGTGAAAGGCTAGCTGCAATAGACCAATCAGCGTCTTTTGTAACTGGAAAATCTGCGGTTGCGGTTGGTTGATCTTCATAACCAAAACCTGCATCATCAAGTGTTACTGAATTAATAGCATCTCCTGATAATGATGCTGAAGCTTTTGCTCTTTGGCCTGCAAATTTTAATTGAGCAGCACCATTTGTAACAGTGCCAGTTGTATGTGTAGGACCTGTAGCTCCAACTTTTGTTCCTGAAACAACATAATAATAGTTTTGATCTAATGTTGAAGGATCTACGTGTTTAACATATGAACCAACTGCTACATCTGCATTAGGAGAAAATGTAAAATATTCTGTAAATGGTTCTGACATTGTAATAGATGGTATTGATGTAAAGCCATCCCCGCCATCAGTAACTTGAATTTCTTGTATTGCGTATGGGTTATCTTCTAAATATCCATCACCAGTAATTACAGCAGTAGTTGTTGCTGGGTTATATCCTTCACCGCCATCTTCAATAGAAATATTTTCTATTTCACCGGAACTATAGAACTGTGCTTTTAAAGCGTTTGATACTGGCATATATTCTGATGATAAGAATCTATTTCTTAATGAAACAGGAATCGTATACATGAATTTCCATTTATACCCATCACCAGTTTCAAATACATCAGGTGTTGTACCGGTTGGCATAATTGTTGATGGTTGATTAACATTATTCCAGATACATTTATATACGTTATACTGAGTTGTAAGGACATAGAAGTTTGAATCTTCTAGGCGTGTAGCCCCGGAGTAAGCAGGGCCATATCCAAAACCAGTTGTTGTATCATATGCATCATCATAGTCATCATACACTTCACCTGACATCCAATCAATACGTCTTACAACATATGATACATCAGATGGTTTAACAAGTTTAGCAGTTAAGATATCACGACGAACGTGAAGATCATATCTAAAATTATCTGATGGCGCACCAGGAGCATCAGTTGTTGGGTTAGCAGGAATAAATGGTGACAAGAAATCTTGCCATGAGTTTTCCTTACCAAACCAATGATAGTAACGTGCTGTTCTAGACGTTACTTCCTGGTAGATAGCATCAGCAATTGTTTTCTTAAACTTTGCTTTAAATATTGAGTATGATGAAGCCATTTAATTATCCTACAGTAATCACCCAAGAAATTGCTACAGTTTCTGTAGATGATTTATTAATAACAGGGAATGTTGTTCTACATAGCATAGTACCGGCAGTTAACTTATGACCAGTACCACTTGTACCTGTAATATTTATCTGTGTTCCAGCATTTGCGTTTGATTCTGAAGCTGCAAGTTGGATTGTATTTGAATCAACAACAATAACATAGTATGTACCACCATCAGATAAACCGCTAATAGCAACGTTACCACCATCTGTATATGTTACTTTATCTGCAGTTGTAAATCCATGTGAACTAATTGTTATATTATCACTCGCATCATCAACATCATTATCACCGTCAAATGTTTTAACGGCTGATGCTGCAGCATTAAAGATACCAGCTTCAACTAAAGCGCCTGTACCTACGCCAGCTCCGAATGATGCATTAAATGTTGCAGATACACCAGAAGGTGTAGCACTTGATACAGCAACTCGAGCTAATTCGTTTTGAAGTGCAGTTTGATTAACTGCAGCAGTCGATGCATCATCACCAACAGCCATATGACTCATAAAATCAAAGTCATTATTACATAAACGCTGAGCAATGAATTCCTTTCCTGACGTTACGACGAGGTTAGGAACTTCTTTTTCATAGTTCACTTTACCTTCTTTATCGTATTTTTTAATTGACAAACGCCCTGTCAATTTAATACTATCTTTTAACATGTTTACTCCTAAGTTACCGTTGTTATTGGATCTGAATCAGAAACGGTTATATCTGATTCTAACATATTTCTTCCATCACCATAGAATGTTAACATTCCTGGTGGGTTATAATCTTCTTCAGGTATTACATAGAATTCTAAATCATAAGGTTCAACTTTAATTAAACCACCATTATCTGTAGCATAAGTGTAGTCTGTAGGTATAGTAGTATTTATTAACGTAAATGTAGCCTTCGATACCCATTCAGCAAGTTCAATACTTCCTTCAATCCCAGCTACAAAGTTATTCTGTATTTGATATTCACCAAATAACGCTGTACCAGCTGGATGTAAATATGATTTAGCAATTGATTTATATTTTTCTAAATTTTCATCAACTGTAATAAGATATGAATATTTTTGATAGAATCGACTATCTTGAATAAACATATCATCGTCAAGGAAACTATCATTAGTAGAATAATACCCTTGATATTTTGCAACAGCACCAATTTCAAATTGGATTAGTGCAAAATTTGTTTCTTCGTTTTGACCAATGCCAGTTTCTTCAAAGAATTGTTGTATAATTGTACCTACATATGTTGCTTCACCATAAGAAGTTGCAGAATAATTAGGTGTTAATGCATAACCATATTCTTGATATTTTTCAATGATAGAATTATCAGGTAAAGAATATTGTCTTGTAACACCTTTATCTAAAGTAAAAGTAGATCCAGAAACATCAATCGTTGATTTAGATGTTAATAAGAAAAAATCATTCTCATAACCAGCACCAAATCGTATATTAACAACACCAGTAATACCACCATTTGAATCTACACTTGTTACTTTTAATAATTGAGTAATCGTTTTACCGGCAGATATAGTAGTACCTTCAATCAAATCACCAATCTTAAATCCTTCACCAGGTCTTATAATTGTTGCTTTAGTTGATGTTGGTATAATATTACCGGTAATACCATTAAAATTAATTGTGTAATTAGTTTCAATTGTACCGAAGAAGTTTTTATCTATGAATACTTCGTATACACCATCTTGTACATGTTTAACACGAGTTACAAATACATTAATTGAAACATTAGTACCACTAACAACAATTCGATTTCCAGGTAATGTATTTGCATCACCAGAAGTAATGTCAATAAACAATGACATCTCTTGGTTCCAACGACCATCAGATGCCTTAAGTACAGAATTCCAAGGATACGAAATATCTGCAACTTTATTAAATAATATTTTAAATAAAAACTTATAAGAAGACTCTGTACCTTTTGATTTAAATAAAGGTTTAATCTTTCTTAAAAATAATCTTTTATCGATAAATGGATAACTAGTACCGCCGAGTATATCAAGTTCTCTTCTAAAATATTCTACATACTCATCAAGAGTAGTATCAATATCTCTTAATTCAAGTAGATCTCTTCGTTCGTGTTGATCTAACCATTCGTAATATCCTTTTAAGAATTCTACAAATATTGGATAGTCTGATCGTACGAACTCAGGTACCTGTTTAGATACTACACTTTTTAACTTAATATCACTCATCTATTAATTTCTGCTCGATGTAAATATGTAATTAGAATTACCTGCTTGATCTCCTTGTGCTACTTTATCAGCAATTACATTAACAAATATATTGTTATCAGGTATTTGTACTAATTGATTTCTTATAGATGCTACATCATTTGATTGTGGTTTAATAATAAATTCAAAAGAAGGGCTTGCTGAAGTATCGATACCAGTAATTTCTATTTCATTCATTTTAATATAACCTGTATCATAGTCAATTTCACCAAAATCACGAATATAGTTTTTAATATCGTTTTCAATGTAATACAATCTTAAATAGCCTGTTTGATCATCAGAATTTGGAAAATCTTCGATGTACATCATTTGATCATAACCTGCAATCATAAATCCGTGTGTTGAAACAGATTGTTCAGGAACTCCTGAATGATAGATTGGGTTACCTAAATTAATTTCATATGTTGTATTACTATTATATCGAACTTCTACTTCTCGATGTAATTTAATTGTTGTAATATTACTTAGTATTGAATCTTCGGTATCATCAATATTTCTAGACAGATTAGAATATTTAAATATTCCGGTAAATGATTCTAAATGATCATCATTATAATCTTTAATTGTTTGTATGACAAGATCTTTAATATCACTTAATGCGCGTGTTGTAAGATTAGGATTATAATAAACTGTTGTTGTTACTTCTAAATTAATATATTCTGGGTCAACAATTTCTGGCGTAATAGATACAACGTTCTTATTCTTTAATATTTCTGTAATGATCAAATCTTTTTGTGCTGCTGTTAAAGCGTTTGTTGTTTCAGGTTTAATTGAAATAAACACTTTACCATATTGTGCAGGAATGTTATCTTCTCCACCCCATACATTAATTGTTTGAGCATCAGGATATGATCTATAAATTGTTGCTTTATAATCTTCGGTTGTAACAGCTCTATTTTGTGCTGTATAATATCTTGGTGCATTGTATCTTATTGATTCAATATCTTCTACATCTGTACCACCGGTTGCTCCTAACGTTGTTGTTACAGCAACATTTCCACCTAAAAGCGTGGCACCTTGATATGAAAATACTCGAGCACCATTTGCTTCTGTTTTATTTGTTGTCATGTATGAAATCGTAACAACATTACCATTAGCAAGGGCTTTACCAATAACATCATTACCAAACTCTAATTCATACAATTGATTTTCTATTTCTTTAATAAAGAATATTTTAGAAGTTTCATTTAAATCTAATAATTCGTCTTGACGAACAAATGTTTCAAATGAGGCACTTGCTGAATTTTCTTGAACTCTAACTCTTACTGTGCTTAAATCAACATTTTGATTTGGTATAATGTATTTTACACCATCAGTAACAGTATATTTAAATTGTAGTGGTATACCTTCTTTAATTTCTATATCAGCAAATGTATATGTTGATCCTGAAAGTGAAGCAACCGCGGCTTCAGTATTATAAAAATTATATGTTGATCCATCTATTGTTGCTTGAAATGGTTGATATGCAGGAATTGTTAATGAAGCAGGAGTTGTTGTAGTATTAGAAACAACAACATTAATTTTTGCTATAGCACCAGTTGCAGAATGAGGAATATACCCAATTTCTTTTGCTCGTGAAACGATGCTTGATCGCTTGCTGGCTGAATCTAAAAATGATTCATTAACCGCTAAGTTAGTATATAGAGCATTGTAATGGGTGTTATAAGCAAGAACATCTAAAAGAATTGAAAGACTAGATCCTTCAAAGTCATAATCTCTAAAAGTATCTTGGCCTTGTAAATATTCTTTTATATTTGCTTTAATTGCATCAAAATCTAATTCTGATGTTTGTATTTTCCTATTCGTATAATGTGCCATTATCGTGTTCTCGTAAGAATTAAGTCAACCTCTATAGGTCTATTTGTATTTATTATTGTGAAATAGATGCTAACCGAAACTGTATATTCATCTGGTTGAACATTTACAAGTACATCATCTAATACAACTCTAGGTTCAAAATTTATAATTGTATCTTCAATTGCTCTTTTTAACATTACATTAAGCATAGGACCAGAAGGTTCAAATAGTAATCCTCTTATCTGTGAACCTATTTCTGAATGAAATGGTCTCTCATAGTTTTGAGTTAAAACGAGGTTACGAACTGAAGCTTTAATTGCTTCTTCGTCATACTTCATAGCCACATCATACGTTGCTGGATGCTTAGTAAAGTTAAAATCAAAGTCTGAAAATGTTCTTGTATTCCTTGCCATAGTATTATTTATAAGCCTTTTAACCGAAAAATACGCTTGGTGAACCTTGTGCTGCAATAGATCCACATGCAACTTGATCACCAATTCTAGCTGCAGGTATACCATTAACAAATACTGTATCTGATCCTTTTGCTAATACAGAATCATGACAAGAAGGACCACAACAATGTGTTACCCAGTGATCACCTTCTCGATGTACACCAATACCATTCACAAATACATCAGTACTTGCTTCGTCATTAACCCTAGGTGGATAACACCCATGACCTGAACATATATCTCCTAATCGTGTAACTGCTGGCATTAAATTGTTCTCGTTTGTGTTGTATTTGATACGTAATTATATGTTGTTGATACACCATCAACAGTAACTATAATTTGCCCATTTCCGCTTCTACCACCTCGTGTTGTAGTAGATGATATATATGTTACTCCGGTTGGCATACTTGAAGTCCTTCTATAATTAGAACCTCCTCCGCCGCCTGCTCCTGAAGCATTTCTACCACCTGATCCTGCACCAAAGTATCCAGCACCACCCCCTCCAGATCCTCCATCACCAAGATCTAAATAACCATTACCACCAGTACCATATCCCCAACCGCCTGCAAATGTTCCATTATTACCTGAAAATATACCATTACCACCATTTCTTCCAGAGCCAGAATTACCTGTTCCTCGTGAACCTGAACCACCGCCACCCACACCGCTTTGTGTACCTCCACCGCCACCATACGCGGCTCCAACGTGATTTAAGTTATTTCCGCCACTTTGTCCAGTATCAGCACCCCCAGCGCCACCATATGTTGATGCATTATTTATTCCGTCTGCGCCAGCTCCTCCGCCTCCACCGCCAATAGCAATTAAAGTGCTACCAATTAATACAGCAGAAGCTCCTCCGCCTCCACCGCCAGCTCTACCCTGATTATTTCCGTTTGTTCCTGCTCGAGCAACATACATAGTTAGCACAGTACCAGGTGACATTGTTCCATTCCATACGACAGTACCGCCTTGGCCACCTGCATCGTTTCCTCCATTTGATCCACCACTAGCACCATATACAGTAATTGATACTGATTTAGTAGAAGCTTTACCATAAAAATTGCTATGTTTAATTTGTCCTGATGCAGGAACTCCAGCAGCAGCACTGTAAAATTCACTCATTGAATGAGGTGCAGCATCTCCAAATTCGTCAGCAATATTCTTTAATGATATTTGACCTGAAGATTGTAAAGCCATTAAACAGTTCCAAATGCAGTCACATCACCAGTTACAGTTAAATTTCCTGAAGCATCTAGTTTCATTTTATTTGTACCACCTGTAGCAAAATATAGTACACCGCCTGATTCTGTAATTGTCCAATTATTTAATTTAACAGTTGATACTTGTAATGGTGCTGAACTATACGATGTATGCGTTGTATCAATAAATGCAGATGCATCTGGTTCTGGAGTATAGCTATCATAAAATTTCCAATATCCATCACTGGCATCTCTAAATAAACCTGCATGTTGATATGTACCATCATTATAATTACCAGCAATACCAAAATCTGGGTTTGCCACTGTTGATTCACTATTTAAATAAATCATATTATCTTCAACTGCTAAATCAGTTGTATTAATAATATTTTGAGTTCCATTAACAGTTAAATCACCAGTAATAGTTAAATTTCCTGATAATGTTGCACTACCAGTTTTGTCTAGTTTATTTGTGTCTAAACTTGTAAAATTTTCATCTAAATCTGCAAGAGGTATTGAACCAGTTCTTGCAGCAAAAGTATTTGGTACACTCATGTTTCCCACCCTACAGTTTCATTATTGTCATTATTCCATGGCAAAATAGTATTAGAATTATTTTTCCATGTTACTATTAATCCAGATGGATTAACGTATTGTAATAGTTTTAACTTATTATAATCCCAATCATTTTCTACATCAATTGTATATGTTTGACTTGATGTAGTAGATGTTGCGGTGTATGTATATGTTCTAACTAATGTTGTATCAGCTCTAAAATAATATACACCATATAATTCATTTCGGTTTATTTCTGCCCAATCATATACTTCTACAAAAGTATCTTGTTTTGTTCTGTATTGTATTAATTCATCAAATGCATCAAGAAATTGACCACTAATTGTATTGCTTGATACTGTAACACCGCTGTCTGGTGTTGAAGCAGTTATTGTAACTGGCTCAAATTCAGATGTTAATTCATTATAATAAGTAATATTATAATTAAATAATTCTCTTTCATTAATGCTGCCTAATAATGAAGATAACGGTGACCAAGCCATTACGTAATTAATACAAACTGTCCATTACTTGAAACGCGTTTGTGATCCCTCATTGTAAATGCATTAAATCGATTTGCTGTATATTTAAATGATACATGAATCCATACAGTATTTTTACCAGAATATTCTAAAAGTATTTGGTCATACGGTACCATTTTAGCTAATTGACATGCTGCTTCATAGTGTTGTTCTCTACTAAATCCTGGTATGACGATATCTGCAGCTTGACCTAGATAATGTTGTGATGTAGCACTTGATCCTCTTACATCGCCCGGTCTTCTAAAGCCAGATGTAATGACCATATTAGGATATAATTCAGCAAGTGGTTCTAATACGTTTTCACATAAGCCTTTTAGATTACATACGATTTCATTTTCTGTTAAACCTTGTTGAGGTTTAGGCATACGTGAACCATTCTTTGTTAATGCACTTAATGTAAAGTGCTTAGTTAAATATAAATCTGGTGTAAACTTTTCAAGGCCATTAATAATGGCACATGATTGAGGCAGTGCTGTAACACTATTTCTTGTAACTGCACATGTTTTTTGTGTAGTACCATAATTTTGTTGTTCTGGATCTAATGTACCTTCATTAATACGTTTAGCAATGTATGCAGTAGGATCACCTTCTTCTGGTGTTTCATAGTGAGCAGCAGCTTCTACACCTCGAGTAATCACTTGTAATTCTTTAAATGATGGCATAACTGGATCATATGCTAATGGTGTTGTTAATCCTGAAGATACCGCAACTCCACTGTTAAAGTCAATACGTGTTGCATCACCTGCAATATTACCTGACGCTGTCATATCAACGTTACCGCCATGTGCTTCTAAATTAATACTTGCGGCTTTAACTTTATATGAACCAAGTACTGATGTTTCCATGCTACCATGAACATGCGTTTTAGCATTACCCATAACTTCAATATTTGTATCATTATTAACTTTAACATTCCAATTACCATCGATAGTAATATTACCTGAACCTTTAACATAAACATAATCGTTACGTTCTAGTATTTCATAGTTATCACCAACAATCTTTTCTACTTTAGTGCCATTTGAATCTATCTCAAAGAATGTACCTTTTGTATGATAGAGATGAATACGTTCTGAATGTTTTGTATCATCAAATTCGAATACATGACCAGATTCTGATTGATAAACATGGTTATATGGGTATGTTGCATTGTATGGTATAGGTGATTGATCCCATGTTACATTAAATGCAGTTACTACGCCTTTTGTTCTTGTTAATTCTTTCTTACGAACAATTGTTTTCTTTATATCTTCATGTCTTGCAAGTTTATTTGTATCTGGTTCAAATTTATAAAGAGGATATTTGCCATTAGGATCTCTAAACCCAAATACCATTTTAAGGCCATTATCTAATTGACCTGACGCAGTTGTACTAGAATCGACTGTAGGTATAGCTGCTTTAACTGGAACAAGATCACCTGTGGGCCCTGGAATGCCCTCAGCAATAAACTTATCTTTCTCTGCTAGGCGTTTTCTTAATTCACCTTGATCAATTTCACCATTAACTTTTGCTTCTTCAGCAAATCCAGTTGCTGCAGCAAGATAATCATTATTATTAAGATCTGATACAATCGATGAACTATCTAATGCTCCTGCTTTATTATATTCTAATGAAACAAGAGAATCAAACATTGATTGCGTTATGTCAGATTTAACTTGGCTTTTTACTTTTGCTTCTGCAGCTGCAAGTTTAACGTCTTGATAAGAAACTGAGCCTGTTAATTCATTTGCAGTTTGTGAAGAAGTAGTAAATGAGGATGCTGCTGCTAAACCAGTTGATTCTTCTGCTAGTGGACCTGATGTATTTTTAAAAAGATCACCCTTTTTTGTTGACAGAGTTTGTTCATCTGTTCCTGGAAGATAACCATCTTCCTTAAGAATCATTTCAGTATCATCATCATCTATTGCACCATCTTCTTGAGGTATACCGCCAATTGTACCAACAATAATAGGTTGTTGTTCATATTGATCTCTGAACATAACAATAACCCAAGATCCTTCAACTGGACCTAATGGAGAATGTCCTATTCCAGAAATTCCTGCTGATGTAACTGGTTGTAAAGGATATGCCCAAGGCAAATCTTCTGTTTTAATGTAAGTTTTATCATGTGTATGTAAACCAACAACACGTACTTGACACCGTCCTAGTTTAAAAGGATCTTGTCTATTTTCAACAACGCCTGTATATAATTTCATCATAATTATTCTTTATCCAAATCTAACAAATAGGAATCTTTAATAAGTTCCATTACACATTCATGATTTTCTCTTGTAATAAAATGATTTAATGAGCTTATAATATAATTTCCAGATAAAATCTTATCTATAGTTTCATCTTCATCATCTTTCATTTTTATAGGAGCATTTTTTGTTAATTCTAAATATACTTTATCTCCAACAGTATAGTCTGTTCTTCCTGGTACAGTGATCTGAACTTTATTTAGTTGTGCTAAATTAATTTGTGATATTCTTTGTTGTATACTTCTACTAGCAGTTACATCTTTATAACCATTAAATGTTCCGTAATGTGATTTTGAATTAAATAATTTTTGTACAGATCTTCTTATACTGTTTGATGAAACCGGAGGAAAATTATTTAAATGAGGAAAATTATCATAATCATCTAACATATCAAAGTTTTTAACTGTGTACTTTTTAGTTACTAGATCATGTTTAATCTGTCTAGATCCCATCATACCTGATTTTGCACGATCAATATAATCATACAATACTGGAACGTCTATACTAGTAATTCTTCTATATTCTTCAAACACGTCTCGAGTTGCAGAACCATCTTTATTGACTTTTCTGAAATATCCATCAGAAATAAAGTTTTGTTTAACGCTACCACCATATAATGTTGATATTGATAAAAAGTTAAAACCTCTTCTATTTTCAAAAAATAAATAATCTGATGCATCAATTGCATTTTTTGCAAGTTGAGAAAGATAATTTAGATTTGTTACTGGTGACCAATAGTTAGAAATATACTTAGTTCCATTTGCTGATTCATCAAAATAAACATCTTTATTAGATTCTAAACCATGTAGTTTATCTTTAATAAAACTTTGAGCAAGATCTGTAATTTTTCCTTCAAAAGCTTTACTTACCTTTTTGTTTACATCAACTAATGCTTCTCTTGACATAAAATGGATTTCATATAATAAATTTCTTTCGCCAGCCTTTGTTCTATTTTTAACTTTAGTAATAACAAACTGCTCATCAATAATCATGCCTTTATCTTCAAATGAAGGAGTTCTAAGCGTAAAGGTAATATATTCCTCACCGATAAGTGGGAAAAGGTTTGTGTAATCTAAGGTTTCTCGAATAACAGCAATTCCAGATATGAATGGAGCAAACATATCTTCATAAAATTCAATCGCCATTACTTGGTTTTTGACATCTTGTGAAAAGCCTTTTGCGGTGATAATTTCAGCTTTGTCAATGTTAATATCGCCGGCAAAGCGTATTACTTCATCATTTTTCATTATATACTATCTTTAAAATTCTTTAGAATTGTTTGTAATAATTCTGGAGCAATTAATTTAATTCTTCTTTTCTTTTCATTTTCTGAAGTTTCATAATCATAGTTAGAAACAGAAGTTGCTTCAGCATTTGAAGAATCTACTATGTTTCCATTTGAATCAATATAATGGTGAATATTATATTCATTTCCTGCTCCATATTTTTCAGTAATATGTTGCTCTAAGTTATATGATGATAAAGGAAAGTCATTAATATAATCGTAACGTTGATTACATAACATTATAACCCAATGATATGTTGCTGAACCATAAACTTTTTCTGCTATAATTTCTGGTGTTTCACCATCTCTAATATCATATTCATCATATAACGTAATATTTTCAAGTATTTCTTTTCTTACACGTACATTCTGTGTAATATCTTTTACTAAAAAATATTTATCCTCACCATTTATTTTAAAATCATATAAAAATTTTGGAAACTTTTTAAAATACATTATAAGCCACCTTTAATTGTTTCTTTTGTAAGTGGTAGAAGTTCTCTAAATGTCATAACAACATTAACTTGAGTCGGTGCACCGCCAGGGAATGAATTAAATCTTCCTTGAGGTGTGTAATTAACATTCAGTTCTGTTAATACACAAGACGTATGTTTATGAATATTAGGATTTTCTTGATTACCATGATAATAAACAACATCAAATTCAGAAGGATAAACATACAAAAACGCATTTGCATCTTTATATTCTGGGTGCATATGAAATTTTAATTGATATATAATATTTTGGACATTCTTCATTTCTGTAGGTGAACGTGGAAAAAATTGATAATCAATTTGAAATGTTCTAACATCTACACTTTTAAATAATTGTTCTTTACGAGGGTTAGGTGCAATTCTTCCTAATCGTTGTAGCATTTTACCACCGGGCATATCTTTTTGCAATGCAAATGCAGCAATACCTGATGCAAATTTATTTGTTAGTTCCTTGTCTTGCGTATCTTTAGCTTCATTTTCAGCACCAAATAACATTCCAGCTCCAGCTTGGCCTAATGTGCCTATTAATGCATCATCTAAAACTTCTTCTTCTTGATAGTTTGCGCTATATCTAATATTTAATTGATTAGGCATATGCAATTTAATTGCTGTTTTTAATCTGCGTGTT
>Ga0255768_10000965_pt1 | contig 30327 bp, 20 predicted proteins | sample 071ome_33_FD_179983 | JGI IMG/M metagenome (GOLD analysis project Ga0255768, IMG submission 179983) | Coastal salt marsh microbial communities from the Groves Creek Marsh, Skidaway Island, Georgia - 071412AT metaG (version 2) | ecosystem: Environmental > Aquatic > Marine > Intertidal zone >...
AAGCGTTAGATCTGAGAGTTTATCCATCGGATTCAGGACCAGTACCCCCTCTTCCATCGAATCAATTTGGAACAAGCCAAGATACCCTGATTCCACATCCATTGCGGACGCATCCAGGACATGCCATGATTGCCCTGGATTGAAAATATCGATGGAGAGATCGGATACCAGAGTAACCTTGCCACTTTGTCCATCCACTTCTTGAGGCACCCATCCGGGCATCACCTGGGCAGGTGCCACGCCGTAGGGCCAACAAACAGAAAAAAACAGCCGGAGGAACAGAAGAAAACACCCCGCCTGGATCACCCGACGAAACGGCGCGGCTTCCCAGGTTGCACCCAGTCTGCGCAACCATTGCCTTGGTTTCCCTGCCTTTCTGTAGGCATCACCCGATTGAATGAAGCCCGGCAACCAGGAGCGGAGCCACCGATACCAAACCGGACTGATCCCCGCCTTGCGCCGCCGCACGCCGTGCAGACTCGGCAAATAGTGGTTCCATTTCATGCAAGCTTACGGCTCCATTCCCTGAGCAAGGGCTCGAGCTGTGGCACGAATGACCGCTTCGGATGTCACCGTGGCGCCACTGACGGCATCCACTCCCTTTACTGATTGTTTGCTCTTGATGCGCTGCAATGTTTCTTCGACCGCATGGTAATATTGTCGATCACTCATCGAAGTGACCTTGGCCGATTCGATGGAACCCAGCCCGGTTTGAACTTCCACATTGACGTATCCTGAATACCCATAACTCCGATCCCGAAAGGTGCCGCTCCTGACTTTTGCCAAATCCAAACGATCAAACAACCGGATAACTTCCATCGTATCCCTGGCTCGACGATGGTTCCGTTCAATCTCCGCCTTGTATGGGCTTTTGATTTCAACCTGCAACGCCTGTTGATAAAATTGGGTTGCCTCATCATAACGCCCGACATTGCGACAGGCATCCCCACTCAGCAAAAGGATCTCTGAGGCCTCGAATCCTTGTTCCAAGGCTTCTTTGGCGAGTGCCAACGCGTGATCCGTTTCCCTCAAACCTCCCCAGACTTTGATCACCGCCGGCGTCAACGGAATCGTTTTTAGTAATGTAATCGCCATTGCCCGATTCCCAAGTTGGGCATAACACTCGGCCAGTCGCGCAGGACTGTCGGTGTTTCTGAATCGTTCGCTCGTCGCTACCTTCGCCGACTCCCACCAAAAAGCAGCTCTGGCGTAATCCTGAAAAAACTCAAAGAACATGCGCCCCAGTTCCTCTTTCGCCTTGGAATGTGCCGTATCGGGTAAATCGGATCGATCCAGCAAATGCGAAATGAATTTGACTCCCTGCCGGTATCTGGACGCGTTGGTGTCAATGATGTCCCAAAGATAATGATCAATGTGCTTTTGATAATTCCAGATGGGTGTATCGATATCCGGCCAGCTTAAATCCAGAGTGTCGGGAAAATCCAAGGGCTCTGATGCAAACCAATCAGGCATCCGGTTGCCGCTTTCCAAAATCAATTGCCGGACGGCTGTCTCGGTGCGCTGCAACACATTTCCGTTTTCCGCCCCTTTTTCGTCTTCGCTTTCCTCGATGGATTCGATCTGTTGCCTGGGAATTTTTCGAATCAATGTGCGCCCCCCGGAAGTCAGTTCGACCGTGACAGCTTCGTCGTTTTGTTTGGTGATCTGGCCACTGAGGATAAGACCGCTCTTCAGCTTGATCACGTCTCCCCCCAGATCAACAGCGAATATTAACCCAAAGAATGCGCAAATCGCAATATACTGTATGGATTGCTTCAAGATCATTGCATGCATTACCCTACTGTTTCACTCAGTCCCCGAACCTCAAAGCATACAATTCAGCATCCTTCATGCGAACACGCAGCCGAATCGGATGGGACCGATCCAATCGAATGATTTCACCGTTATTCCAACGATAGGCGCGGTCGATTTCGTTTCCAATCAGCTCTGCCCCGTCTTGTAATGTGTAACCCGTGATGGGAACACCGTCGGCATGCAACAATTCGACCTTGATATATCCGGCAGCCGATGTGGAAAAATTAAAGAACAGTCGATCGCCGCTCCACTGCAAAGGGCGTGATATCCATTCCCCTTCCTTGTATCCTGCAGACAAACAGGACAATCCATCGAGTCGGAATGAATAGCGATGCACATGAGCGCTGGGCTGACCATAATCCTGATTCACATACAGCGACATCGAGGCATCTCCCGTTTGTGCCAATCCGAGCACAGGATAATTGGAACGCGACACCCAATTCTTCGCCCCGATACCGGGACGGATCAAAGCAGACATGAACGTACGATCATAATCCAATCCGCCTCTGGAGGACATCAACACGGAATCCGAAGTGTCATTGAAATATTTCGGATGCACTTTGATGGCCGCAGCCTGCTCATCGGTGAGCACTTTGCGCCCCGGGAAAAACCGGGCCGCTGTCGCCAAATAAATATGCGGCGCCCGAAAATACGGTTGGGTCTGATTGGTGTATAAATGATGGCTGGGCTGCGAAGATTCGGTATCACTGTAAATCATCTGCCCTTCCGTTTCCCAATGGGTAAAATTGCTGGATGTCGCTCGCGCAATGGCTCGCACCCCATTCACCGAGGAACGATAGTAGAGCACGTATTTGGATTCAGCCTCCGACCAAAAAGGAACATTCTGAGAATCCAACACCCACCCTTCGGGCTTGAATACCGGCGCATCCATGAGTTTCGTCCAACGAATGCCGTCTTCCGATACAAACGCCAACAGACCACTGGTGGAAATCCCGGCCAACGCCTTGTACCGTTGCCTGGGGTGCGCATTGGGATGGGTGTCAATGAAAGGGCAAAAATTGTGGCTGGCCGGAGCTTCTCCTGTGAGGATGATGTTGTTCACGGGATGATCAGGAAGCGAAAAGAAATTCAAGTCCGGTTTGACCCAATGAACCCCATCTTTGGATTCGGCATAACAGGTCACCTCCAGCGAACTGCCATCTCGACCTGCATCCGGCAGGCCGCGGTAATACATCCGCAGAAGTCCCTGGTCCTGCAACAATGTTCCGTAGCCGCAAAAGGCGCCTTCCCACGGCTTGTCGAAAGCAAAGACTTCCCCTTCATCCACCGGATCCTTGAGTTCCAGTCGAACCCCATCCGCCTTATCCAACAAATACCGATCGACGAAAATCTCTCTTCTGTCAGCAATGTTGTAGACATCCTGACCGTGTAACGGAATCAGGCCAAGGAGGACAAGCACACAAAATACGCGTCGTGTCATCTTCATGGTAATTAACGAAATTGAAAACGATGGCAACCCGGGCTCTCGATCCATCTTACTGAGGCATGCCAGCCATCCAGGCAGGCCATTCCGGACGTTTGTTGTTCACGTCAAATTCCCGATGCCATTTAAGTCCCCACAAACCTTTCAACCGTACCGAACGCGCCGAACCATCCATAAAGACGCTGTTAACAAATCCACTGTGACGGTTCATGGCAAAACGCGCCATTCCATTTTCGTGGGCATCTTCCTGACTGGGTGGACGGTGGTTACTACCCTGATCATCCGGATGTCCTCCCCAACGATAACCAGCAAGGAAGAGTGGAATATTGGTCATTTCGTAGCCGGTGATGGTATGCTTGCGCCAATTTGGTTCCACCCGATGCCCCCACAAGGTATTCATGCCCGCCGGAATATTATAAACCCAGTTATTGATCCCATAACTACTACGAAACACTTCCCTGACTTCCGTGTGTTCATTCACCACATCCCATGCCGCCAAAGCCCCGCGTGCACCTTCATCGATACTTTTGGTCGCACGCGGACACACTCTGATTTTTTCCCCACCACCAAGATAGTAAGGACGCAGTGGCTCCACCCAAACACCTGCATCGGGATACATAAAGTAATCGTCATGGTCCATGGTGTAGAGACTGAAGTAAATACCCCACTGCTTGAGATTGGATATGCAATGAACGGTCTTGGCCTTCATCTTTGCCTTGGACAAAGCAGGTAACAACATCCCTGCCAGAATGGCAATGATCGCAATCACCACCAGCAACTCGATCAAAGTAAATCCAACGGACCACTTGGAACGCGATCTATCAGAATGACTATCTCTTGGAATCAGCATGAAGAAAACATACACCCCCACACATCATTGACAATATCGAACTCACCCTCAATTCACTATTCACTATTCACTATTTTTAATTCATTTCACAGCCATTTCAGCATTCGATCAGCATCTCCAAATCGATTTGCTTCCACTCCCATTCTTTCCATCAAAGAAAGATACAGGTTGCAGGCACGGCGTTCTTCCTTGGGTTGCTGCATGTAATCCAGGATGCGTCCGGTCTGAATCGTTCCTCCACCATTGCCTGCCAAAATCATCGGCATTTCATCGGCCTGATGTCTGTCTCCGTCGAATAGATTCGAACAAAACAATAACATCGAATGATCCAACAAGGTGCCATCCCCTTCCTGAATCGATTTCATGCGATTCAGCAAATAGACAAATTGTTCCACATGAAATTGATTGGTCTTGAGATACATGGCCTCCAGTGCGGGGTCCTTGCCGTTATGCGTCAGGTCCAGATGCAGACTGCCTTGTACGTCTTTCAGGAACCCAAAATTCATCTGGGACAAATCATTGTTCAGCATACATGTGGCAATGCGCGTTTTGTCCATCTGAAACGCCATCACAATCAGATCCAACATGAGCTGCATGTGACGCGGAATCTCACGTGGCAAACCATCCTTTGGCCGTGGCATGTCGGGAGTATCCAGTGTTGGACGCCATCCTTCCACGGTCTCTTCCTTGCCCGCCATTTCAATACGCCGTTCGATGCTTCGAATGGATTCCAGGTATTCATCCAGTTTGGCGCGGTCCTCAGTGTTCAGTTGGGAACGAATCGATTTGGCATCACTGAGTGTGGCGTCGAGAATACTCCGATCCAATCTCCGCCCGGAACCATCCCCCACCAGCATGTCAAACACACGAGCCGGATAAATCTCTTTCATCGCCGGTTTCGTGTCACTCGCCCAGGAAATACAGGAACCATAAAGCATGGACAATCCGTCTTCCAAACGCAATTCGGTCGGCTCAATTCCCAGAGCCAGACTGGGCAGAGCGGTCTGATTTCCGATGGTCTTGGCCATGACCTGATCCATGGTTTCACCGACTTGAATGACACTTTGCTCGTTACTCACCCATGCGCCGGATAACAGATTGGGAATGCGCCCCAAATGTGGACTTGGATGGTCCACGGCCTGCTGGTTGTAAAGCCCTTTCAGGAATATGATATCATCCCGATGATCCTGAAGCGGAGCCAACCCCGGTCCAATCTCCATGGAGGGCCCCTTCTGTCTGGCCCACCAATGTGCGGGTTCCACGCCATTGCTGAAGTAGATACAAGCAAAGCGATTGGGCGGTGTCAGGGAAGGTTCTTTAGTTGTTAGTTTACCGGTCTCCTCAGAATACAAACGCAAAGACTTCATCCAAGGCAAAGCCAGACTTACCCCCAAACCTCGCAGGAATCTTCGTCTCGATGTGCTGGTATTATTCATCATATCTATCGGTTTCGTTGGATCAGGGATGGGCGGCCTGCTGAAGCTTATCATCTTGCTCAAAACCCCGTTTCTGCCGGAACTGCGGGCTCAGAACAATCCATTCAATTTGTTTTGAAACAGGCTCACCATTGGCAAGGGATTCCATCATGGCATCAATCAATTTCCGATCAGAGAGCTGCTCCTTGCGTCCGAGCGCATAACCAATGAGCTTGGTGCAGAAGGTCCGGTGAAACAGATGGATATGATCCTCCAGATAAGAGCGAATGCCATCAAATCCCTTCACCACCGTTCCATCACGCAACTCCCCGAAGTCTTCCACCGGCAAACCATTCTCGTACTCACTTCGAACCTTTCCGGTCACGTCATAAATTTCCATCGCAAACCCTAACGGATCCATCCGGGCATGACAGCTCACGCAAGCTGCTTCCTTCTGATGCGCCATCAACAATTCACGCATGGATTTTGCCTTGGCGGATTCTCCTTCGGTCGTTATGGAACCGGCATTCGCAGGTGGAGGCGGCACGGGCGTTCCCAGAACACGTCGCAACACCCAATCACCACGCTTGACGATGCTGGTTCTTAGTGGAGCAGACGTAATGGCATGCACCACCCCCAGTCCGAGCAGTCCACCGCGTTGGTGTTCCTGCAAATGACTGACTCGAATAAAACCATCCTCTTCAGTCGAATCACTCCACGGGATCCCGTAATACCCGGCCAGTCGGTGATTCAAAAAACCATCATTCGCCAGCAGCACCTGGTCCATCGATGCATCATTCTGAACAAGATGCGTGAAGAACAGGTTGGCTTCCTGATAAAGTAAGCGACGGAGCTCTGAATTCCAGTAGGTAAAATACTTTTCATCCACTCCATTGAACTGCGGAAACTGATAGTAACCGAACCATTGACCGAAAAACTCTTCTGCAAAACGTGCCACCTTGGCGTCTTTCAACATTCGCTTCAGATGACCACGAAGAATCTTCTCATCCTGAAGCCTCCCCGCAGAAGCATCCTGAAGCAGCGCCGGGTCCGGTAGCGACGACCATAAGAAGTAACTCAAACGTGTGGCTAATTCGGGTGAAGACACAGTGGTCAGTTTTGAACTCGGAGCTTCCAGACGATAAAGAAAGGAAGGCGACGTCAGCACACGACCGATCATCGCACGAATAGCGTCCTTATGTGATAACTCCAATTCACTGCGCACACTCTGATAAAAGGCGCGTAAGGAATTTGACTCCTCCTCTGTCAACTCACGCCTCCAGGCACGGGCTGCGAACTGAAGGCATTGTTCCACATGAGCCTCATACCGCCTGGACATCACCTCCTTGATCTCATTGTAATGCCTTTTGAGAGGACTCACCCATCGACGCAATGCTTCAGACATTGTTGCGATTTGATCATCGGACAAGGATGCCATATCGGAAATCTCTGTTGCGTCTGGCTCAAAATGCAGTGTCAACAGATTCAGATTCTCCTGATGATACCCAAAAGAATCGTACAAATCATTCCAGGCAATCTCCAAATCCAGAATCGTTTCCGGATCCAGTATGTGTTCAACCAGGAAAGCATCATAGCGATGGTATTTCACCTGATAATGAAACGCGTTTCTTTCGGCGTTGTTATAACTATTGTCATAAGGCGCCGGTATGGGATCCCGATCCGAAGGAGCAGGTTCGCGTTGGGAAACACTTGGAAAATAACGAGCAAATTCACTGGCCGCGGTGTCCGCTTGATCGGCCGATGCGTTGGAATCCAGCAAAGCCGATTCCTCAACATGCCTGGCTTTTTTGGCAAACTGTTTTTGCCAATCCTGCACTTTGACAAACACCGCCTCCGCGAAAGGCATGATTCGACGCCTTTCTGCTTCAAGATCCATCCCGGTGGGAGCCGGCAAAGTCTTCCATGCATCCTGAATGACTTTCAAAGGTTCCTGCGCTCCCTGCACTTCCATGGCATGGGAAAGATGCCTTGCGAACTTGCCCGGCACACCAGCGAATTCAGCAGCATCAGAAAGGGACCCATCCCCCAGCCCCAGCGCATCACGGTGTTGATCCATCCAGAGAGCAAAGAAGGTTTTTGGAAAAATTTCCAAACCAAAAGGCTCCGCGCCTTCTCCAGCGCCAGCACGAAAACCATGCTGACGATAGATCGCCTGAATCCGCTCGATCGCCGACAGTTCTTGTCCGGTTTCACCCGGATCCCTGAAAAAGGAAAGATCCCCGGCGCCGATCAGAGCATGAGAGGCCACTTTATGCGCCACCTCAAGGTAGCGTTCAATGGTCGAGTCTTGAGTAAATTGCACCTCACCGGTATTGGCGAACCCTTCCCCACCCACCGCGTCATCAGGAAGCAAGGCCCGAAAGTCAAATGCCAGTCCCGTCAAATCCTCAATAGAATTCAAATACTCAGCCTGAGTCAGACGACGCAGCAGCACATTCCCCGGATCACCCGATTGTTGTGTGGATTGACGTTCAATCTCATGTTGAACGGAACGGGTAATGGAGGATCGATCCTTGGTAGTAGGTTGATCTGCTTTATCTGGCGGCATATCCCCTGCATCCAACTGCTCGACCACCAACTCCCATTCCTTGAAAAACCGTGCGAACTGCCCGGGAGTCAGCATCACTTCAAGGTCGATGTCCCCTTTCTGCTTTTCACTGGAATGACATTCGAGGCAGTAACGCTGGATCACCTCTCCAACGTTATCTTCGAAAGAATGCGCCGCAGCACATAAAGGAGGAGCAACATGAAGAAACGAGCATCCCAAGAAGAACAAACCCAACAACCGCAGGGGCCGCATGTACAGCCATCGGTAAAAAGATTGTCCTTCGGGAATCATGCCCCCGAACATGAAGAAAAACCATGAAAGATTCAAGTCCTCATGTCACCCAATAGGTAGGACGGGGCGTCCCTGCCACGTCGCCTTGTGGTCTATATCAGTTAAGTTGCTTTCCGTTTTGGGAAGCCTTTGGTATTCGCTCGCCACACATCCGCATAGCTGGCAATAGCAGGCAAATCGAGATCCACGCAGTCGCGGGACAAGCTGATTCTATCTATCTAATCCTTCCCCAAACCGAATGACATCCTGTTAATCCTGTCAATCCTGTCCAAAAAAATTAAGCAGGCAGAAAATTCAAAAACTTGAAATCGTCGGGATTATCCAATTGACCGATGGAATACCCGGGCATCAACTGATCCATCATCGCCGCATCATCTCCGAAATGCCGTTGAAAGATTTCGCCGAACACAGCGCGAAAATCAGTGCGTCGGGCAAGATAGCGACTACGCGCATTGAACATGGCGTTGTCTTCCCAGGTGTTCGCATCGCAATTGTAAACCCCGCCTTTAACCCCTCCGCCAGCCACAAACATCACGCTGGATTCCGCATGATCCGTTCCGCTGCTACCGTTCTCCTTCGATGTTCTCCCAAACTCGGTCATCGTCACCACAACCAAATCCTCCCACTGGGATTGCAGATCAAGATGCAAAGCCCGTATGCCCTGTGCCAGTTCAGATAACAAATTGGGGTGATTACCATTCAGCTGCCCCTGACGTTGATGTGTATCAAATCCTCCTCGCCGCAAACCAATGACTTTCACTGGAGTTCTTTTCATCAGCATGGCTGCTTCCATGAGTTTGTTACCAAAAGAACCATCTGGATAGTCAGCTCCATTTTCAGGAGTGTAATCCCCACCTGACAAAGCATTCTGAACGACCATCATGGTTCTCCCCAAGGCCTGACCTGCACCATGAACAAGATTGCGGTAAGGTTTGTTGGGTTGCCCCGGGGCCGCACCATAGAGCCCCATGATCGCCTTTCCATCGGAAGCATTAGGACTACTCGGCAAGTTACCCAGAAATTTATTACCGGCGGGAAAAGTAAAATCCCTGCTACGACTAAAATTCGGAATCATATTGGGCCCTTTAAGAGCAACCAACTGATTAGAACTTAATCCTGCGGCAACAAAGGCATTGTCCGGGTGGTTCAGGTTAAAATTGGCGTTGATGTGGCGATAAATCATTCCTTCCTCGGTTTCAGCATCGCCTGGAATTCCATTCTGCCAAAAATGCTGACTATCGAAGTGAGAGCGGGATTGCCCATCATAACCAACACGATGCAACACTGCCAAATTTCCGGCCCCCTCCTGACCATTAAGACTGGAATGGTTGTATACTTCCATCAAAGGTTCCAGTGATGGGTGGAATTGAGCAAAACCATTTCCTGAATCAAGCGCTACGCTCTCAGGAATAAAAAGATTGGGACGATTGCTTTCATTGTAATCCCGGTCCCCACGAGGAATAACCGTATTCAATCCATCGTTTCCCCCCTGTTGAAAGATGAAGATCATCTTTCGTTCCCTGGGCAAGGCCGCAGCCTGCAAGCGCCGCTGAAATAAGGTGGGTGTCACCATGTTCAAACCGATGGCAGAAAATGCCAGGGCTTGTTTTTTTAAGAAATCGCGTCGGTTAAAGATTTGCATGACAAAAAAAGTTTGTTGTTAAATTGCTTCGTTAAATTTGAGCCAGTTTTCGCTTATTGATAATGCATTTCGGGTAATGTCATGATGATGCTGATCAGTTGACCAACCCGTTCGAGATAATCACTGCGACGGGGATCGAGGACTCGACGACGTCCCTGATCATCGGTCAAAGCAAAGTTTAAAATTAAATCTCGAGTTTGTTGCGAAAGATTCCCGTTGAAGAGCAGTTGATTGAAATGATCAATGATTTCATCAGAGGTCTCAAGGTTGTTGTATGTCAAATAACGACGCACGGACCATCGCATTAAAATGTCATTATTTGGATATTTGCCCAGGTGAGTTGCAAAATTCATCCGCTCGAGCATGGCTCCGGTATTGATCCAATCAAACCCAAATTCAGACCATCCATCAGGATCATCACGCGTAAACAAATGCATCCCCATGGCCTCGTTGAAATCAGGGAGTTCTGACAGATCAACTTGCCAATCCACAGCGCGAACAAGGCTGTTGATATATTCGACGGGCGTTTTGACTTTCGATTGATAGACAGATTGCGTCCAGAAAACGTTATTCTGATTAGAGCGCTCAAATATAGCTTCCAAAACCGTTCCAATATGCCCAACCGGCTCCGCGTCCTGCCAGGCCTGTATGGCCCGATCCACCATTCCGATCAGGTGTGAAGGCGCGGAACCATCCTTGTAAGTGCGCAAAGAAATTTCATCGGCTACAAATTTATTGATCAGTTTAACGCAAATGAATTCCCGTGTGGAAGGATGATTCGCCATCATTCGAATCACATCCATAGCATCATTCAATCCTTCCAGGCCTTCCCGCCCTTCAGGTATCTGCATTTCCCATTCCGTCCCTTCGAATAATGTCTTTGCGCCGTAATCATGGGCTTCAGGATTGAAACGAAAAGCCCACTCACCATTTGTGTCATCAAGCTCGATGCTGCTTGGATCAATCTCCCTCGAAACCAATCGAGGCAACATGGACAGGTCACTGCTGGTGCGATTTACATTGTGAACTTGGATGGCAAGAATGTTTTCTTGAGGAAAAGGATTAAAAAAGCGCCCGTACCTTAGCAGACTGACCTCATCTCCTTGTTCAGTCACTTCGTGATTGGATGAGGCTGTTTCGGTATAGCGAGGAGGATTTCCTGCTTCTTCCATATTTGAACTTCTTGCAATTTCCCTTCCATTTAAGAAGGCGACATATCCATCATCGTAATTGATCGACAAAGCCAATTTGGTAAGATCTGTGTTCTCGGGAAGCACAAACGAACGCCGGAGATATACACTACTATAATTATTCCGCATATCACGCAAAACAGTAGCGTCATCTCCATCGCCATACCCAATTCCGGTAGAACCATTCAACCATGAAGCATCATCAAACTCCTCGGTAGTCCATTCTGGGGTAATCGTTCTTCGGTATCGGACAGGCTCTTGAGTTCCTTTGAAGTATTTCCATCCCGGCCCCAGATCTACGATGGGTTCACCTACTGCGCTCACGCTTGCCCAGGTGGGTGGCTGAGTAGCAGATTCAGGAAAGGCAGGAACTTGATCAGGGCGGACCTTACGGATCTGCCATCCGGTAAAACAGCGGGACAACTCCTCGATGTCTCGTTGCGTATATCGATTATCAACCCCAAAGGCAAAAAGCTCCAGGATTTCGCGAGCGTAGTTCTCATTGGCTTCCCCCACTCGATTCAACACATTATCCAGATAGATCAACATGGCCGGACTCGTGGCACTGTAGAGCAGCAAATCGCCAAAGGCGTCGAATGCGTGTTCGTAAAAAAACTGATATTCTTTGTATTCCACTTGAGATGCTTCAAGAGCGGCTTGGAAGTATGGCATGGCATCACGCCCAAACGAATCCTCAAGATCATCCAAAAACTCAAGGGTCTTGTCGTAATCGGTCGTGAAATGGTTCTCCCAAAACTCACCCATGACTGCCTGTAATTGACGTTTACTGTACATCCCGCGGGCATGAATAAGTTGCTGAAGTGATTCAATATCATTGATCCGTTGGTGCTCCAGTCCAGGCAGATAATGTCGATTGATCAGTTCGGGGAGCAGAATCGCATCTGAGCTGTTGTATTCGGTGTTATGCAACTCAATAGCTAAAGTGTTAGTGCCTGCGACCAACAACGATTTATCACTGGTAAGGTCAAAGATAGCGAAATCTGGATCACCTTGTGCGTTCTCTGCTTTTGCTCTATAGGATGGACGTATGGTCGTTCCCATGTTGGCACGTGCCACTTCAGTGCCATTCAGATAGGCTATAAATCCATCATCAAAAATGATGCGTAAAAGCAATCCCTCGATTTCATTGGGATCCACAATTTCAAATTGATGTCGGACGAAAAAGCTTAAGTACCCATCTCTGGCATCCTCACCATCTTCAATCCGACGCATGTCACCAAGCGTTGTGGTGATAAAATCTCTCCTTTCTTGACCATTATTAGAGTAGCCAAACCCAGATCTTCCAACAAACCAGCCAGCATCCTGATTTGTATCGTAATCAGGTTCAATCCACTCATAAGGAGGTGCCACGTCTCCCTTTTTCACATACCAACGATCCCCATCTGCGATAAGTTTGGTATCGTTTCCGGGTTTGTATTCGTAGAAGAGGCTTCTATTAGCCAAAGCAAGCCCTTCTTGCTCCGAATCATTGATCTGACTGGGATGTAATTGTTGTCCAATATAGGTGTCCAATCCCGAGGTCTGTATCCAACTCACATCAGCAGGTGTCGGCCCATAGGCCAAGCGATTAAGTGCATGGTTGATGGATTCAGACTCGGTCAATGGTGCCCCTCCCGGATTGCTGGCTTCGAAGTGGAAATAATCACCTCCCATGAAGGATGCAGAAGGCACTTCGGGCTCAACTCCGGCGCTGATCTTGAGGAATGTGGTCTGGCCTGGTTCGGGAATGAAGAAGGTCGCGGTGCCTCCGTAACCGAACAGTCCGCCGGAAACCAATGGATGATCCAGTCCGGATGGAAGATCGTTCCCCGACTCGACCAATATATGCCCATACCCATCCGGCACATCAACTTGCAGGCCCAATTGCCCGTTTTGAAGCTGAAAGGACTGAATCACTGGCGCCTCTGCAGCCTGGAGCGACTGGCTCAGGCAACTCAAACCCAATAAAAATGCAACCCTCCTCCTCTTATTCCATGCTCTCATATGACAACGATCTTTGGAGTCAAAGATGACCCACTTGTGTTTGGTTCTGATTTTCGCGTTTGATAGCACGATTTTGAAAGCTTAATCCGTACCGGAATCCAAATAATTTCGAATTCTCGACATTTTCTCAGGATTTCCACAACATAAACCCCATGTCACAACCAGCAGCATCAGTGAACACGCAAACTTCATGGGAAAATGCCCTCCGCGCCGTGGTCGGACCGGAAGCATTGCTGACCGATCCTGAAAAGCTGATGGTCTACGAGTGCGACGCGCTTACATTGGAGAAAAAAATCCCCCAAGCCGTCGTGCTTCCCGCAAACGTGGAGGAAGTCGCCCAAGTGGTGCGCATCTGCGCAGAGCATAAGCTCCCCATTATCCCCAGAGGAGCCGGCACCAGCTTGAGCGGAGCAGTGCTCGCTGTCGATGGCGGTATCACCATCTGCCTCTCAAGAATGCAAAAGGTCTTGAATGTGGATTTTGAAAATCGCAGGGCCTTGGTCGAAGCGGGTTGCGTCAATGCCTGGATCACCCGATCGGTTCAGTCAGAAGGACTTTTCTACGCCCCTGACCCTTCCAGTCAATTTGCCTGCACCTTGGGGGGGAATGTCGCCACCAATTCCGGAGGACCCCACACTCTGAAATACGGCGTCACTACTAATCATGTGCTTGGATATGAAATGGTCTTACCGGATGGAGAAACCGTCTGGCTAGGCACGACACCCGATGGTGGCGAGGATCAGGATGGCCTGGACCTGCGAGGCGTGGGTATCGGCAGCGAGGGGATGTTCGGAATTGTGACACGCGTGCTGGTTAAGCTTGTTCCCAAACCTCAGGTCTTCAAAACATTCCTGGCCGTGTTCGAAACGGTGGAAGACGCCAGCCACACCGTCGGAGACATCATCAAGGCAGGCATCGTCCCGGGCGCCCTGGAAATGATGGATCAATTGATCACGCAAGCCATCGAGGAGGCGTATCATTTCGGGTTTCCACTGGACGCAGGGGCCCTGTTAATCATCGAACTCGACGGAGCCGAGGCGGGTATGGATGCCCAGGTCCGCCAGGTGGAAGCCATTTGCAATCAGAACAAAGCGAGAGAAATCCGTCTCGCAAAGTCCGAAGAAGAACGAGCTCAACTATGGAAGTGCCGAAAACGTGCTTTCGGAGCCATCGGACGCATCAGCCCAAATTACCTGACACAGGACGGCGTGGTCCCCCGTTCCAAACTCCCGGCCATCATGGACTTCATCCGTCAAACGTCCGAGAAGGTCGGCTTGCGCATTCCCAATGTGTTTCACGCCGGCGATGGTAATATCCACCCCTTGATCCTCTTTGACGAGCGAGATCCGGACCAGGTTCAGCGAGCCGTTCAAGCCGGTGAAGATATTTTGGAAAAGTGCCTGGAAATGGGGGGCAGTGTTTCAGGGGAACACGGGATCGGGGTGGAAAAAGTCGATTTCATGGCCAAACAATTCACCAAAGCCGATCTCCAGGCGATGCTGGATGTCCGTCAAGTGTTCGATCCCGAACAACGCTGCAATCCTGACAAAATGTTCCCCACATCCAAACGCTGCGCCGACTTCATGATCCGCAAACAGGCTCCGGCGTAAACTCATATAATTCTAGGATTACAAGCATGAGTCGAGAGCCATATGGAATGCGCGCGACTTGACGCCGCTTTGGATACCTCAGGTCAATGCCTCAGCATACTTTGTCCAACGGAAATTAGCCTTGCCCGCAGACCTCAACGGGAAAAACATGACGCCGCGGGGTATTGGTGGGTCTGTTTAAAAAAACATATTTATTGTGTATGCGGACCATATCCAAAGCGGCGCCAAGTCGCACGCACTCCACAGAAATCCTTGCGTTTCATTGTCCTCCAAGGCATCAGGTGGGATGCACCCACCAGCAGCTTAGTACATAAAAAAAACCGGCGAAACCCTTTCGGGTTCGCCGATCGTGAAATAGTGATATGCAAATCAAGCGGGTTTCTTCCAAGTGCGCTTGGGCGCTTTGGTAACCAAACCCTTCTTGATTGCTTTGGCGGTGACGCGGATATATTTCACCTCTCCGTCAATGATCACTTTGACACGCTGAAGGTTAGGTATAAACCGACGTTTGGTGATACCGGTGACATGCGTACCGATACCGCCTTTTTTCTTGGCTTTACCACTGCGCCAAATGTGACTTCCCTTGATGGGCCGCTTTCCTGTTAACTGACAAATCCTGGACATAATGCCGTGCGTTGAATGTTTTTCTAAAAAACAAGGGCGGGATATTACGAACCGCCCCAATGCAGATCAAGTGTTAAAAACGGGAAAAGTGCACTTTTGGCATGTTTCCCCGTGTTCACCATCGAAATATAAGGGTTCGATAAACACTTCCAGGACGGGCCACGACCGCAAATATCGTCAAAAGGTTACATTTTATTGCTTTTTTCCTTTAATCAAGCCTCCAAATCCTTAACTATTTCCGTAATCCCAAAGATTTTCGAATCAAATTAGACGAATGAAAACGCGTACTCAAACTTCACGGTCCGGGTTCACTTTGATTGAACTGCTCGTTGTTATTGCGATCATTGCCATCCTGGCAGGCATGCTTTTACCGGCACTTTCCAAGGCCAAATCGAAAGCAAAGTCCATCCATTGCGTGTCCAATCTCAAACAATGGGGTATCATCTGGCAGATGTATGTGGATGATAATGAAGGCAAATTCAGTGATGGAGACATCGGCTGGGCCCGTGGTGAATGGGTGGTGGCGCTTGCCGAACATTACCAGGAAAAACCCATGCTCCTGCTTTGCCCAACAGCGGTAAACCGGCGTGGTAACAGCTCAGGATCCACTGAGATCAAAAAGCCTGTGGGCACTCCCGAAAGCCAATTGGCAGACTGGGGTGGCGCATTCACAGCCTACAACTTTCCCAACTTCGCAAATGATTTCGAAGCTGGCTCCAAATTCCTCATAAGCAGCTACGGCGGAAACAACTGGATCTACAATGCCAAATCCGATATTCAGGGCCGTGCCAAGAAAGATCACTGGGGATCGCTGGATGTCACGGACAGTGTTTCAGACATCCCGCTGTTCCTGGATGCCATGTGGCGCGGAGGCGGCCCTGACCACCGCAACAGTACCAAGGACCAAGCCCCACAATACAATGGTCAATGGGCCGGATTCGGTCAGGAATCCATGCATTTCGCCATGGCTCGACACGGAAAAGGTGTCAATGTCGCCTACTTCGACCACAGCGTCCGCTCCACCCGTTCAGTTCGCCAAATCTGGCAGATGAAATGGCACCGCAGCTACCAACGCCACGGCTTCGAACGCACCAAAAACTTCCCCGCCTGGATCGGCAACGGACGATAGTTAAATGGTGAATAGTGAATGTTGAATGGTGAATTGTTCAGCAAGGTAGTGCGTGCCGTCCCTGGCGCGCCCCTTGTGGTGTTCGAACTGCCACCAGCCTCCCCTTTGGGAAGCCTTCGGTTTTCATCGGCCTATAACATCTCAGAACGCAACGTTAAGGGCTTGGGCGATCATTTTACGCCAGGGTTCCCTTTGAGCGGCATCCCTGAACACGCATGCCACAAGGTGCGGACCGTGATCCCGACGAGTCGGGAATCTACCTGTTATCTGAAATCTTCTCGAAGCCTTCTTCGATGAAGGTGGTGTTTTGGATGCGGGTGAGCCGCGCGTAGACGCCGTCTTGTTTCAGCAGTTCCTCATGCGCACCACGCTCGATGATCTTACCTTCTTTCAGAACAAGAATCTGATTGGCTTTGCGGATGGTGCTCAGGCGGTGGGCAATGACAAAACTGGTGCGCCCTTTCATCAAGCGCTCCAGGGCTTCCTGAATCAAGCGCTCCGTGGCGGTGTCCACACTCGCCGTGGCCTCGTCCAGAATCAGAATCGGCGCGTCCTTGAGTAATGCTCTGGCAATGCTGATGCGTTGTTTCTCACCCACACTGAGTTTCACCCCGCGCTCGCCAACATGGGAATCATACCCCTCAGGCAAGCGCTCGATGAAGTCATGACAATTCGCAGCCTGCGCAGCCCGGATCAACTCCTCCCCCCCGGCATCCAGATTACCATATGCAATGTTCTCCCGCACCGTGCCATTGAACAAAAACGGCTCCTGAGACACCACACTGATCTGACGCCGAAGGGAAGCCAGGTCCAACTGCCCCACATCCTGACCATCAATGGTAATCTTCCCGCTCGTCAGCTCATAGAAAGCAGGCAACAGATTCACAATGGATGATTTACCGGCACCCGTTGGGCCCACCAGAGCAATCATCTCTCCGGATCGGGCGTGCAGATCGATGTCGTGAAGCACGGTTCGGTCGTCTCCATATTGAAAGATCACCTTGTCATAGACCACATCCCCCTTGACCGGAGTTTTGAGCATTTCTTTCCGATCAGGTCGCTCGGGATCGGCATCCAAAATATCGAACACCCGCTCGCCTGCAGCGCGCGCTCCCTGCATCATTTGATTCAAACTGTGCAAACGTCCGATGGGTTCGTAGAAAAGCCCAAGAAAAAGCACAAAGCCCACCAAATCCCCAACGGACATCGCATCCTGAATCACCATGCGCCCGCCAATCCAAAGCACCAATCCTGTTCCAAGCGAAGTGGCGAATGCCATCGTAGGAGAATAAATGGCCCAGGCCTTCATGATGCCCAGGGATCCCAGACGGAGCGCATGGGATCGATCGGCAAAACGGCGGTCTTCATGATCCTGACGGCAGAAGGCTTTGATCTGCCGGATGCCCTGAAGGTTATCCATCAACAACGCGTTCATGGCGCTGGCAGCCTCACGCTGACGACGATAGCGACGGTGTGCGGTCAGCGTGTAGGTAAGAGCGCCGCCAATCAACACAGGCATGGGAATCAAAGCCACCCAGGCCAGGGTAGGATTCATCGCGAATAGAAAGAACAACACGCCCACCACACTCAACACGGCCACCGTCCCCTGCTCCGTGCCATCAATCAGAACGCGTTCAACATTGTTCACGTCCTCAATCACCCGGGTCATCAAATCACCCGAAGCGCGCTGATCAAAATACCCCACCGGCAAGTGTTGAAGTTTGTCGTAAACCTGCTGACGCATGTCATAGATCACGTTCTGCTCGAAATGATTATTGATGATGATTCGCAAGCTATTGAACAACTCGCGCAATAGAAAAGCGCCGATCAATCCTCCCATCACCCATGGCAATTCATTCAATCGCTTATTCGTGATCACCTCGTCGATGACATAGGAAGTCAGCTTCGGATAGACAAAAGCAAAGGCAAGAGAAACAACCGCACACCCAACCGTACCCAAAGCCATCCATTTGTATGGCATGAGAAACACCGAAACCCGCCGGACAATCTCCCACGTACTTCGCTTCCGAGCCCCATAATCACGGCTACGCCCCTTCCCCGAACTGACACCACGACGACTCACGATACAATCAAACGCTCGGCGCAACGCAACGAGTCGAACAAATAGAAAGAAAAATCATCAACCCCAGGTGACGTATCCAAAAAACAAGACTGCTGTAAAAAAACCATCACCATTAAAAATCTGCGTTAATCTGCGAAATCTGCGGTTAAACCCAAAATCAATAAGTAGCACGCCCCCCGGAAATATCAAACACCCCACCCGTCGAAAACGAACAATCCTCCGAAGCCAACCAGGACACCAAAGCCGCCACTTCATCCGGTTGCCCCACGCGCTTCATGGGAATCTTGGACACCATGTAATCAATGTGTTCCTGACTTACCTGCTTAAGAATATCCGTCTGAATCACCGCAGGCGTCACACAATTGACGTGAATCCCGGTTTCAGCCAGTTCCTTCCCGAGCGATTTGGTCAGGCCAATCACACCCGATTTTGCAGCGCTGTAATGAGACGCATTGGGATTTCCTTCTTTCCCGGCAATCGAAGCAATATTGATGATTCGACCGTAACCGTTCTTCATCATATGCGGCACGACGGCGTGACACACATAAAATACCGCCATCAGATCCAGCTCAATCACATCACGCCATTCCTGCCAGCTGCATTCCCAAAGCTTCTTGCTGACACCGGCGATGCCCGCATTGTTGACGGCAATGTCGAGGCTTCCCATGGATGCAGCTGTCTTCCGGGCGGCCTCGGCCACGGATTCAGGTGAGGTGAGGTCCACCACTTGAACCTCCACCCGTGAGGGATCATCCAGTTGAGACACAAACTCCTGTGCGGCCGCTTCGTCCTTGTCCCAAATGGAGCAACGTGCCCCGGACTTCAGAAATCGTCGCACAACAGCCTGCCCGATCCCCCTGGCCCCTCCGGTCACGACACCAACGCGTCCTTTTAAATCAATGGCATTCATGGTTGTTTAAAAATCGATTCAAGCAGTCTGCGTCGCGGCTGCGCCCACAGCTTCGATACAGCGGGGGCAAATCTCCGGATGTTCCGCGTGGTTACCGACTTCGGCATCCCAATGCCAGCAACGTTTGCACTTGGTCCCATCCGCTTTTTCAACCCGCACATTGAGTTCCGAACCACTCTCGAAAACCAGTTGCGAAACATTCATGATCTCGCGCAGCACAGTTTGCTGAGCATTCGCCGCTTCCACTTCGGCTTCGGGCAACTGAATCACCAGCCTGGCTTCCAGAGCTTTGCCGATGAGTTTTTCACGGCGGGCATCTTCCAGTTTGGACAAAGCCTGATCACGCCATTCCAACCAGCGCCCCCATTTTTCACGCTCGACATCACTCAGGCTGAATACATGCGGCTGCCATTCCTGCAAGTGCACGGTATCAGACTCTTCATTCCCGGGAATATATCCCCAAGCTTCATCCGATGTGAACACCAGGATGGGTGACAGCGCCTGACACAATCGACGCACGATGTGATGCAACACGGTCTGTGTCGAACGACGGGCATGCGAGTTGGCAGCGTCCGAGTAGAGCCGGTCTTTCACCAGATCATGATAGATCGATGAAATCTGAACAGCGGTAAACTGGCTGATCTTCTGGTAAACGATGTGGAACTCATACTTCCCGTAACATTCAAACACCTGAGCTTCGACTGCAGACCATGCATCCAGCATCCAACGATCAAGTGGCGTCAATTGATCATGCGGCACTGCATGAGCCTCCGGGTCGTAGTCGTATAGGTTGGACAACTGAAATCTCAGAGAATTACGCAACAAACGATACGTTTCGGCAACCGTCTTGATCCGCTCCTCACTGACAACGATGTCGTTCCGGAAATCCTGAGAAGCCACCCATAGACGCACAATGTCCGCTCCATAGGTGCCGATGTAAGCTTCCGCGGTTTGCGGTTTTTCGTATCCGCCCTGCCCTTGTTTGCTCTTTGAAATCTTTTCCTTGTCGGCGTCCACCATGAACCCATGGGTCAATACCTCCTTGTATGGAGCCGTGCCGTGAGCGGCAAGCGAGAGCAACAACGACGATTGAAACCATCCACGATGTTGATCGCTGCCTTCAAGATACAGGTCGGCCTGCCAGGGCTTGGGCTGGCAATCGGTCTGACCGTCCTTGGAACGACGTTGCAATTCTTCACGCGCCATGATGACACTGCGTGATGAACTGCCGGAATCAATCCAGACATCCAATGTGTCCGTGGACTTGGCAACCGCTTCGGCTCCGTCCCAATCTTCAGGCCGCACTTTTTCCCAGAGATTTTCAGGTGTTTCGGAGAACCAGATGTTCGATCCATGTTCTTCGATGAGGTCAGCGACATTCTTGACGATGCGTCCGTCCAGCAAGGGATTGCCGTCGGCATCATAGAATGCCGGGATAGGCACGCCCCAGGTGCGTTGGCGTGAAATACACCAGTCAGGTCTGGATTGAACCGCGCCTTCGATCCGGTTGCGGCCCCATTCGGGCACCCATTGCACGTCGGCAATTTCATTCAAAGCCTTTTCCCGGAATCCATCGTGATCCACATTGATGAACCATTGGTCCATGGCCCGGAAAATGACGGGCGTTTTACTGCGCCAGCAATGGGGATAACTGTGGGTGTAATTCTGGTGGAGCAAGAGCGCGTTTTTACCCTTCAACACTTCCAGCACCGCTTCATTGGCTTCGCTCTTGCCTTTCTTTTCCAAAATGGACTTTCCGACCAATTCCTCCGGCATCTGTTGCTCGGCGGGAAGATCAGTCGTATGCGCCAGGCAACCTCGATCATCCACTGGAGAATAGATAGGCAATCCCAACTGCATTCCCAAACCATAATCCTCAAGACCATGGCCGGGCGCAATGTGAACGAAACCGGTACCGGTGCTGTCATCGACAAAATCGGCATCATGGAGTTTACCGGTGCGCTGACAGAATGGATGTTCATATTCGATCTGTGCCAACTGGGACGCATCCAGACTTCGAATGATCTGGTAATCCTCCCACCCCATTTTCTCCACCAAACCATCCAGCAAGCCCACGGAAAGAATGTAGGATTCATCCCCAACCTGGATCTGGGTGTATTGGAATTTGGAACTGAACGCCACCGCCAGGTTGGCGGGCAAGGTCCAGGGCGTGGTGGTCCAGATCAGGACGAACAGATTGGGTTCGCCTTTGACCTTGAATTTGACATAGATGCTGGGGCTGACGTGGTCGGCGTATTCGACCTCTGCTTCGGCAAGGGCGGTGTGACAGGGAATACTCCAATAAACCGGTTTTTTTCCGCGATAAACGAATCCCTGGTCGATCAAATCCGCAAACAAACGCAACTCCGAAGCTTCATATTCCTTGTTGAGGGTCAGGTAAGGCTTGTCCCATTCACCCAAAACCCCGAGGCGTTTGAACTGGGTTCGCTGCAAATCGATATATTTCCGGGCATAAGCATCACAAGCCGTCCGGATCGCAGCAGCATCGCCCATATCCCCGCCTTTCTTGCGCATTTCCTGGACCACTTTGAACTCAATCGGCAAGCCATGGCAGTCCCAACCGGGCACATACGGAGCATGCAGACCTTTCTGCGTGTTGAACTTAAGAATAAAATCCTTGAGAATCTTATTGCCGGCCGTGCCGATATGCACGTCTCCGTTGGCAAACGGAGGTCCATCGTGCAACAGAAAGACTTCGCGATCCTTGCGCGCCTCCTCAATCTGGTCGTAAAGACCGGATTTGTCCCAGGCCTCCAATCGTTGTGGCTCGCGTTTCACCAGATCGGCTTTCATCGGAAAACCGGTCTGCGGTAGATTTAATGTATTCTTATAGTCCATCGGTAGGAACTTTCCAAGGCGGGCAAAGGTATCAACCTGCACCCAAGGTGTCAACGTGCGGCAATAGGGAAGGGATAAAGATAAAATTGGGTGAAAACAACCAGCCTCTAGAGTAAATCAACTATAAATGAACGACTTGCAACCGGTTGAGGTCCAATTTAACATCCATTACCAAGTCATTGCCGCAACCATGAATCTCATGACTCGACTGAAAAGCCTCCATTTCATCCTGCTGGGAAAAAGCGGGGTGGTCGTGTTGGTATTTTTTGGGATGGCTGTTGTGGGCATGCTTTGGAATGAAAGCTTAAAACCACGTTATTTAGGCAAGACAAAGGAAGCATGGTTGCGGGATTTCTCGGTGGACAACAATGGAGTCATCTCCGCTGAAACGGAACTCAGTCCTCGCCAAAAACAAGCCATAAAGGCATTCCAACATTTCGGGAAAGAGGGATTTGATTATTTGGCAGAGCAAATGGCCTTCACCCCAACTACGTTCCATAAAATGATGGCTTGGCTTTATCAATATCAATGGGTTCGAGACCTGGGCATCCCGTTCGGCAATGGTCAGGTGGCAGGCGCATATTTTTTATTACGCCATCTTGAAGTCCCATACCACTGGGTTGAACCCCATTGGAAAGCCTCCGGAAGCAAGACATTTGTCACGGATTACTTCAAACTCAATCTGGTTCATAGTGTCACCAATCGCCTTGATGAACTCGTTCCCGAAGTCGCCAGCTACATCACACATACCAATCAGGTTGTTCGTCAAAATGCTGTTGTGGCTTTGAACAAATGCTACGAACCGGGACGTTTTTATCCTGAAGTCGAACCTCTCCTGATAGGTCTGCCCCCCAGTCAATGGAGCATACGTCCGTTACTTGAAATTTTATCCAAGCACGCCATTCAGTCACCTTGGGCTCAGCAGAAGTTAATGAAAGCAGTCAATGACCGGGATCCATCGGTGTCGATGTTTGCAACCGTCGCGATGGCTTCAAATCCTGTCATGCACACCGAAGCCATGGCACACATCAAGGATCTTATCCAAAGCTCGATCCAGCGAGCCGAAAAACATCCCAACGCCATGCTGCACATTCCTTGGCTTGAAGCTTTCAAAACCGGCAACATCACATTGGATGACTCGCTGAGGCAATTACTTCTTGAACTGGCCCAACATGCTTTCAACAAGGATTTTTTTCGGATTCTAGATATTCTGGAACACCATTCCTGGGAGAATGACGAGTATGTGATTTCACTGGTTCGACAAAGAATGCAACCCAAAGATTACATGGGATATTACGAATTCCAGGCCCTCTTGTGGCTGCTGGATCGTGATCCGGAAGATCCGGACACTTGGGCAAGCTTCGACCGCATCATGGAAAAAGAACGCTCCGTCAGCATGCCCCACAACATTCGGTGGTTGGCGGTCATGAGTTCCCCCTCCAAAGCAGCGGAAACACGGCTGAGGATGTATGCAGTTTCGATCCACGAACCCACCCGACTGGCAGCGGAGGAAACTTTGGCTGAGTTGAAGACCAAGGGGATTACTGAGTGAATTCAAAGTGGCGAATTAATCTCACACAAAGGCACCAAGACACGAAGGGAATGAATCAGGAATCACCAGCATCAATCAGTAACGGAAAGGTAAGAAAAAGATGGATAGCTCTGGGTTTGATCATCCTGGCCTTTGTTTTTTGGAGAGGGATGCATCCGACCTACCAGGGGCACGGTATGCAATACTGGTTCGAAACCTACACCCGAGAGGGTGTCCACGAATTCCGCGTCAAATCCATCCCCCCATTATCTGCTGCACAGCAGGAAGCGCTGGAGGCATTTCGTTATTTTGGAACGGATGGCTTGATCTACCTTCTCGATCAGGCCACTCAAGGCAGTAGACCCTCCAAATTTACCGTAGGCATTGAGAATATTTTGGAAAGCCTTCCCTGGCACCCACGGGGAGACTTTGAATCGAATCGATACTACCGAATCGCTACGGCAAATGAATTATTGAACCAACTCGGAATCCCTTTCGAATTCGCCCAATCCCATGCCATTCCACACGAAGGAATCGCTCATTCAAAAGCGTTAACAAAAGAACTCAGGATGTACCAATGGGTCACCAACCATTTTAAAGCCGTCGAACGTAAAGCCGGTGATCACCTGAACCATGTTGATGAGAGGGTCCGTTCGAACGCAAACAGGGCACTCGTAAACATAACAAAACGTTTGGGATCTATTCCAAAAGCATGGGCTGAGAAATTACTGAAACAAGAACAACCCAACCACTATTTACTGGCCCGGTTAGCCCCGCATTTTACAGACATTGAAGAGTATCTTCTCACGAAATTAAAATCATCCAAACCATGGGAATCCTTTAGAGCATCGGCATGCCTTGCTTTCGCTTTTCCGGATTCGGAGAATTACCGTCAAGAACTTCTCAAGTATTTGATCCCCGGTGCGGATCCAACATCAGAAAACCAATATGGATTTTACATTTATTTCCTGACTTAAATCGAATTCCCTTTTGAAATCATTTACCCCGGGCTTATTGAAGCAGCAACTCATTCGCATCATATGCTTCTTTCTGTAGCGGGATTACTGCTGGAAGAAGGACTGGATGTGACTCCGTTGTTACCTCACTTGGAAAAGGTAATGGAAGCGCCCGCCAATAGTATCAAAAATTCTTCGCATCCATTTTTAACAGCGGCCCTGTTCGTGTTGAAACAAGATCTCCATGACTCCAGAGCCTGGTCTTTTATCGATCAGGCCTGTGCGGGAAGCCTGCAACCAAATAGCGATCAGGACCTATTCATCGGCATCGTGCAGGCACTGGCACCTCACTGTAAGGAAGCCCAAGCCATCCTGGAGAGCAATCCCGAGGCATCCAAAAAACTCCCATTATTCAAGATTAGCGCTACAAATTTGTGCCTCCGACAACATGGTTTGGCTAAACACTTCAACTCGACTCACCGAAGAAAATGAAACACACAAATCAAATCATCTCGCTACGCACGCGAGAGGCAGTAATAGGGCTGTGGGAAATTGGATAAGTTCAGACTTCCCAATGTATGATGAATCTAAAATCAAACACCAAAAGCTTTCGAGCCGGGACGACCCGATCTACCTGTAGCCACCCTTCGGGTAGAGCGTGGCGTCTCGGCGCGCAATCCTCACGTCCTCCATCCCCTGCTTATCACTCATCAATGGAAAACCCAATAGCGTTCAAGGTGCAGGTTCAAGACATAGGTAACACTTTCATAGGACATCGGGCTAGAATTACGGCACCGATGCCTTGGAAAGAATGTCATAAAATGGACCAAAAAATGGAATTTGCACTTAAAGCAATAGGCACTGAGAACTTTGGTGAACTGTGCCGAGAATTCGGCATCAGTCGCAAGACTGGTTATAAGTGGAGAACTCGGTTTGTGAACCAAGGAAAGGAGGGATTGGTCGATCACTCTAAAAGACCCCGCTCCAATTGCCACCAACTCAAGGAAGAGGTGGTTTGTGAACTGGTCTCCCTCAAGCAAGGACACTCCACCTGGGGCCCCGAAAAGATCCGAGAACTTTACCGACGGCGATACCCTCAGAAGGTTCCCTCACTGAGCAGCGTCAAGCGCATTCTGGAAAAAGCAGGAATGGTTAAAAAGCGTAAGACTCGGAGAGTGAAAGCCACTGAACGCATTCATAGCCAACGCATCGCCGAGAAGCCCAATGACATTTGGACGATCGATTTCAAAGGATGGTGGAGAGATCCGACCGGTCGACGGTGTGAGCCTTTGACCCTACGTGACGAATATTCGCGCTACGCTCTGTGTGTTGAACGAACAGCAGATGGTAGAAGCCAAACAGTCCAAAAAGCATTGGAAAGGGCCTTTGAACGCTATGGATTGCCTTTGGCTATCCGCAGCGATAACGGATCACCATTTGCATGCACACGCGCACTGATGGGATTGAGCAGGCTGTCGGTCTGGTGGTTGGCTCTTGGGATAGAATTGGAACGCAGTCGTCCAGGATGCCCCCAAGATAACGGAGCCCATGAGAGGATGCATCGAGATATTGAGCGTGAACTTGCAGGTTTGGAATCAGATCAAAAGTCCTTTGATGTATGGCGCCAAACATTCAACGAGCAAAGGCCCCATCAAGCTCTAGGCAATCGGACACCCTCCGAAGTCTACCAGGAGTCAGAACGTCAGTATACGGGATCTCCAGATGATCTGGAATATGTCTCAATGGAGAGCAGGAAGGTTCAAAAAGCAGGCTCCTTTCGGTTGCGCAATCGGCACGTATTTCTTTCATCGGCTCTCTCTGGATGGTCGGTAGGTCTTAAGTCAGAGGAACCAGGCTGGCAAAACGTTTATTTTGCAAACCTCAATCTGGGACGGGTTGAAACCGAGACGGGGCTTTTTGTTCCGTACGGAACAAAAAGCCCCGAGCCCCAGCATTATCGAAAACCACAAAAAGAAAACATGTAACCCCAACCCGAATTGTGTTACCCATGTTCTGAACCTAAAGTGTTACCTATGTCTTGAACTCACCTGTCATTCACCATTCTAAATTCCCTATTCCCCATTCAAAACCTGTCCACTCCTAAAAACCTTCCCCCTCTTAGTGTCTTAGTGCCTTAAGTCATGCACACAGGACGAGTGTGAGAAAAAACAAACCACTTGCAAAACACCAAAAAAACATGGAACAATGACCCCATTGGAAGCAGATCCAAACGGAAGGGTGGCTGAGTTGGTTGAAGGTACCTGACTCGAAATCAGGCGTACGGGAAACCGTATCGTGGGTTCGAATCCCACCCCTTCCGCCAGCTCCTCTTATGCACGTCTAACAGAGAAACTTAAATCAGATCTACATTACTTGACAGTGCGATAGCATAACACCTATGCATAACATGTGTGTCCGTGTTATGGATGTCAAAACGCATTTGGAGGTGTTGAAGCCGGATTAGCAGAGCAACAACAGACCCGGAAAATAAACGGTCAGGAGGGTGAAATCGAATCGAAGAAGCCCCATGACTGAGCGATAATCTCTCCAAGGCTTTGTTTACCGCCAAAAACCGTATCAAGTCACATCACACGGTGGGTTTTCGCCAGAGTGCAGGAATTGCGTGATTGCGTTCACTTGGATTAACTTGTTCTGCTGTCCGTGTGCTCGGGCCAAACCCCCAATGACCCGTTCAGCGCGTTTCGAGAGCATCTCCAATGCTCGTTCTCGTTTAAGGATTGCATCCATGCGGCGCGGCATCGGCATGCGACGAATCCAGTCCAACGTGTCCATGACATCCAGGCTCATGACTCGTTCGTATTCTGCTGGCACTTGATCAGTGTCCATATCGTCGTTACAGGGCCGTTCCTGACCTTCGGGACCATCCCACATATAACGTCGTTTCCACTCGCGGACGGTGCCTGGCTTGATGTCCAGCAAGGCCCCGATCTCCTGCGATGATTTTCCTGCTTCAACGAGCTCCTTGGCTTGGCGCCTGATGTCCAGTGGTAGAGAAGACATGCTGAAAGCATATCGAATATTGCACCGAAACTCAACACTGTATCGTTATAGTTTTGAACAATGGTTTAAGCTCCACTGGCGCTAGGAGCAGAAACGGCTCCCCTACACCTTGCATTTCAGCGTCCAGCCCATGCCAGAATCCGACTTTTAAGGGTTAGATGGAGTAAAAAGTAGTAATAAAAACCCACTTTGGTCTTTTTAGGCTATTTTATGCATCCCTCAACTGGAAAACTTTGGCCTGCTGCCGCCTTGGAGGTGCGAACGCCGCTGGAGTGCTGTTGAAAGCCGGATCAAAAGCTGCTTGCCCACAAACCGGTAAGCGAACCCTCCAAATTAAACAATCCCATCTGAGTTGACAGTATCATTCAGGGGGACTCCGGTACACCGCTTACGACTTTCTGGCCCAAGTAGAGTGAGAAGTTGGGTGGAAAATATCCGGGCTAATATTTTATGCGATGGCACAAAAACAGGAGCCTCTCGGCTCCCGCTTTATATCTTAATTAGTTGCTGGCTCTATTATTCAAGAATCCAGAACTCATAGGGTTTACTTTTATCTATCGGTAATTCAAACATGTTACCAATAACTCGTGCCCCTCCCTCACGTTTTCTTAACTGCGGAGAGTTACCTGAATTACCCCCGTTCCCCAGATCGGCAGGAACCAAAGTTCGTTTTGTCAATGTTTCTATCTGCAACTTGATATCCGAGGAACCATTGTTATTGTTGGCAACAGTTCTAATACCGATAAATTTTGATGCAGCTTCGGATATGTCAAAGCCTGAAACATCTTCAATCACTCGCCGATCTTGAACAAATAACCAGATAATCTCGGTGGTTGTACCCCCTGCTCCGTCTGTAGCCTCCAGCGTTAGCCTTGTAATAACAGAGGGAATATCCGTTCCAGTCAGACCGGAGATCCTGAGGTTTCCTGTAGTGTCATCATATTTGAGTTTCAACTCACTGGTGACGATAAACGGTTCGATTCCGTTGTATGTGAAGGTTAAATCCTCCAAATTGTCATCCACATCCGTTACACTTAGTTCAATTTCAAAAGCATCACCTGAAAAATAGGCTTTGGCTTCAATTGAACTGAATGCTGGAGCGTCATTAACAGATTCAACAACATAACTAACAACTTGGGAAGTTGAATGCTCCCCGTCGCTTACTGAAATGGAGATCTCTCCATTACCATTTGCGTTTACAATCACAGGAATTGTGATTTTAGCTGTAACTGAATCTAACCAGCTCTTTTCTATATTTTCCCAATCAAGGATACCAAGGTCATCTCGTGTGATTTCCAAATCCAACTCCTCTGCTGCAGTGGAGTCATCCTCCACGGTCAGTGTGAACGTCAGTGCAACATCTTCAATTGTTGACACCTCTTCTGCAACTTCCAGTGTTGGTGATTGGTTGTTGTTGACCAGATCAAAAGAGAATTCCTTAACAACCGTGTGGATTGAATCCGATACCGTTAAGGTTACTGCCCCACTTCCAGAAACTCCGGGCAATACATCAGCAGTTACACGACCTCCGGTTTCTGATCGGGTAAACTTCAGCGATGCAATGTCAATTAATTGAGAACTAACTGAAGAAACAGCAATTTCCAATTGTTCAATCGATGTGTCACTGTCGCTGATGTTAACATCAAATGTGACTCCGTTAGCAAACCCAGCTGTAACTTCAGAGACAAGTTCGACGGTCGGAGCATCTTCGACATTGGTGATAACTAAAGCTGCACTGGTATGATTGTTCACTCCACCGAGAATGTCAGTCGATGTTGCTTGAACACGCAGGCTGGAACCAACTAAAGACTGATCTGGGGCGATTGTGTATTGAGCGCTGGTTGCTCCGGGAATATTTGCCCAGTCTCCAGATTCGCCTTTGATCTGCCATTCAATACTGAATGTCAAGGGACCATCAGCGTCCTTAATTCCAGTAGTGTCCGCTGTTACAAGTCCACCTTCTTCAACGTCACCAATCATGAGTAATTCTCCAACAGAGGCGTCATCAACTTGGTTAACTTTCACGGCGAGCATTCTTTCCAGTGCAACATGATCATCTGAATAGGTCAGTTTTATTTGACCATAGCCGAAGGCATCAGGAACAACACCTATGTGAAGATACCATGCATTTCCTGCCTCCTTTTCAACCTGAACACTTTGAAGCGGGTTATTAAATGATTCAACCACTTCGGCAACCAAGTTCAGATTTTGGTTTTCGGGGTCAAAATCAACCAACCCAATTTCCAATTTATATATGTTCACATCCTCGTTTGTCTCAACCGTTGCTGGCAAACCAAACAATTGAGGAACGTCCTGAACGGGAGCTATATTTAGGACTATACTTTCTTCGTCACTCAGATTGCCACCGAGGCCTGTGTTTCCAA
>Ga0255768_10000967_pt1 | contig 30284 bp, 43 predicted proteins | sample 071ome_33_FD_179983 | JGI IMG/M metagenome (GOLD analysis project Ga0255768, IMG submission 179983) | Coastal salt marsh microbial communities from the Groves Creek Marsh, Skidaway Island, Georgia - 071412AT metaG (version 2) | ecosystem: Environmental > Aquatic > Marine > Intertidal zone >...
GACAGCAATACCCTTTTTATGTGCCACCTTGTTCTTTGGAGCATATAAGGGTGAAACTCAATACTACGACTCAGACGACTACGATGGAAATGGAACCGCTCACTAAAGGAATTGTAATCTTCGGTGCCACTGGAGATTTATGTAAGAGGAAACTTATTCCAGCATTGCATCAACTTTGGTTGAAGGATCTTCTTCCAAATAATTTTTTGATCACTGGTTGTGCCAGAAGAGCACCAACTGCATCACAATGGAAAGAATCTCTTGGGGAATATCCAGAAGAGTTCCTTCATCATTTGGATTATGTTTCTGCTGATTTAGATAATGTGGAAAGTTTAAAGAACCTTCCAGATTATATTGACGATATGACTTACTTTCTTTCTGTTCCACCAGAAAGGTATGCTAATGCAATCACTAATCTTAAAGAGGCAGGTAAGTTAGATGACCCAGAAAGGACCAGGGTGGTTATCGAAAAACCCTTTGGATACGATTATAAATCTGCTGATTCTTTACAATCTGTGGTTTCTAGACATCTACGCGAGAAACAAGTCTATCGCATTGACCATTATCTCGGCAAAGATACTGTTAATAACATACTTGCTACTCGCTTCAGTAATATTCTTCTGGAACCACTTTGGAATCGCCAGTATGTAGAAGAGGTTCAAATCTTTGCGACTGAAACTATCAGTTGCGATGGTCGTTCACAGTATTATGATACTGCTGGTGCGGTTCGTGATATGCTTCAAAATCACATCTTACAGGTGCTTGCTCTGGTAGCAATGGAAGCACCTTGCCGTATGGACGCTAGGGAGGTTCGCCGTGAAAAAACAAAAGTCCTTGCCGCCACAAGAATGGGAACAGACGCCCTCTTTGGGCAGTACATTGGGTATCGTGATGAAGACGGTGTTGATCCTCAGTCTAATACTCCTACCTTCGTCGCTGGTTCTTTATATGTTGATAACTGGCGTTGGGAGGGAGTTCCTTTTCGCGTACTAACTGGTAAGTGTATGCCTTATCAGTGCGTAGAAGTTGTTATTAAGTTCAAGGCACCACCGCAGCAGTTATTTGATGGTGAGGTGAATGATCGTATTGTGATGAGGTTGCAACCACACGCACACCTTGATATCATGATGGACATTAAAACACCAGGAATGAGTGATGGTGTAGAACCAGCAACACTGACTCATAGGTATCCTGATTGGTTGGGTGTTGACGGATATGAAAAACTTCTTTATGATGCGATTGAAGGAGATCAGTCTCACTTTGTTCATGCCGATGAAGTTATGGAATCGTGGAGGATTGTAGATAATCTTCTATGCACTGGTGACAAGTGTCCGATTAGAACAGTTCCTTTCATCTATCATAAAGGTCTTTGGGGGCCACAGCATAAAACAGATTGTATAACTAAATGGGATTATCCAGCATGATGCACGAAGCAGGACATTTTGCCAGAATGGTAATGGAAACACCCTGGTGTCTGGGTGTTATGGGGTTCTCCCTGGTCTTCTTTCCTATCTTGGGTATGTGGGCAGTTCACAAATATCACTGGGAACACTGGGCACCATTTGACAAATCGCATAAGTAGTAGTATAATTCATCAGTTCAAACATTTACGATGAACGAGAAACAACAGAAACGCAGAGATGCAGTCAATCTCTTTATTGAAAGCGTTTATAAACCTGATTCTGAACTCAGGCAGTGTGCTCATGAGCAGAAGTGTTACCATGAACTCATGGAGTGGCGAGACGAGGTTCTCCAATACTTGTATGTACGAAGAAGCGAAGAATTTAATGTCTGATGCCTCTTGACTTAAACACTCAAATGACCTATAATACTTAGGTCAATCCATCCGAGGAGTAGCTCAGTTTGGTAGAGTCCCCGTTTTGGGTGCGGGTTGTCGCAGGTTCGAATCCTGTCTCCTCGACTTTATAAATATCACAACTATGGAAATCTTTACAGTGGAAGAATTTCAAGAAAGATGGGACGAACTCATTGAAAGAGTGGAAAACGGAGAACATCTTGGAATCATAAATGAGAATGGAAACGCAGCAGTAATAATTCCTGCAGATGATGATCTTTACCGAATATACACGGAAACAAACAACGAAGCACAGTAAGTTCATCTGCGGGAATGTCGCCTAATGGTTAAGGCCCTCTGCTTATAACGGAGTGAACCGAGTTCAATTCTCGGCATTCCTATTTGCTCCTTTAGCAATCTGGTGAATGCAGCGAACTCATAATTCGCCTGAGGCGTGTTCGATCCACGCAAGGAGCACTTGACGGATTTCCGTCATTCCACTATAATAGTCAGGTACACATTCAGAACAATGTCACTCACCGAAAAATTCAAAAAAGACATTCACTCTCTTCGTTCTGCTGCCAATGGCGACATCTATCTTGATGTAAAGAATCCGAAACTTTACAAAAAGGTTCGCCGTTTTTATGAAAACAATGGAGTAATCTTTTCGGGAGATCCCCTTGATGATTATGAAATGTTGATGGATTACATTGCTCAGGATCTGGAAACTCTAGAGGTTGCATGAACGATTTAGATCCTAAGTCTGTTGCTTCAACCAAGACTATTATTATTCATGAACGATTCCCTTATCGGTTCGTTCAGAAAGGTCACATTCAACTAAACGGAAATCCCGATTTCCGTATGCAAAAAGCACATGAGTATACTAAAAAATACTCTGATGCTTATTTGTTTGACAATGGAGATCAAATGCTCCTTGCCATTGAAGACCACGAATATGCTAAATGGTTAGATCCAGAAGGTGTTCCTTGTTATGTTCGTGATGATGAAGACATGGAGAGTCTTTAAAAACCCTGGTGGAGTCATCCCTAATAAATGCCCATGATGGAGACATGTAAAAAACCCTGGTCGGGATGGTCATATGACCCCTGGAGTTTCCAGTTTCTCTAAAGAACTGGTGGTGCGGATGGGATCTCTCTCCCGCCCAGTTTCTTGCTTCTGGTTAAAGAGCAAGTGGCGTGCATGAAAAGACCTAACGGGGAGGTTCGCACCTCCCTTTTTTCATAAATAAAAATAAAAAATGAAAACCTTTTCTCAGTTTGTTGGTCTATTACAGGAAAAAGAAATTGCCTGGAATAGTGGCAAGTTGAGCGGCAGTGGGAAAAGTCCTTCAGATACAGCAAAGACAAAAATTGCACAACTATCTAGAGAAAGAGATCCACAAAAGATAGTTGCAGCGGCACAAAGAATCAAGAGAATGAGAGGTATTGTTGCTGGAGCAGATGAAGTTGCAAAGGCAAAGGATCCTAAAACTTCTAGAACTTCTGGAATGCAGACCAGAGCAAACACAGGAAGAGCATCAAAACCAGCAGATACCCGAGGAAGATCTGGTAGTCTTCCTAACATTGCTTCTCCTGCAGGTGAGGGAAGTGGAAGCAGAGTTGCTGGTAAATATGGTGACCTGAGAAAAGGATCCTCAAATAATATTGGATCAACTCAGATCAATACTGGCAGAGGATATACTGGAAAGAAATTTGGAAAGGGCGGCAATAGATAGCATTTACAAAACACTCTTTTTTTAGTATAATAGATACTATAGAGTTTTTATTTTTGATGGGTCAGTATGTTAAAAAGGCACTCGTTCTGGGTGCTGGTGGTTTCATTGGAAGTCATATGGTTAAACGCCTTCGTTCTGAAGGTTACTGGGTGCGCGGTGTAGATCTCAAGCGTCCAGAGTATTCTCCCACTGAAGCAAACGAATTCGTTCAGGGAGATCTTCGTGATGAAGATTTCGTTCGCCGTGTTCTTGAATACAAGGGAGACCGAGGTAACTTCTACAACTCAGTTCCTTATCGTTACATTCATCCTTTTGATGAGATCTATCAGTTCGCTGCTGATATGGGTGGTGCAGGTTTTGTCTTCACTGGCGAGAACGATGCAGACATCATGCATAACTCTGTTACTATCAATCTGAACGTTCTTGAAATGCAACGTCAGATGAATGAAAGAGTTGGTAAGAATGTAACTAAGATTTTCTATTCTGGATCTGCTTGCATGTATCCAGAGCACAATCAACTGGATCCTGATAACCCTGACTGCCGTGAAGAATCAGCATACCCCGCTAACCCCGATTCCGAATATGGATGGGAGAAACTATTCTCTGAGCGACTTTATTTTGCATACCATCGCAATTATGGTATTCCTGTTCGTGTTACCAGGTATCATAATATTTTTGGTCCAGAAGGGACCTGGGACGGTGGAAGAGAGAAGGCACCAGCTGCAATCTGCCGTAAAGTTGCTCTCCTCTCAGAGGACGGTGGATCCATTGAGGTGTGGGGAGACGGTTTACAAACTCGTTCCTTCCTGTACATTGACGAATGCATTGAAGCGTCTAGACGACTGATGGACTCTAACTTCATTGGACCTGTGAATATTGGTTCTGAGGAGATGGTCACCATCAACCAACTGGTAGATACTGCTGCTCGTGTTGCAGGTAAGAACGTAGAGAAGAATCATATTGACGGTCCTCTGGGTGTTCGTGGACGTAACTCCAACAACGATGTGATCCGTAGAGAACTTGGTTGGGACTATCAGCAGACGCTTGAAGAAGGTATTCGTAAAACTTACACTTGGATTCAAGAACAAATTCGTAAGAGTGCTTGACTTTATCTATCTGAATTATTTGAAAGACATTTATGAGTAAAAAGTATATTTTTGATCTAGATCATACTCTCTGTGACACTAAGAAGGGGAAAGATGGAAAATGGGATTACTACAATGCAGTCCCATTTCATGATAGAATAGAAGTTGTTAACTCATTATGGGAAGGTGGAAACACCATAGTTATAGAAACTGCAAGAGGTTGTGGATCTAAAATCAATCATTATGTTGAGACTTTTGATCAACTTCGTTCCTGGGGACTTAAGTTTCATACACTTAGAACTGGTGTAAAATTTTCTGCTGATTATTATATTGACGATAAAGCGATAAACTCTGAGGATTTCTTCAATGGCAAGTCTACAATCTCTGATTAAAAAGTCTCCTTCTTTTATTCAAAAGATTTACTACGATCTAGTTCCATTCTCTAAGAGATATGGTAGTGTATTCAATGAGACTTATAACTTTCTTCTTGAGAGTGAGAAGTGGAGTAGAGAAAAACTAGAAGAGTATCAACTTCAGGAGTTTAAGAAGTTGATACTGCACTGCTATGAAAATGTACCATACTACACCAGAGTTTTTAATGATAGGGGATTGACTCCTGATGATTTTCAATCCTTGTCTGACGTTACTAAACTTCCTTTTCTCACCAAAGACATCATAAGAGAGAATCTCAATGATTTGATTGCCACAAACATGAGAGATCAAAAGTCTTATGAGTTTAGGACTAGTGGGTCTACTGGTAAGAAGTTGGTTTTTTATGGCACTGATGAGGCATATAAAAAAGAAGCAGCATTTGTCCTTAGGGCATATGAAAAGCACGGAGCAAAACTCTATGACGAACCAAGCGTTTGGTTGCGTAGATATGTGCCTGTAGATAGAGGTTCTGACCTTTGGTATTATGACTATGAGTTGAAGCGACTTTATATGTCTGCTTATCACTTAAATGATAATACTATCAAGGAGTATGTTGATACAATCAATAAGAAGAAGTATCATACTCTTGTTGCTTATCCTTCCAGCATCTATGTTCTTGCTTGTCTGTGTGAAGAGCACGGTTTGAAACTCAAGCACATCAAAAAGATTCATGTGTCTTCTGAGATGATGCTGCCTGAGTGGAAGCGAAAGGTTGAAGAAGTATTTGGTATTGTTCCAGTTGCACACTATGGTGCGATTGAAAAGGTATGCTTCATGAATCAACTTGAAGATAGTGGTAAGTATTATGAGAATCTTCAGTATGGTGTCACCGAATATCTTGATGATGGAAATGGCAATCACACAATCGTTGCCACTGGATTCCTAAACTACTACATGCCTTTCCTTAGATACAAGACTGAGGATAGTGTTGTATTGAATCCTGATGCTGGTGACTTTGATAAGGTATTGTCTATCAATGGAAGGACCAGTGACATTCTGATTGCAGAGGATGGGTCTAGACTTCCTGGTGTTAATTTCTATAGTTGGATTGATAAAAGAGTCCCTGGAGTTTCAATGTTCCAGATTGTCCAGAAGAATAGAAAGGATATCGTTTTTAGTTTTGTTGGAAGTCAAAGGTATAGTGAAGAGACTATTCCTCAGATCCATGAAGGCCTGACCTCTAGACTTGGTAATCTTAACTTCACTATTAATAGGGTAAGGGAGATTAAGAGAAACGAATCTACAGGAAAGATTAGGTGCATTGTCAATAACATTCTGAAGAAGACTTCTACTAAAGAATTGTACAATCAGTTGTATGACCTGAAGAAACAAAACGGCACACATTCTCCAAGTATCAATACAATTATTGAAAACATTCCTGAGATTCAGTGTAACATTGATGCCTGCTTCTTGAGTAATCCGTATGCCACAGACTTGTTTCTCAAGAAATTCAATGAGGATTTGATTATTCCTAATAACATTAGAAACTATCTGGAGTTGTATCCTCAACAAAACAAATTTGTTTCTAAGAAAATCTCTGATTATATTAGTGTTCCTTCTGAAAATATCTTGGTTGGTAATGGTGCCATTGAGATTATTGAGAAGGTCATGAATAACATGTCTGGTAAGATGTTGTTGGGTCTTCCTACATTCTCTTCTTACTATGAATTCAACAAAGATTGTGAGATTGTACAAAGTGAGATTCCATTGCTTACTTCTGACGATGTAATTGCAGAAGTTAATCGGACTCAATCAAACAATCTTCTTCTGGTTAATCCTAACAATCCCACAGGACATTACATTTCTAAAGATCAACTTAGAGTGATTCTTGAGAATCTAAAGCATCTTGATACAATCATTGTTGATGAGAGTTTTATTCACTTCTCAACAAAGGAAAATCCAAACTCAACATCCGTTGGTGATTTGGTCACCACTTATCCGAACCTTGTAGTCATTAAGAGTATGTCAAAGGATTTTGGCATTGCTGGTATTCGCTGTGGATATGCTATAATGTCTAAGGATAAAGTTGCGTATTCTATTGATAAAGGATTCCTTTGGAATTCTAATGGTATCTCTGAATACTTCTTCAGTCTCCTCTCTGACAAGCAGTTCATTGAAGAATACGAGAAAACTCGCATTCAGTTTTTGAATGAGTTTGATGAATTCTATGATCAATTGAAGACCATTGATGGTATTGAAGTCTATCCTTCTAAAACTAATTTCTTCCTCATTGACCTGAAGACTAAAAAATCATTTGACTTTGTGTGTTGGATGTTGATTGAAAAAGGAATCTATGTTAGGAGTATGGACGACAAGATTGGGATGGGAATTGACACTGATACGTTTGTTAGAATTGCTGGAAAGACCCAAGAGGAAAACAACTACATAGTAAAGTCTATTAAAGAATTTGTTGGTGATTCTTAAGTTATGAATATTAGTTTTATTGGATTGGGAAAACTTGGATTGCCTCTTGCATGTTGCTTAGCAGAATCAGGTAATAAAGTTCTCGGTATTGATAAGAATCAATACTTCATTAATAAACTGAATAACAAAGAACTTCCATTCTTTGAACCAGGGCTTGATGAGATTTTCCCTAGTTCAAATCTAATTGGATTTACTGATTCATACGAAAGTATTTTTTCAGATACTGACGCCACCATTATCTTGGTGAATACCCAAGACCAAAATGGTGGATATTCTTCTTTAATCGTAGAGAAAGTATTAGAAGAGTTCTCTCAGTATCTTAAGGAATCGGATAAAGATTATCATCTTGTAGTTCTTTCCTCTACTGTTCTTCCTGGAACTATCAATAAACTTATTAGTTTGATTGAGGAGATCTCTGGTAGAAAGTATGGTGAAGGATTTGGATTCTCATATGTTCCCGACTTTGTTAAGTTGGGCAATGTAATTCAGGACTTTAAGAATCCTGAGTTCTTTATGATCGGATCTAATAATGAAAGAGATTTCTCTTTGACTAAATCCATCTGGCACACTTTCCATACCAATAATCCACCAGAAAGAAGTCTGACTCTTGAGGAGTCCGAGGTTGCTAAGGTGGCACTGAATGGTTATCTTGTTCATAAGATCACCTATGCAAACTTCTTAGGTGAACTTTGTAATGGGATGGAAAATGTTGATGTTCACAATATCACAAAGACCATTGGACTTGACAAAAGAATCTCTCCATATTTCTTTGGGTATGGTACTCCATACGGTGGAACTTGTTTCCCCAGGGACACGACAGCATTCATTAAGTTCTCAGAAGATAGAGGAAAGACTGCCAAGCATCTTTTGTTTGCTGAAGAAGTAAACGAGATGGTTTATGAAAGCATTGTTGAGAAATTACAACAATACAACAAGATTTCTATCCTTGGTATTTCATTTAAACCAAACTCTCCAGTTACTGTTGGATCTCCATCAGTTAAACTTTTGAGTATGCTAGAAGGAAAAGAAATTCTATGTCATGATTTTATTGACGAGACCTTTGAGAACTTACAAATATTCCAAAACCTAACTGTTAATAGGTATGATGATTTTCAAAAATGTGTTGATGATTCTGAAGTTGCGGTTATAATGCATCCAGATAAAAGGTATGCTAGTATAAACATACATAATTGTAAATTTATTGACTATTGGGGGATCATTAAAAAATGAAATCACTTGAATATCTTAGTGAAATACTTAGTAAGAATGTTAGATATTCTTCTATAAAGCATATCTATGAATACATTAAAAATAATAAAGCAAAAAGATTTATAGAGTTTGGAACATCTAGAGTAAATTTTGAAGGGAACTCTACAATTTTTTTGGCGTTGCTTGCTAAAGAAAATGGAGCAAAATTTACTTCAGTAGATATATCGCAGCAATGTATTGATAATGCAATCAAAATTATTAAAGATTTTGATGAAGATCTACTTCAATACATTGAGTTTGTTTGTATGGATCAATATGAATACATGAAAAATTATGATGGAGAATCTGCACAATATGTTTACTTAGATTGTGATGATAATCATAAGCACGATGCATTTAAATCTTTGTTAGAATCTGATATTTTAGATTTTGATTCTTTGATATGTATTGATGACATGATTACTCAGGATCGCGGATGTATAGTTCAGGTAGATGGAGTTGTTGATATTGTAAATTGCAATTCAGAACATCTAACACCTTTAGATAGAATTGATTATGGCGAAACTATTAACTCTGAACAAATAGAATGGAATAGAAAAAATAAACTTTTTCCACAAACAGAGGATAATTTTTTAGTTCATGAAAAAGGAGTAAGACAATTTGAGTATCAAATATTAGTAGAGTGTAAAAAATGATTGACGTACTGCAAAAGGATCTTCTTGAAAAAATAAACAAAAAGAAGATAGTAAGTATTGGTGATTCGCATTCTCTTTTCTTTAGTAATTTAAACTATATTAAAATCAATCATATAGGTCCTGTCACTGCATATAATTTGATGAAAGAAAACTCTACCACAAGAGGGAGAGAAATATTTTATGATTTTTTGAAAACTGAAAATTCTAATGACACTGCATTATTATTGTCTTTCGGTGAAATTGATTTACGAGTTCATGTTGTTAAGGCATCTTTACGTGATTCCATTTCTATAAAAGAATCCGCAATTAATACTGCAAAGAGATATACTATGTTTATTGATGAAATACTTAATTTGGGGTGGACTATCTTAGTTCAAGGACCTTCTGCAAATGGAGAAGAAAGAGCTCTAAATCTAGATTATCCTTATTCTGGTAGTATTGTTGAAAGAAATCAAGCAACTATCATTTTTAATAATGAATTGGAAAACTATTGTAAGCAGAATTCTATTTTATTTGCATCCTTATATGACTTATCCATAGATCAAAATACATTTGATACTAGATCTGAATATTTGTCTGATGGGTGCCATTTACATAAAGATCCATATCTACAATCTATCATGATATCTAGATATATTAATTTTAATAATTAAAAATTATGAATAAAATAGTTAAAAATGTACTAGAAAAGTATTTGGTAGATGGGAATATTAATGTACCTTCCAAATATACTAGAGTTAAAATAGATGTAGGAACTTCCATCAATGCACCAAATTCCGAATATTGGTTGGATGGTGAAAATGATTTATGTGTATTTGGATTTGAACCAAATCCATTTAATGTAGAATATTTAAAGACCTTTCCCAAAAAAATTTGGCCAATTCATCTGGATCCTAGTAGGATTGATAATGATTTTTTCCTATTAGAGACTGCTCTTTCGGACAAGGATCCGCAATACTTGAATTTCTATTGCACAGATGATGATTCGGGAACATCTAGTTTATACAAACCAAATTATTTTGGGGTGAAGGAAGAAGTCAAGGTTCCATCAATAAGATTAAAAGATTTTTTTGATGTTTTTCCTTGGGATCAAATTCCATACATAGAACATTTAAAAATTGATGCTCAGAATTCTGATTTTGATATTGTAAGAAGTGCTGGAGAATACTTGAAAAATAATGTTATGTTCTTAAGTGTAGAGGTAACAACAAATAATCAATATGAAAATACTCTTTCATCATCTGAAATGAAAGAGTATATTGAAAGTCAGGGATTTGTTTGCTTCAACTGGAAATCCAATGGAAATTTTTATAATAAGAATTTTGAAGATAAATTAGATGCAATTAATTTTGTTTTTTTGGAGACTGATTGAACATGATATATTTGACTACTAATACTGATGGATGGGATACGGAAGGGATTGGTTCTATATGCCAGTGGAATCTTTTACTTTTCTGTATTTCTAGAGATCTAGAAGTTAATCCCTCCATTCCTCCATATAAAAATATTGCACACTATGATTACACTTCATACTCTTCTGAGGAATGGAGTGAATCTTTTACTAAGTTCTTCAATTTTCCATATGAAACTGAGTTTGATGTGGAATATGATTTCAATGGTTCTTATGAAGATCTAAAAGTATTTGTTGAGGAAAATAAAAACAAAGAAGAGAAGATCTTGATTGATGTCCCTAAGATGTTCATTGTTGATCATGGGCAAAGTAATATCAATCGTTTCTTTGAAAAACAGTATTTAAAAGAGATCAGAGACGGACTTAAAGTTGATGATACTTATTTTGAAGATGGAGTAGTAAATATATCTCTTCATATACGATCCAATAATGCAAATGATGTTGATTTTTCAAATTCTAGAGAAGCATTTGGACGGCACATTGATTCAACCAAATTCAAAACTTTGATTGGTGAATTGATTGAAAAGCATAAAGATGAACAAGTTCATTTGCATATCCACTCACAGGGGCAGATTGAGAATTTTTATGATATAATGGAACTATCTACAGAAAGTTTCAAGATCACTTGCCATTTGAATGATCATCCAACAAAAGACATATACCATATGTCTCATGCAGATTATTTGATTATGGCAAACAGTTCTTATAGTTGGATCTGTCACTTACTGAGTGGTAATCCAACTTATGTTAGAGATAACTTCTGGCATTCTGTATATCCAAATGCTGTGTTCTTAGACTCAAATTATCAAATAAAATTATGATTGGTTACGATAGACTTGGTAGTAACGGAAGACTCGGCAATCAGATGTTTCAGTATGCAGCACTTCGTGGTATTGCTGCCAACCGAAACTTTGATTGGTGCATTCCTCCAGAAGGGTTTCCTTCACTAACAAACTATGGATTGTATGATGCATTCAAACTGAAGAACCTCACTGAGAAAAATGTAGGAGTACTGAATCCTATTATCTCTAAGCAAGAGCAATTCAGTTTTTATAATCTTGCAAGTGCAAATAGGAATGTAAGAAATCGTATTGAGCGGTCTTATGAATTTGATGAAGATCTTTTCAATAATGTAGAGGACAATACAAACATTGATGGATTCTTCCAGTCAGAAAAATATTTCAAGCACATTGAATCTGAGATTCGTGAAGACTTTGAGTTTGTAGATGGGATTCTAGAACCATGTAAAGAGTTCATGAAGCAGTTCTCTGAAGTTGTCTTTCTTCATGTCAGACGTGGTGATAATGTCGGTAGAGAAGATCTCTGTAGGATTCCTAAACTTGAAGGTTATTATGCTGATGCTCTGACTCGTTTCAGTGATACTGCTGCTGTATTGGTTTGTAGTGATGACATTGAGTGGTGTAAGGAGCAATCTTTCTTTAATGATGAACGGTTCTTCCTTTCGGAAAACAATGAGAGGTATAACTTCAAGTGTCTGGATGGCGATAATGTTCTTCGTAACTCTACCATTCCTTATGTTGATCTCTGTTTGATGAGTCTTTGTAATGGTGGAATCATTCCAACCAGCACCTTGAGTTGGTGGGGTGCGTATTTGCAAAAAGATAGAACTAATCCTATAATTGTTCAAGACCCTTGGTTCGGTCCCACTCTTGCATATAACAACACTAAGGATCTTATTCCTAGTGATTGGATTAAACTTTCCTGGTAAATTAATTTAGGTTTCTTATGAAAATTTGTGTAATTACAATTGCAACTGGAAGGTATATCCAGTTTGTAGAAAAACTTCTTGAGTCTATTGAGAACAACTTTTTAGTTGGTCATGACATTAGTTGTCTTCTCTTCACTGATAATGATCTAGAGGAGACATCAGATAATATCAAAGTCAGTAAGATTGAGCACAAGACTTGGCCCGAACCAGCATTAAAAAAGTATAATTACATTTACTCTGAGCGAGAGTACCTTAAGCAGTTTGATTATGCTTATTTGTTTGATGCCGATGTCTACTTTGTAGATAAGGTTGCTGATGAGGTTCTTGAAGATCTGGTTGGTGTAATCCATCCATATAAGGTGCTTGAGGACAAGTCTGTGTACCCTTATGAAGCAAGGAAAGAGTCTACTGCTTATGTTCCTGATGCTGATAGAAGTAAGTACTATGCTGCAGCATTTGCTGGTGGTAAGTCTGAGAAGTTCTTGGAGATGGCAAAGACTATTTCTGAACGAGTATCTGAAGATGAGAAGAATGGTATCGTTGCAGTGTGGCATGATGAGAGTCATCTGAACAAATACTTCAATGAGAATCCCCCGAAGGATCTCTCTCCAAGTTACATGTTCCCTGAGGAACTGGTAAATCATCCAAACTATCCTTGGAAACCCAAACTGATTGCTGTCAACAAGGATGCTTTTGATACTTCATTCAATCAAGAGAAGCGGGAACTGAATCAATACGGCAATATTTGATATGAAAATTAACCTGAGAAATTTAAATACCTACTACATCAATCTTGATGAGAAGGAGGAAAGGAGAAGGTCTGTTGAGTACACTCTGAATAGACTTAACTTTTCTTCTGTCACCAGAATTTCTGGTGTTAAGTGTGATGATGGTAAAGTCGGATGTGCTAGATCTCAACACAAAGTATTATCTGATACTTCAATTCAGACTCCATTCTTGTTAATGGAAGATGATTGCTTGTTCACTGGTAACTCTGATTTTGAAATTGAAGTTCCTGATGATGCTGATGCTCTGTTTATCGGTGTTTCTCAGTGGGCCAGGTATTTGAATTTCTCTGGACCATTTTTGCATTATAGGAAAGTTGATGATAAAATAGTCCAGGTATATAATATGTTATCTGGACATGCTGTAATTTATTTGACTGAAGAGTATAGACAAGTTTGTTCTCGCATTTCAAAGTACTGTGGTTATCAACTTATGGACCACATGGATAATGGATATGCAGAGATTCAAAAATACTATAATGTATACTCTTTGGACATGCCAATCTTCAAACAGAATGGACATAATGGTGGAGTAACATCAACTAGAATTACAGAAATGGGAATGGATATTTCTCAAGCAGACAAGTTTTTTGATAATGTTAAATACAATTTAGGTAGTCTTCAGGGAGTTCCTGATCTGAACAACTGCCCGAGCACTTATTATCCATCCAAGATTGTTTAGTTATGATTAGAAGATTGAGAATAGCACTTTGGCATGTTGTTGCAGAGTTGGAGTATATTCTCTATCCATGGAAAGATGGAGACCGTCCATCTGCAGAAACGATATCCAAGTATAATCTTCCAGAAGAAAGTTATGATGATCGTCTTTACTATTATGATTGGATAAAAAGTCAAGATCAAAAAATACAAAAGATAGAAGAAGACATTATCTTTTTAATTGATAGGATTAATCAAATTGAGGAAATTCAAAAATGAAAATTGCAGTATTGGGTTCTGGTGGTCAGATCGGTGCCTACCTAACAGAATATCTTCGTGGTAAGGACCACACAGTTCATGAGTTTGATGTTGTCAATGGTGAGCATCAAGACTTGACTACGATCCCAAATCCAGAACTCCATCGTGTGATTATGGATTCTGACTTTGTATTCTTTCTCGCATTTGATGTGGGTGGTTCTAGGTATTTGAAGAAGTATCAGCATACCTTTGACTTTATCAATAATAATACTCGTATTATTGCGAACGTATTTGGTCTTCTTGAGAAGTACAACAAGAGATTTGTATTCGCATCTTCTCAGATGAGTAACATGAGTTACTCTCCTTATGGTGTGATGAAGCGTGTTGGTGAACTTTATACCACTGCACTGAAGGGACTGACTGTTAAGTTCTGGAATGTCTATGGTATTGAGAAGGACCATGAGAAGGCTCATGTCATTACAGATTTTATCCGTAAAGGATTTGAAGAGGGTGAGTTTGAGATGATGACTGATGGTACAGAAGAACGTCAGTTCCTGTATGCAGAAGATTGCTGTGAAGCACTTGAGACCATCATGGAGAACTATACAGACTTCAAACCAGAAGATCCTCTTCACATTACATCATTCCGTTCCACATCCATTAAAGATGTTGCTGGGATTATTCAGGGTCAATTCAATTTGATCGGTAGGCATGATGTTAAGATTAAACCTGGTCTTGCAAAGGACAGTGTACAACTTGATAAGAGAAACGAAGCAGATAATTATATCGTTAATTGGTGGATGCCAAAAACTACTATTGATGTTGGTATTGCAAAAGTGTTTAATGAAATGAAAAAGGAGTATGAAGAATGATCGGTTTTAATCATCTTGGTAATCTTGGTAGACTCGGCAATCAAATGTTTGAGTTTGCCGCTCTCCGTGGTATTGCAGAGAAGCATGGATATGATGTATGCATTCCCTCTAAAGATCATGATGGGATTGAAAACTATAGTTTACACAAGTGCTTCTATTTGGATCATATTCCAACTGGATTCGTAGAAGCGGAAGCATATGTTCAGGAAGAATATTTTCACTTCAATGAAAAGATTTTTGAACAGTGTCCTGACAACATAAGTCTTTATGGATTCTTCCAGTCTGAGAAATACTTTGCTCATGCTGCAGATACTATCAGGAAGGATTTTACTTTCCATGATGATATTGTCGCACCCTGCCATGAGTTTATGAAGGGTTTTGCGAATGAAGAACCTATCATGCTTCATGTTCGTCGTGGGGATCCTAACCTGACTGATCCTCGTGGATTCAAATGGTCTTATACTCAGTGCAGCGATCAGCACCCCGTACAACCGCTTGCATACTACGATGAGGCACTTTCGCACTTTGATGACGAACAACCCGTAATCGTCTTCTCAGACTCTCCTGAGTGGGTTAAGGAGCAAGAGTTCTTTGCAGATGATAGGTTCATGATCTCAGAACCACAAGAGAAGTATAAGGATGGATCATATACTCCTTATACTGACTTGTGCTTGATGTCTATGTGTTCTCATGCTATAATTGCGAATAGTTCTATGAGTTGGTGGGGTGCTTGGTTGCAGTCTAATCCAAACAAAAAGGTGATTGCACCCAAGATGTGGTTTGGTCCTGCCTACGCTGACAAAGACACTAAAGACTTGTATTGTAAAGACTGGATTGTTGTTTGATGGACAAGAATAAATCTGCTTATAAACTCAAAGGTATTCCACCCATCTACTACCTTAATCTAGATGGTCAGGAAGATCGTAAGATCTATATGGAATCCCAAATGAAATATTGGGAGATTGAAAATTACGAACGTATCTCCGCATATGATGGACGTAATGACGATCTGAGCGATATTATCAAGGGTAAGTATCCAGATAATATGACTTCTGGTGAGATTGGTTGTACCACTTCTCACTTGAAGGCCATCAAACATTGGATGGAAACATCAGATTCTCCATGTGCAATCTTCATGGAAGATGATGTTGATCTTCAGATAGTCAAGAATTGGGATTTTACCTGGAGAGATTTCTATGGTCTGGTTCCCTATGACTACGATGTAATCCAACTAGCAATCATTTGTACTGGACCTCTTCATGTGGCCTTACATAAGAGATTTGTGAATGACTTCTCTACAGCAGCATACATGATTACTCGTCATCATGCAGAGAAACTGTTGAAGTATCACGTTCGTGGTGATAAGTACAAACTGGATAATGGTGTAAAACCCAGAGCAGTAGCAGATGATCTCATCTATAACTCTGGCAATACATTCTCTATTCCCCTGTTCCTCTACAGAATTGCTTTGGGATCATCAATTCACCCAGAGCATGTAGATGTGTTTCATCGTAGTAGTCATGATGGACTTTTGGAGTTCTGGCAGCAGAATGGACCTAACCTCAAGATCAATGAATTGATGGAATACAATCCATATTTGGGAAGAATTACAGAAAACAATGAGTAATTATACTCATTATGTTATGATATCCGAACAAAGAGGTGCTTGACACCTCTTTCTTTTTGCTATATAATTCTGTAACAGTTCTTCACAAAACTACAATGACTGTAACAACTAATGAGTACGGGCAAATGAATATGTTTGCCAAAGAACCTCAAATGGTAATTGAGGACTATCACAGCAAGGGTCTGCTGACTCCTATGGAAGGAATTGAGCGTTACAATGGTCGCTGGGCAATGATGGGAATGATTGGGGGCTTGATTTCTTACGCGATTACTGGTAAACTCTTCTTTGGTATTTTCTAAGTATTTTTACCTATGGCATACAGTGTTACTCTCCGCTCTCCCGACGGCTCCGAGACCGTTATTCAATGCGAAAGCGATCAGTATATCCTTGAAGCTGCTGAAGAAGCAGGTGTTGACCTTCCTTCGTCTTGCAAAGCAGGTGCTTGCTCCGCCTGTGCTGGTAAGTTGATTGAAGGTGAAGTTGATAATGAAGAACAATCATTCCTTGATGATGACCAAATCGCTGATGGATGGGTGCTGACTTGTGTCGCATACCCTAAGTCTGATTGCACTATCCTCACGGAGCAAGAGGAAAACCTCTGATGGAACTGCTTGCCCTTGCAGGAATTTTATTTGCCTCCTTTGCAGGGGCAGCACTACTTACTAAATCTGGAGACGAAAAATGAACGAAAAAGCAGAACGTATTAATGGTTGGGCAGCAATGATCGGTATCATTGCCGCATTTGGTGCTTATGCTACCACTGGACAAGTTATCCCTGGTGTATGGTGATTGAGGTTAAAATGCGTAAAGAACAGTATCAAGTACCCCAAGTAGAATTTGTATTCCGTGAAGATGGAGAGTTTGTCACTAAACCTTCCCTGGATCTCTTCACTGGTAAGCGTGTGGTTATTTTCAGTCTACCTGGTGCATTCACTCCTACTTGCAGTGCTTATCAGTTGCCTGGATTTGAGCAGCAGTATGAAGAGTTTGCTCAACTTGGTATTGATGATATTTACTGCATCTCTGTTAATGATGGTTTTGTGATGAATGCCTGGGGTAAAGACCAAGGTATTGAGAAAGTAAAACTTATCCCTGACGGTAATGCCCACTTCACCCGTTCAATGGGTTACTTGGTTCGTAAGTCTAATCTTGGCTTCGGTGAGCGTAGTTGGCGTTATGCTGCTGTCGTTAATGATGGAATCATTGAGAAAATCTTCGTTGAAGAAGGTTTCCGTGACAATGCAGACACAGACCCCTACGAAGCATCAACCCCCGAAGCAGTCTTAGAGTACGTTAAGTCTACTGTCAAGGAACCAACACCTGTTTGATACAATAAGTATTAATACTCTGACTCTGCTCTATATAAAGGGCAGAGTTTTTTTATGCAATGCCAAGAGGACAATTGAATAAGGATGAACTTAAGTGTTATGTTCTTAAGTTAAAGCACCAAGTAGATGGCGACTTTGGGTATCCTGGAGAAAAGGCAATGGCACAGAAATATCTGAACAAAGTTTTGGATAAACTTGAAGAGTACAGGTATTGACAGGTTCGGTTCTTTGTACTATAATATAGTTTCTGAGTTGCATAAATACTCAGACGTAACTCATTGTTACGAATTATAACAGTCTTGATGCCTCAACTACTCGCTGAAAGATTGTGCTATAATGGATAAAGCGACAGGAGAGTCGGTCCTGTCCAACATCTGCGGGTAACCATTCCGCAAGTAAACTAACGAGGTATTCAAATGATCAAATCCGCATTCGCAGCACTCGCCGCTGCTCCCCTTTTCGCTGGTGCTGCAATGGCAGGACCCTACGTTAACGTTGAAGCCAACTCTGGTTTCACTGGTAGCGACTACAATGGCACGACCACTGACCTCCACGTAGGTTATGAAGGTGCTCTTGGTGAGTCCGCTTCCTACTACGTCCAAGGCGGTCCTTCGGTCGTAATGCCTGATGGTGGCGATACCGATACCGTTTTCTCTGGTAAGGCAGGTCTGGGTCTCGCCGCCACCGAGAACCTGGGTGTCTATGGTGAAGTTTCCTTCGCCACTGGTGCTAACGGTGCTGACAACGGTTACGGAACCAAAGTCGGTGTCAAGTACAGCTTCTGATCTTCTGATTAGATAAAAATCAGGACTCCCTAACGGGGGTCCTTTTTTTATGGTTTACCGTAAGTTAAAATTGAGTTAAGTTGCTCTATATACGAAGGTTTTGCCAAAAAATAAGGTTAACCAATCTTTAAAGACAAAACCTGAAGACTCTGTTAAAATAAACGGGTCTTCAACAGACAACAAACACTAGAAAAAGGAAATTACTAATGAAAGCATTCGCACTTGCCGCACTGGCAATCCCCATGGTGACGGCACCTGCCCTTGCTGGTCCATACGTCATGACCAAATCGGAGTTCAAGTTCTCGGATGAGAACTATAAGGAAGCAGTAAACCAAGCACGTCTTGGATACGACTGGAAAGTCGGTGCTCTGAAACCCTATGTTGAACTGGGTGGTGGTGCTAAGACCCCTGATGGTGGTGCTTCTAAAGGTTTCACTGCTGCTGAGATTGGTACTGGTATTAAAATGACTGACCAACTCTCTGCTAAACTGAAAGCCGAAGCAACTCAAACTTCTGGTAAAACCAGTTGGAAAGCAGAACTCAGCACCAAGTATCGTTTCTGATAAAGAAGAAAGGAGATAACAATGAAAAAAGTTCTTGCTACTCTCGCTGCTGTCGCCGCTGGCGGCACTCTAGTTGCTTGTGGATCGGCACCTGAAAATGCATCTACTTTTACTCCCCAAACTCTGACTGCAGCAGGTGCTACTTTCCCAGCACCTCTGTATCAACGTTGGTTCCAAGATTATGCAGCAAAAGGTCACAAAGTCTCTTATCAAGCAGTCGGTAGTGGTGCTGGTGTTCGCCAGTTTACTGCTGGGACTGTTGATTTCGGTGCTAGTGATAGTGCAGTAAAAGACTCCAAGATCCCTGCATCTGGTCTGGTTCACATCCCTATGACTGGTGGTGCTATTGTGCCCGCATATAATAACCCTGGGTGTGATGCCAAGATGACTCAGACTCAACTTGCTGATGTCTTCCTGGGTAAGATCACCAACTGGTCTGCCTTCGGTTGTGCTGATAAACAGATTGCTACCGTCCATCGTTCTGATGGTTCTGGTACTACCAAAGGTTTCACCAACTCTCTGTCTGCATTCTCTCCTGAATGGAAGGCAACGGTTGGCACTGGTAAAGCAGTGAAGTGGCCTGTTGGTGTAGGTGCCAAAGGAAACTCTGGTGTTGCCGCACAAATCAAACAGGTTGATGGTGCTATTGGTTACCTGAACTATGGTTATGTTTCTGGTGGTAAGTTTCAACAAGTTGCCCTAGAAAACAAGGATGGCAATTATGTCACCGCTTCTGCTGAAACATCTGCTGCAGGTCTTTCTAAGATCGTGCTTGATGATAAGTTGCGTGGTGCTGATGCTAACCCCGCAGGTGAGAATGCTTATCCTATCGTCTCCCTGACTTGGATTCTGGCATATCCTGAGTCACCTAAGAATGCTGCCGTTAAGGACACTTTGCGTTATATGTTGAGTGAAGAAGCACAAAGTAAGTCTGATAGTCTTGGTTATGTACCTCTTCCTGAGGACCTTCGTCAAAAAGCACTCGCTGCTGTTGACACGCTCAAATAAATTTGGTATACTGGGGAAGATTTAGTTCTTCCCCTTTTTGCTAAATACCCCGTGCCGAGAGAAGTGCGATTTCATTTCGGATGATGAATTCTGTTAATTAAATGCTTAAACGACTATCCATTCTATCTTTTCTCGCAATTCCGATTGCTGCTTGTGCATATCCTACAATCAACGAAATTAAAAATCCACCTCCAGTGGATGTTTCGGTGAACAAAGAAAATGCAATTGAATTAGAAGTAGTAGAGAAAAAATGGACTTGTCCTGGTTGTAACAAGAATGAACAATACGTTCTTGAACAACTTCAAGAAAGAACCAAGATCTTTGATCGCAATGCCCTTGCAACGATCATGGGAAACATTAAAGCAGAATCTGGTTTCCGTCCTAATGTCTGTGAAGGTGGTGCCATTGTTCCTTATGAAAAGTGTCACCGTGGTGGTTATGGTTTAATTCAATGGACTTCTATTGGACGATATAGAGGACTTGGTAACTTCGCCAAACGTTATGGTTGCAATCCAAGTGCTCTTGATTGTCAAGTTCGTTACATGATTAATGAACCTCAGTTCCAAAAAGTTCTACCTGAATTTGAAGGTGGTGGACAACCCGTTCACCAATATATGGTTGGTGCTTACTACTGGTTGGGATGGGGAGTCAAAGGTCACAGGGAACACTATTCTTACAATTACACTAAAAAATTAGTTTTGACATGACTTCATTAGATTGGAGATATGATGACGGAAAGATGGAACTCCGTCAGCAAGCACTGAATGTTTTGATGGCTAGATTTGGATCAAGTGAATATACTAATCCAGATGGATCATCAAAATATTCACTTAAGACCATTTATGAATGTGCCCATGATTGGGTTTCTCAGGGAAATGTGTCTACCAGTGGGATAGTTAAATACTATCAAGCGTATTATTCACCATGAAAAAACTATTGCTTGGATTGATTGGATCTACTTTGCTTGCTGCTCCAGCACTAGCAAGTGAATCTAAAATCAAAAAAGGATTCTATACGATGGATTCTATGGGTTGCATGTTAGTCCGAGAATGCACCGAAGATGTCCGACGAGTCAGATCCATATCAGATATTCAGCGCAATTATCCTGATTCTGATTACAGTAGTGTCGCTGCAGAGTTTGATGCGATGCTTCTATCCCTTGATAAAATCGGAGTTATGGTTTTTCTAGGGCATGAAAAGTATTTCCCTGTAGGACACCGTGGTGTCTATCATACTGTCTCCAATAACTTTTATCTGAATGATGCTTTTATGCATCGTCCTTCCGTCCTTATGACTGTAATGCGTCACGAAGGATGGCACGCTGCACAGGACTGTATGGCAGGTTCTATCAAGAACTCTATGATTGCTATCATCAAACCAGAGGAAGAGGTTCCACAAATCTGGCGTGACATTGTAGAGAAAACTTATCCTAAGTCTGCTGTGCCTTGGGAATCAGAGGCAAAGTGGGCAGGTAAGACTGAAGGAATGACTGCTGCTGCGCTTAAGTCATGTGCTGCTGGCACTATGTGGACGGATTACAAACCAACACCTTTAACTGAAAAATGGTTGCGTGAAGAAGGATATCTGACTAAATAGCAGTGCATCGCTTCTGGTCAAATGTCTGAACAGGTAAAGGAAACTCCCAAAGAGGAGGAAAAGAAAAAAGGTTTTATGGGTAAGTTGAAGGATGCTGCAACTGATCATGAAAGTCAGTTGGAAGCAATCAGTACAATGGTCCGTCTTGGAATTCTTGTCTGGTCAGGCGGCATTCTTACTCTGGCATACATTAAACTCCCTGCTGCATTGGGTATTCCTGAGCAGAAACTTGACCCCACTTTCATCGCATCGGTCTTCACTGGAGTTTTAGCTACCTTTGGTGTCCAGACAGCGAAGAAGTCTGGTGATGGGACAATGAAGATGAGTGGTGCTAACGGTGGTATTTCTAAGGCAGACTTAGAGAAACTGATTGCTGCTGCAGCACAGACAGCACCTGCTCAGACCATTCGTATTGAACAAGCACCTCTTCAGATTGCTGGTGTAACACCAGATAAGAAGGGAGGAGAACCACCTATTATGCCAACGGTATGATGTATGTTCACCAAGAATTCTGGTTCTGAAGAACCACAACCAATTGTAAATAAACCTCAACGGTCTTCATTTAAGTGGGCACTGCTCACTGTGGGGACCGTTTTTGGTATCTCTCATTTGGGTGTTATTGGACACCTAATGAATAGAACTCAAGTTCCTATCATCAATTTACCTGTGGGTGATTACACTGCCTATGAGGTAGAAGCATATAAGGATGGATATCGTATCCAATACAGATCTAATGCCCCCACTGTTATGGGTAAAGATAAGATTGTTGTGAAGAAGAATGGTTTCTTCGGTATTGGTGGGGACACAAAAATTATCCAACAGGAACAGTACACCATGGACGGAGCGACACATCTCCAGGGTGGTGAGTTGGGAAAGTTGACTGCACAAAAACTAGAGTGCATCAAGGCGGAAGGTGGTGGCGAAAATGCAGGTAGATTGGTTGGAACTAGTATTGGTGCTTCTGCTGCCCCAATGTTTGCTAATATTCCTTATATTGGTTGGTTGGCAGCAGGATGGATAACAATGTTTGGTGGAAACACTGGTGCTGAGATTGGTGGAGAGATCGCCACCATGACTAAGGATTGTGACTAATGGAATATAAATTTAAGTATTATTGGGGTGGAGAAGAAAATTGGTATACTAAGAGCAAGAGATGGGCAAACAAACAAAAGTTTCCCATCAATCACCTTGCTCTAGGTTTTATTGAGTGGTTATGGACTATGTGGGTTCAGGGTAAAGTTGATATGGAGATGACTGATGTTGATAAACAAGTCAATGAGATCATAAAAACTTGGGAAGAAGAAGATAAACCAAAACCAATTGTTGAAACTAGACCATCAGAAGTAGAGGGCCTTGATGATATTCGCATCAGAGATCCTTGGTTTGATGATGGTGATTGGAATGATACTTCTATAAATTATAAAAAGTGGAGATGATACATTATGCTAACTATTATAAATTATGCTGTAGCATTTTGGTCTACTGTGATCATCCCTTGTGTAACTGTTCCTGCTAATTGGGATCATTGCTCTCGCATAGATGAGTGGTTAATACCAGACATAATTCATGCATGGGAATTGAAAACTAAAAAAATAGTTCCTTATCAGGCAGAAAAGGAGTACTTACATGGAATTACTTCTGAGATCCCATGAAAATCTAAATGATCCAGTGTGGTCAGTTATTATTCTTTTATGCTGTGGACTTGCATTTACGGCATATTGTGTCATATATATTTTGCGCCTATCATTTAAGGAATTAGAAGAAGATGTCCAAGAGTCCGAACAAGGGCAAGAAGGGGACTGCGAACAACAAGAAGCAGAACCAGGGCAACGCAACAGCAAAGAAAGCTAAGAACGGGGGTAAAAAGAAGTAATGCAGAAACTAGTAAACGTGGTAGCAATTCTATCAGGACTCGTATCACTTGGAGTTGTTAGTGGTGGAGCATATCTCTTCCTTAACAAAGATGCAATCATTGAAGATGTCCGTATCAAGGCAACAGAAGAAGTAACTAAAGCAGTTACAGGAGCACTCCCAGGGATGGTTAAGTCGGCAATGCCTTCAATGCCATCTGCTACTGGTGGTGTTATGTCAAAGACAAATGTCCCCTCAGTAACGGGTGGTATTATACCTGTTAAATAGTTCTAATAGAAAGGTGATTCATGACTACATCAAGAAGAAAGAATAGAGACACTGAAGGAAAGTTTTTTCTTTATGTCTTTTTCTACCATTTGTATTCTGGTATTTTGAAATTATTTCATCACGATGATTAATGCCTGAAATAAGAGAAATCCAAATCAGGGACTTGGATGTTCCTCCAGTTCCTGATTGGTTGATGCAATACACACAAGCAATACCACCAGTAGTTCCAGTAACACAAAATATTGGGTTACCTATTGTTGACATGCCTGGTTGTGTTGAGTCACATCCCGATAGTGGTAATAGTAATATATTGACACGGGATGATGAAAATGGTACAATGACTTATTGTGATGGTACTGTGCCAAGTTATAATCCTATTAATTTTGAACCTGAGCAGATAATTCCTACTGCTCCTGCTGGTGTTGATACTGGACAGAAAGAAACACCAAAACCACCAGGGCAGGTGGAGATCCCTAAAGCGGCACCACCTACCACAGTAAAGGTAGATTGTCCTACACTAGCACAGGAAGCAAAGGAACCTGTCGGAACATTCGTAGAGGGTTTCCGAAAGAAGGTTATTGAATATAAGTTGCTGGGAAATGAGTGCGTTCAGATAACAGAAGCAGTCCCCATTCCGCAGCAGATTGTTGCTGGACTTCCAAGTCCAGGTACAGTTATGACCACTGGTGGTGTTGCTGTTATTGCGACCAGTTCTGCACTCATGGCAAAACCACTTGCTGATGTTCTTTTGAAGGTCATCAAACCCACAGTGAAGAAGGTCATGAAGAAGATCGCTGCCATTCGGGGAAAGACAGTTCCCGTACTGTCCACTGCTGAGCGTAGAAACGAACAACGGGCCCGCAACCATGCTATAATGGAACTGAGACAAACACTCAAACCAAAATGATGTTCCAATCCATCTTTGAAGATTCTGATCTTTTGGGTTACATTGAGAGTAATCTGCAGGATCCTTGGAAAGGTACTCCCTTTGAGGGATACGTTTTTATGTCTCCTAAACAGAAAGGAGAATTTGGAGAGCGATTTGTTAGCAAGTTGATGACTCTTGCTGGTCATGAAGTTAAACGTGCTAAGACTTCTACCGCTGGACATGACCGTGTGGTTTCTGGTATTCGTACTGAAATCAAGTTCTCTCTTGCCACTCGTGATAAAAAAGGTGGCATCTATGGAGATAAGTTCATCATCAACCATGTTTCTGTGTGCAAGGATTGGGAACGTCTTATCTTCTGTGGCATCAATGAACAAGAGGGTGATGCTCGTATTGTGTGGTTTAGTAAGGAAGACTTTGCTAATCACATGAAGAGTGAAGATTGTATGTTCAATCCTCAACAGGCAGGTAAGAGTGGTGGGAATGATGATTACATTTGCACTAACATCAAAAAACTGCTAGAGTTTGACTTTGTAAAAGATATCAAAGAATGGTGATATGATTGAAAAGTTCCTTAATATCAAAGAATCAACTCGTAATCTGAGCGATGAAGAGTTTGATGAGATCCTCCCTATTCTTGCCAGGGAGTTATCTCATGTGGATATTTTGCCAAAGTATAATTATTCTCAACTAGAAAGTGATTGGGGAAAGTTGTGCCATTGGTTACCTGAAGGAACAACAATCAATTCCACAAGTAGATTGGGAATGAAATTATGCGAACACTTCTTCCCAAACTTTTATGATATTAAGGATCACAAGAATGTATCTTTTGTTGATCTGTGGAAAGATGAAACTTTGCTGATGAAGATATTGAAGTGGAATCGTAAGTCACATTCTACTCCATATCTTTCTGAACTGAAGAGAGGAATATATTTTTGCGGTGGCCTTGCCAAGTCAACTATGTATAGACCCCAAATGGCAAAACTAGTTACTAAAGGATGCAAATCAGTTCTTGATCCTTGCTGTGGTTGGGGTGGAAGAATGCTTGGTTCTGTCGCTAATGGTTGCGACTATTATGGATTTGAACCTAATACAGAGACTTTCAATGGTCTTATGAAACTTGCAGAGTATCTCAACATCACTGACAAAGTAAATTTGTTTTGTGATGACGCACTGAATATGAATAATTACGATATTCCAGATGTGGATTGTATACTGACTTCACCTCCTTATTTTAATTTGGAGGTTTATTGTGATGAAGAATCCCAGTCAATCACTAACTGTGATACTTATGATGAATGGGTAAACAGATTTCTTTCTCCTCTTATTCGTCTATCTTTGGGAAAACTCAAGAAGGGAGGTAAATCTTGCTGGAATGTTGCTAAGATTAAGCAGGGTGATATGTGGGAAGATGTAATTAAAATCCACGAACAATCTGGATTTGTTCAGAGTGAAGAATATATTATGTGCTCATCCAAGAGACAAGTTAACGGTAGTGGAAAGAGTTACGATAAAACTATTTCTTTTGCGTCTCTATAGGACCACCTAGATCTTCTGCCTTATTTGATACTGGTGTTGGAATAGAATGTCTGTGTGGAGGAATGACACCACCAGGGTTAGTAACAACCACATCTGCACAGACTTTATAATATGGAGACTTGGGGTGGAAATAAATTCCCTGCTTCTTCAACTCGCCACAATTCTTCAGTCTAGCGATCTCAAAGTCTAAACGCTTATTAGCAGTCAGTTGCTGCTGTAAGGCGATTTGAGTTGCTGCTGCTTCCTTACACTGTTCTTGGAGTTTCTTATCTAATGGTTTGCTCCAAGTGGCACTGACACCGATTGAGAGGTTGTAGTTATCTTTTTGACCCGTTCTGGTGGGTACATGGTAAAGAATGTTACCAGGGTTATCCAAAGAACCATCGCCATCAAGGTCACGCATATCATATACAGGATCCATATAGTACGGTTCATATGGTTTCTGCATTGATCCTGCAGCAGTAGCAAATGGTGTTACATTTAGAGTTGGTCCTTGACACTGGATTCCACCGCCATAGGTGTTGGTGATGTAAGGTCCTTGTAGGACTTGGATGGCTTGGTTTGTGACGCTACCAGAGGAATTAGCAACAGGAGAAGCAGTGGCGCTAACGCCGCCAACAGTCTCAGCAAGAACTCTTTGGTGGACCAGTGTCGGGAATGTAACACTTAGGATTACTGCGTAAAGATACTTGTAGTGTCGGTGACGCTTTGAATTTCTGTGGTTCTTTGAATTATTGTTTGGTTGCTTAAACCAGGACCTTGATACGTTTCTGTGAACTGAAACGCTTCTCCTGGTGTTGTCTGTGTGAATGATGGTCTGCTGTTGACGTTTGTCCATGATGAGGTCACTCCTTCTATAGTTACATTATTAGCACCCGTTCCTGGGGAAAGATCTCCCGATGCTGTAATACCACTACCTGTTACTGTATATTGATATCCCGTGTTATAGTCTATTGAATTTATAATCTCCGTAACCGTGCTTGTTGTTTCGGTATGGGAGGTCATTGAGCCCTGTGTAAAATTTGGTACTACAGGCACTGCCCGTGAAGTCAACGGGACAAATGCATAAAACAAACCCACACTCAGGGCACCGATGACAGTCTTCAGTTTCATGATCATCAACATCCATTATTTGACAGTAATCTCAGAAACGTATTGTCCTGTCGCAGATGTGCCTGCTCCACCAGCAGTCAAAGTTACTGCACCTGCAGACGTAATCGTACCAGCAAGAGTGCCAGCAGAACCAGCAGCAGTAGAAGTTTGATTAGAAAGAGCACTTACCGCACCTACAGTTGGAGCAGTTGTTACTAAAGCGTCACCAGCAGTGAATGAGTTTGAGAAACTGAATGTAGCACCATCAGTTGTTTGAGTTGCGGTAGGAATAGATCCACCAGCAACACCACTTGTTAGAGTGCCAAGACCACCAACTTCAAGGTTAGCAGTAGCATTACTACCAACATCAAGAGTTACTCCACTACCAGAAACGGAATAGGAGTTTCCAATTCTCTGGACATTGGTCGCCGCAGCATCTACAGTCAGTTGGACTGATGATGAGAGTTTATGAGTAAGATCGGCATGTGCAGGTGCCGCCAACACTAACATTCCAAAAGCAATTAATGCTTTTTTCATTTTTCATTTGAATATCTTGGAATTATTTAGCAGGAAACACTTGACGGATTCCCTGGGTTCGTACTATAATAAATACATCAACACGTTAAGGAATGTAACGATTCCTTAAACAGTTGTAACACTTGCAGAAAAGGGTCTAACCACCTCACCGAGGCTATGCAAGTAAAAGATGCCTCTCATATCCTTACCTGAGGGTGGTAAGGAAATAAGTACCTCCACCATTTCCCTGATGGACTTACTTACTTTTTCAAAACAATGACTGCTACACTTTCACGTCAACAACAATCAAATACTTGGGAACAGTTCTGCAATTGGGTCACCAGCACTGACAATCGTCTGTATGTTGGTTGGTTCGGAGTCCTGATGATTCCTTGCCTGCTCGCTGCTACTATCTGTTTCATCGTTGCCTTCATCGCCGCACCTCCTGTGGACATTGATGGCATCCGTGAACCCGTCGCTGGTTCACTTCTCTATGGAAACAACATCATCTCTGGTGCTGTTATTCCTTCGTCCAACGCAATTGGACTGCACTTTTACCCCATTTGGGAAGCCGCATCTCTTGATGAATGGCTCTACAACGGTGGTCCTTTCCAACTGGTTGTCTTCCACTTCCTGATCGGCATCTATGCCTACATGGGACGTGAGTGGGAACTGTCCTATCGTCTGGGTATGCGTCCTTGGATCTGTGTTGCTTACAGCGCACCTGTCGCTGCTGCTTCTGCTGTATTCCTGGTTTATCCTTTCGGTCAAGGTTCTTTCTCTGACGCAATGCCTCTGGGTATCAGTGGCACCTTTAACTACATGCTTGTTTTCCAAGCAGAGCACAACATCCTGATGCACCCCTTCCACATGCTCGGCGTTGCTGGCGTGTTCGGTGGTTCTCTGTTCAGTGCAATGCACGGTTCTCTGGTTACTTCCTCGCTGGTTCGTGAAACCACTGAGTCTGAGTCTCAGAACTATGGTTACAAGTTTGGTCAAGAAGAAGAGACCTACAACATCGTTGCTGCTCATGGTTACTTCGGTCGCCTGATCTTCCAATACGCTTCCTTCAACAACTCCCGTTCGCTGCACTTCTTCCTCGCAGCATGGCCTGTTGTCGGTATCTGGTTCACTGCTCTTGGTGTTAGCACCATGGCATTCAACCTGAACGGTTTCAACTTCAACCAGTCGGTCATTGACTCTCAGGGTCGTGTCCTCAACACCTGGGCTGATGTCCTCAACCGTGCCAACCTGGGGATGGAGGTGATGCATGAACGAAATGCTCATAATTTTCCTCTGGACCTGGCAGCTGCCGAGTCAACTCCTGTTGCTCTGACTGCTCCAACCATCGGTTGATAAAATAAAAACTGAATAATATCAAAAGGGGGACTTGCAAAAGTCCCTTTTTTAATATATAATAATACACGAATATGATACACGAATGGCGAAACCAACTCAAACTACTGGAAGCAAGACCTGCACCAAGTGTGGTGTAACCAAAGACATCACAGAGTTTTATAAAAGGGGTGGAAAGCAGTCACCAAATACAAGACATAACCATTGTAAAGAATGCACTAAAAGTAGAGTTTCTAAAAACTATGCAAAAGACCCTATGGTGTGGAGAAATGCTGAATTGCAAAGAAGGTATGGCATTACTCAAAACGATTATGAGGTAATGATTGCAGAGCAAAATAACCAGTGTGCCATTTGTAATACAACAGAACCTGGTGGAAGGCACAATAGTGGTTATTTTGTTGTAGATCATTGTCATACTACTGGTAAGGTTAGAAAACTACTCTGTCATAACTGCAACACAGCACTGGGTCTTGTAGGAGATAATGTAGATACTCTCCACAAGATGATTAACTACCTAAGCACAAACACTCATTGACATCTATTGTAAAGTATTGTAAACTAAATAAGAGAAATAAATTTGGAGATTAATGACTGCTTCAACTCTTTCACCACCAATTTCACAGCGAGGATGGTTTGATGTCTTGGATGATTGGCTTAAACGAGATAGGTTTGTTTTTGTCGGTTGGTCTGGTCTTCTTCTATTCCCGACTGCTTATCTCGCTCTTGGCGGGTGGCTTACAGGGACCACCTTCGCAACTTCGT